>Ga0099823_1007090_pt1 | contig 11352 bp, 4 predicted proteins | sample CowpearedBW_FD_76831 | JGI IMG/M metagenome (GOLD analysis project Ga0099823, IMG submission 76831) | Root nodule microbial communities of legume samples collected from California, USA - Cow pea red BW | ecosystem: Host-associated > Plants > Roots > Nodule | place: USA: California | collected... | reverse complement strand
ACCCATTCCCTCTCACACCGCCTCAAAATCTCCCTCACCTTCCATTCTCTCTCTTCTTTTCTTCAGAACAACACACTCTCTCCCACTTCCTCAAATTCATCACACCACACTTCTCTTCTTCAACACACTACCTTCAAGCTGGCGTTCCAAAACCAAGCCACCACTGTCCGAGAAATCAAGCCCAAGAACCGCAGAATCATGGTAACTCAATCTCCCACTTTCACTCACCTTCTTCTTTCCTGCATCTACTTTCTCACTGTTTTCTTCTTGTTCTGTGAAAAAATGCAATTAATCATTCTTCTGCTTTCTGGGTCTGATTCAAATTTTGATTTTTCGAAAAGGGTTCTGGAGGCCCCGATGACGAGGACAACCGGTGGCCGCCGTGGCTGAAGCCTCTGCTGAAAGAGAGCTTCTTCGTTCAATGCAAGCTTCACGCTGATTCGCACAAGAGCGAGTGCAACATGTACTGTTTGGATTGTATGAACGGCGCACTCTGCTCCCTCTGCCTCGCTTACCACAAAGACCACCGTGCTATTCAGGTTCATATTATCAATCAACTCTCTCTCTCTCTCTCTCAGCTTCTGACACACTTCTGATCCTCCACTCATTGTTGTTAAAAATTATCACTTTTCCTTTTGTGGGCGTGTTAGATTCCTTCTTTTTCTGGAACTTAGTTAAAAAGTCCCATCTTTTCCCCTTCTCTGCTGAGATATTTGAACTGTCATTAACTATGTTCCAATTTCAATTTCCTATGTGCCTAAATATTAACTGTTTTGGGTGGTTAATTAATTCCCCCTTTTTTTTTTTTCTTCCTTAATTTCCACCTTCCTGCTTTTGACAAGTGCTGTGGTGGGATGGGTAAAAGTCACAACCTCAGAATTAAACGAAGTTGTTGTTCTTGAATGCAAGAAATGGCCATTCCCTTCTAATGTGCTCTGTTTTTGTTGTTTTGTGACAGATAAGAAGGTCCTCGTACCATGATGTGATTAGGGTGAACGAGATTCAGAAGGTGTTGGACATTACAGGGGTCCAAACCTACATTATCAACAGCGCAAGGGTTGTTTTCTTGAACGAGAGGCCTCAGCCAAGGCCTGGTAAAGGAGTCACCAACACTTGTGAAGTCTGTGAGCGTAGCCTTCTTGATTCATACCGTTTCTGTTCTCTTGGTTGCAAGGTAAATCATCACTCCACACACAATGTCATCCATTGTCTCAGATTCTTCTAAGCCTTTTCAAATCCAAAACCCCTCAAAAATATGGATTTCCTTTTTTCAATGCCTTTTTCTTTGAATCCAAAAAACCATGACATTGAGATTGATACATTAATAATATTACACCAAGGTAACATTTTGATCATGTTAGTTTGCTTTGTTTTCAAGCCAGCACTTGAATGGGTTTGACTTTTTCGTCTACACCCATGAATGTTACTGTGGGTTTTCAATTAATTGCTCTGCCCAATATTTGAATTTTTGGTTTTCAAAATTGGCCCTTGTTGATCTTTCAAGATTTGAATTGTCAGTCTCTGATTCTTGATTTGAATGGTGGTATTTTTTTGAATTAAATATTAATGAATGCGTTAATGAATTATAGATTGTGGGGACTTCAAGGAACTTCGAGAAGAAGAAAAAGTCAGCAACAATGGCATCAGATTCAGAGGATTCATACAGCAGCAACAGCAGCCATGGAAAGCACAACAGCAACAAGGTGCAGAGTTTCACACCGTCCACGCCACCACCGACTTCGGTTAATTACAGAACGGCCAAGAGAAGAAAGGGAATACCACACCGTGCCCCCATGGGAGGACTAGTGATAGAATACTAGACAGATAGTAACTTTAGGAGGTTATTGCTAAAATGTCCCTCATATTTACCTCAAAATGCAACTTTCTCCCTGCAGCTTCACCCTGTTCCATCACTCGAGCTTTTTGCTGAAAAAGGCCGGTGCTGGAAATGTTCCCTTCTCTGTTCCTCACTTGTTAATAGCGTTTGTCCATATAGGAAAAATCCAATAGGAAGTGGAAAATGTCGAGAAAGTAGAAAATAAGACATCTGTTAAATAGTTTGAGAAAAAAAAAATGTAGCAAAATAAGCAAGTTCCTTTCAACCAAAGTACAAGATGGTGAGGAACATTATAGGTTTGGTTCCTTAAGCAATTATACATAAGTTTTGGGGTTGGGTGTAAATAGTGCCTTCAGTAAACCTGTGTAGTGGGGATGAAGACAGTGACATTGTACTCTTTCCAAATAGGTGGACTGTCTATATATGGAATGCTGATATAATAGTAATAGATTTTATTAAATCTTGTGTCTACATTCATTGCAATTACCATTTCACACAAATAACTTAACACCACTCTAAATCCACCGGTAATAGTTAATTATTTAATCTTGAATTATTAAACGATCATCATTTTACATTTTGATTACATGACCGGAATTTAAACCGAAGATTCAAATAATCAACTATATCGACACTAATTTAGTAATTTAGTGTATTATTCAGGGTTTGGTATGCAATTATTTGAAGTGAATTGTCTGATTTTAATGGTGGCTTAAAATCTTATGGGACCCAGTTGAGCCGGTTTATGAGGGGCTGGTCAATGTTTTGGTCGTAGTTGGGTCCACGTGTCGTGTTGTGATTGGAGGGAAGGAAAGTGGAAGGCATTGGTTGTCGAAAACAGAGATTAGGTCAGCCGCCCTGGATTGAAAGAAAAAAGAAGTAGTATAATTGTGTGGGCGGTTTGGTTTTAGCGGTGGGACCCAGAGATGAAGTTTTGATCGAACGGTTGAGATGAGTGGTGTGATGAATCTGTTTCTATAATAGGAAGGTTTGGAATGTTATAGTTAGTGGGCATAAGTGATATTAGTGAAGCGTTGGGAAAAGCATAAGTGAGTTTGTGGTAAAATGCGAAGCGAGGTGAGAGTGATAGAGAACTTTCCTAGCTTAGCAATTTGTTGTTGATGGGTCTAATCAAAGGATAGTGGGGATGGAATCAATCTAAATCTAATGTTTGTGTTGTGTGCTTCTTGAGTTGGGTCTGCAAAACTTCACTCACATTAATCATGGATTTGTATTTAAGTTTACTAACAGGAAAAGTTAGTGTCAGCCCCTCAGAGAGAAAGAAGCTGCTCATGTCAGAGTCAAATGTTTCCCCATCAAGAATGTCCAACATTTCTGGGAATTATTATGACTAGGTTAATTCATGAATCATTAAAGTTTCTTATATGGTAAGATTTGGTTTTACCAATCCTAAATTCATAGCTCTTTTAACAAATCCTCTACTTTTTAAATTTAATGTCATATATAATGTTATCAAAGGTTTCGATTCACTGTTCATGTCAAAATTTCAGTTCTACATTTAAGTCTTAACTTTTTTTAATTAAACAATTGTTACTATATCATCAAATTATTAATAGAAAACATGGTATCTTCATAAGTGATAATACTATGAATTACTCAATACATTAAATTTAAGGTTTAATCATTTTAACATCTTTCTGTAAATTACTCCTTAGTCATCTTAGATGATGTAAAATTACTTCTTACTCATGTAAGATTGAGTATTTTTTTTTGTTTGCAATTGTATGATATCTAGAATTATACTTTAATTTCTCAATTCCTCTTGTTTCATATAATAATAGATTGGCTTATGAAGTATATTTTATGAATTACTGATTTGAATGTGATACTTAAATTTATATATTTAAACATGACAAAAACAACAGAGATTGAAATGGTTTTTTATGTTTATAACCAATTGTGAATATATATATTTTATTTTTTCACTATTTATTATAACAAATATAAAACATACTTAAAAACAAATAAAATTATTAATAGTAAAATATTATAGTTTTGCTATCTAACCAAGTAACTCTCCTTCCCATTATTTCGTACCTTTTTTCCCTCTGTTTTCTCTTTTTTCCTTTTTTACATAATTTCTGTCTACTGAACACAATATGGGTTGCTTTCACTATCCATACAAACATGGTTAGATGACACGTAAACCGTCCATTACAATAACGACAAGGTCTTCTCATCTATTTTTCTTCTTCTTTTTTTGTCTTTTTAAAATAATATATATAATAGTTTTTTATTTATTCTTTTTAAATAGTGTTATTTTAAAACATTGAATATTTGTATATAATTTTATCTTATATGTCTTGTACATATTTATCCTACTTATATATTAAATAATTCATATACGAGGAATTTGTTTAGGATATTTTTTAACAAAAAATTAAATTATTAATATAAACATTATAACTTCATATTTACACAGATATATTATTATATTATTAAAAATTAGCATGTACTAGTGGTGTAATTCAAACTTATTAAATATAAATTCGAAGTTACAGTTTTTTTTGTGTTTAACCAATAGAAAGAATAGTATTTTTATATATAAATTGTGTTTAAAATAGTATTATTGGAACTTTTTAAATACCATCTACAAATTTTTCCAATGCTCTTGTGCTACGGTCATATCATTGTAAATTTATGTTAATTTAAAGAATATTTCTTAGCCACTAAATTATGAGTACAACTATCTACATATTTTGTTAATAATTATTTTTTCTAAATTCTTTCTAGGAATGAAATGTTTTCTTTTCTTCAAGATATGTTAGTTCCAAATAACATTATATTAAACATCATTATGATTTTTGGCATTCTAGCTGTATTTACATCTTAAGATTCATAAATCATTTCTCATAAATAAAAGTTAAAAATAAAAATAAAAGAATGAATGTATGAGGACCACACAAAACTCGATGATAAATTTATACTTCATGAGACATGTAGGAAAAATATTAGACTACTTATATTATTCTATATGAATGAAACTTAAATTAGACAAGTTATTAGGACAATGATTTTTTTTTTCCACAAATAACATGAGAAGTCCTTAAATGCATATGAGTAAAAAAATGCAAGCATTGATGTCATATTTATCTAAGACTACAAGAAGTCACCAGACTCTTGGATCTAAAAAATAATGACAAACTAAAAAATAATTACTTTCCAACCAAAGTTTCTGAGATCTCACCCTCCAACGATGCTCCAAAGCATAAATAATTTTTATAAACTCAGCATAAATAGAAGTCTCTATCCCTAGAAAAGTTAAAAAATTTTCCACATATTTACCCTAACTTTCTCTAAGAAAATTAGATCCAAAGAAAAAAATGCAAATCGTGAAAAACTTATTTCAACCATTCTCACAGTCGTATAACAATAGAATAATGAAATAACAAATAAGAGAAAGATTCAACATTATTAAAACACAAAAAACACATATAGCATAAAATCACTCATTTCTTTTGAACCTCCAAATCAATAGATAAATGATCATATAACAAATTCCAAAGAACTAAAATTTTAGTTGGTGGAACTTCATCAAACTAAATTGAGTTTCCAAAATCCACACATTTCATACTAGAAAAGTAAATTTTTTTGTAACTTGTTGAGAAAATACATCAATTTCGTCAAGAGTCCAATTAAAAATCCAATTAAAAAATATTCTTATCTTATTATAAATCAAATAAAATTACACACCGTAAAAATAATATATGATTATTGATTATAATAAGAAGAAAAAAAACCACCATGAGGAATCTTAATAATCTTTGTGAATATTAACAATTAAAAGAAAAACAAATTATATAATAACAAAGCAAAAAGAAGAAGGTTTTTTAAAAAATTAATAGAACAGCGAAGATGATAAATTATTTAGGTTAACCATGAATGTTTCAGAATATGTTTGATTATTTAATTAAGAAAATAAAAAATGACAGAAGATTGCGAACCTCACATGTTCAATGAGGAGAAATGGTTTTATAAAATGACTTCTCCGTACTAGCGTTTGGCTTTTTCAACTTTCTTTCCAAATTTACCTCTTAACGCAAAGTCCATTCATTCACCGCGCTTTGGGTGTCCTACTTTTTTATTTTGACCTGCTTTCTCATTTTTGGGAATCAGATTTTACTATTTTTTACCTCAAGGCTCAATCCACCAACCAAGTGGTGTTCGTACTTGAAACAAGGGTTTAAGGAAAACACAATCTTGCAAGTGGTTTTCCATGAAAGCTACTTTTGTTTTTTCCTTGACCAGATTCATAATGAATGTAACAGTGTCACGCCACGATATCATTTTTATTTTATTTTTATGTTAAGACAGGCGTGATCGTGGCCTTATTATATTTTTTTATACCCTTTTATAGATATGTGCTAGATTTTATTTTTTTATAAAAATTAAATAATTAAATATATGTTTTATTAAAGGTATGTCGTAAGAAAAATAATAATTATACGTAATATGTGAGTAGTTACTTTTTTTCTCAAATTTAGGCGAGAGTTTCTTTCTATTATTAGTTAGTTATCTTCTTTCCTACTTTTTCTGTTACCTAATATTATTTATTTATTTATTATTTTATTTTTCTTTTTTACATTGATGTCATTGTAAATTTTATGAAATCTTTTTTTTTTCTCTACTACTGAATTAATATTATCTTCTCAAAATTATGAATAAATAACATTAAAATTATATTTTGAGATAATATTATCTTATGTTTATAAGTATTATCCAATTAACTATTTAAAAAATGATTTTATTTAAATTTTATAAAAGGACTTTAATCTTATTTTAAAATTTAATTTGATGATAATAGTATGATGTTTATTCCTTATTTGCAACTGCATCCTCATGCAAGATTGGTATTAGAAAGTTTCAATGTTTTAATGAAATGTAGTTATTTTAGTTGCCACTATGTCATCATCATCTAGTTAGAGAATGGTCATTGGTGATATTGAAGTGGGGGGTGGTTTTGTACTTTCCATATCTCACAAGTATTCTTATACTGGGAAAGAATCTAACCCTAAGTTCAGTTTCAGAAAAGTAAAATGGTGACAACATGTTCTTGAGAATAGACACATGAGAAAAAACATTAATGGAAGTGTTTGGAGAAAATGTAATTCATTTCCAATTAACAACATCTGCATAAATAGTTAGCAAGATACTTTCCTTATATATTTATTTAAACTATATATATAATTATAGTTCTGCTAATTTCCATTTTTTTTCTTTTTTTTATATTGGTAATTCTTACTAAATATAAAGAAACAGTTTTATTAAATATAAAACTCGTTAGTTGGTTGTTATTTTTAATGATTAATTAATAAAAACTTTGATTATGATTGGTATTAATTAAGCAGTTGACTCATGCAATATTGCCGTTCTTAAATTTGATTAAAATCTTAGAAATAAACTAACCCTATTCTCTGTCCCTTGGTGTGTTTGTGACTGTTACAAATCTATGCCACAACATGTGAAATAAAGTTTGAGAGTGAGAGATAACCAAACACAGCGTGTTTCAGTTGCAAGAGTCAAATAAAACCATGTTAGTTCCACAATTCCTAACTAAAAACCGTCACAAATCAGTTCACACTTTTCCTGTTAAGTGATTCTTTTTATGTGGATTGAACTTAGGCTTTGTTCATTGTCCAAAGTCATAACAATAATATTCGGAAAAAGAAGAGTTAATAAAAGACAATTTCTCCACTCACAGGATTATATATATATGCTTAAAAAACCCATCTTACTATCTATTTATGTTATGTCTTATGGGATTAACAAAAGTAAAAGCTTAAAAACGTGATTTCACACGTCAATAATATAGATGCAAAAGTTTCTTATGTATCATATAACTAATGTACTTTGTAGTAAAATTAACGTGCTTATATTTATGGATTTTCTCTTACCCTCGTTCCCTGTAATGGAAAGTTGCTGCTCTGCTGCAAAATTCAGATGTTTAATGTTTTATAGGAATTTTCATTGTTGAATTTGAATTACTATTATAATACAAAAAGGAGAATATATAGGAATGCTTCTATTGGGGAATTACAACCTACATTTTTCTTTTAATTTTAAAATACACCACTTTTTGTTCTTTAAATTATTTAAATAACGTTCCATAAAATAATAAATATTTTAGAGGAATTAAAAAAAATTGTAAAATTATACAAAAAGAAAAATAACAGACAAATTTGAAATTAATAATGATAGGTTTTTAGACATATTTTATCCATATATTTTAATGTAATAAAAAATTTGTAATGAAATTAGGTAGTCTTTTTCCTCATATTTATTTAGAAATCAAAAAGCCGAATCCATAAATTATTTGCATGGTTCACAAAATTTAGATTCACTTCATTGTAGTTATGAGATAATTTATACTTTTTGGATGTACAAAGAAACTCTTTTTACAGAGTAATTGAAAATAGCTTCTAAATGGGTTAATATGTTTGATAAGAAAGAATATTTTAATTCTGCATAGACCCAGTTCAAAGTAAAAGAAAATATTTTCGAAGTAGACTAAAGAAAGTATTAATACTAAATTTTCTAAAACAAGAATTTCTAAAAGAGTCCAATAAGTTTTAAAAGTCTTTTTGTGAATAGTGAATGAATTAAGTGGGTTAATTTTTATTGGTGTTATATTGATTTACTTTTTTTCATCTATGTATTTATTTAATTTTTTTATAATAAATATTTTTTGCCTATGTTTAATATATATTTTATCATAGGTTTGGTATCATTCCCATGTTTTTGTTTTTTTTTTCAATAAAATCTTGTTATAACACTCGTGCGTGAGTTTATCAGGTAAAATTATACATATTTAAATAGAAAATTCTGTGTATTAATATTTTAGAAGTTTCACACCTCTTAAAACGTTTTTCAAAAGTAAAATTATTAAAAAGACACGAGACTCTAAAAATAACAATACTTTGAATGGAGTCACGAAGTGGAATGATGTTACTTTAACAAACTTGACATCGGAAGAAATAGTAAATATGAGCAATGGTGAATAAGAGGAAAATGTGGTTAGAAGACGAATTAAAAGTTAAATCATGGAAGAAATATTCCTTGATGATTATGGATGTGCCCAAAAAGAGAACCTTCAAATAATGAAAAATGCAAGCATTTCACATTATGTGGCATATGCGAAGAATAATCTCCACTCCAATTATTTTTTTTCTTTTTTCTACCAAGTATGTGTTGGCAGCCTCGTAAAAGAGCACATTATTAGAGTACCAAAGTAGTGGGTTGATGGATATTTGTATATCTCACAATCCACCTTCTACACTTCCCTACTACTATTAGGATCATAATCTATAACCTTTTTTTTTTCTCTCTCTCTCTCTCTCAAAAGTGTTCCCCAACTTTGCACAACTTATTTACCATCCCCATAACCTTTTGTCTTCTTTTTCCTTTAGAAAGAAAAATACTTTGAGAGTGTGACATGGAATTGCATTTCTCTACCATGGTGTGCTACCCAAATATGAACCCTTGGTTAAAAGATAAAGACCTAATTTTTTTAAGGTGGGTCCTACTCCTTAATCAAATTGCTTAAGCCATGATGTCATTCATTTACTAACTCTTAAAATATGAACATGGTGGGTAAAGCAAAAGAAAAGAAAAAAAGAAAAAAAAAAGCCTCTTTCATGGCCACACCATTATCTTATATTTATTCATCATCCTTGTGTGGGTCCCTACTTTGTGTTTTCTAGCTATGATTGGTTGTTCTTGTTTCAGGTTGCCAACAACACTCACTTTACTATATACATAGATTACTATCAAAACTGCGTACATATTTGAAAATCCTCGGTGTAGTCATTTTCCATGACACGTTTCTGACATTATATATACACAGTTCTATACCATTGAAATTTTTCTGTGAACTTCTCCACTGATTAATTAAAAGCAATTAACAAGAGCCAAAATCAATATTCTATAACCCAGATGCTTATTGTGAACATCAACATGATGTGGACGCTTCGTTGAGTGTTTCATAATTCATTATGATAGGTCCCTTTATATTATTCTATAGTTAGGTTGCATTTTCTTCCTTCTTTACTTTAATTCCATCCACAACTGGGTTAATGTGTAGTTAGACGTATTATTGAGTTAGTTAATGTATGTGCATTATTTATATTACCCAAATGATGTAACATTATATACTATTTTTTTAATACATACATGTAAAGTAAATTACTTCTTTTTCTTCTAAAGATATGAGAATTATTCTCTTCCGTAATAAGTTATAAAATAATGTAATAAAAAATATATTTTTAAATTTTTTAAAATATAACTTTAGTTTAAGTATATAATAAAATGTTTTTATTTATGAATGTATCACCGATAGAGATATTTATGTATTAGATTCAATTTTAGTTTGATAGAGATATTTATTTTAAAAAGAAAGTAAAAGATTTATTTATTTTGTATATATAAATTAAAAAATTAATTATTTAGTTATATAATGGCCAATTTAGATACCAATTTACAAAACTAAAATTATTGATTATTAAATAGTGACTATTATAAATAAAAAAATATAATTGATCACTAAATTAGTCACTAATTAATTAGAGACCAATTAAACAACTAAGTCATTTTGGTAGTCAAAATTTAGATAACTAACTTTTAGTGACCATCTTTTTGTGTAGCCAAATTTATGATAGCTAATTTTAAAAAATAATATAGGGACCAATTATAAGTTTTTATTCATAATGGTGACTCTTTTAATAACTAATAATTTTTAGTTTAGTAAATTGGTATCTAAATTAATTACTATAGTTACTAATAATTATAAGTCATTAAAATTAATCATTATTTAGAAGTTTTCTAATAATGAATTTTGACATAGTTAGAATTTCAATAAAGTAGGGTAGGGTTTTCTTTTTTCTTGTATCTCAAATTTATTTTTCTTGATTTGCTTGCACGCAGAAGGTTTTGTTACCTTACGTAAGACCAAAGTCGAATGAATGAAATTTTGCTAGACTAGATTCATAATGATATGTTGAGTTTGTAAATATGGAAGAAGTTAGGACTTATTTATCTTTTCTAAGATTTTAGAGCAATTAGTTACAAAACACAAGATTTGGAGGATTGTATTAATAACTATTGATTTTATAATTTGTTGTTGATAATTGCCTCTTGAAATAGTCATATTTGAATCTTCTAAACATATTATAACGGGTGCTTTAGTTAAATTGATTTATGATAAATGATAGCATGTTTAAGCTACTTGAGTTATGATCAAGTTGTATGGTTTTTGGGTTTGTATAGTCATTTTAAGCTAGATCAGTTATATAAGTTTTGAAACATTAGTACGATGCGTATTTAACTTAATTAAACCAATATCCAAGAATCTCCAAATAACTTGGATATATGAGACATATTATTTCCTATAGAATTTAATTATTTTAATAAAATTGTCATAATGGATATATGTTAACGTTGTAGTATTAATCATATTGGTGACATATATAGAAAGTTGTGGAACAGAGATTTTTTTTTTT
>Ga0099823_1007075_pt1 | contig 11364 bp, 5 predicted proteins | sample CowpearedBW_FD_76831 | JGI IMG/M metagenome (GOLD analysis project Ga0099823, IMG submission 76831) | Root nodule microbial communities of legume samples collected from California, USA - Cow pea red BW | ecosystem: Host-associated > Plants > Roots > Nodule | place: USA: California | collected... | reverse complement strand
GCATTAAAAATACACTGTATTGATATTTTAAATATATTTTTAATATATTTTAAAATGTCAAAATTAATAGTAATCAATGTGTTAAGAAGGCACAATAAAAAACCAGCACACAAAAACCAGCAGATAATCCAAATTCTCCCTTTACACTACCCCTTTTTGACAGTGATTGATTTATTCCTTTTGGTTTGTCACTTTCAGGCAAATCCTTCAAAGTTGCATTCTAACCTCAAATTCATCAAGTTGTTCAGAAGGCAAGAAAAACTTATATCAGAAGCTGAATATTATTTCACAAATCTAGTGTCAGCAACGTCATTTATAGTTGACTTAAATGCCAAATCACTTTCAATGGACGAAAACAAATTTGAGGAGAGCATGCAAGCAGCCAAGTTGATGAATAAAGTCACAAATGAATCATCCTCTACATGTCAAATGAGCCAGCAACAGAACAACGAGTGCAGTTTCTCAGAGAAAATGCCCCACAAACCTAATGCTACTGGAGGTTAGAAGAACTTGTTTTCTTGATCCCTGTCTTTTTTAGTATGTGTAAGTGAAACTGTTTAGTTTATTTAAAAAAAAAACAATTAGTTTGTTAGTGTAACTATTTGAAAAAGAGCTTTTCAAATAACAATTATTTTCTCAATAAAAATAATCCATACCAAACAGACACAGTCACTTTGGATTAACTTATGTTATGAGATGAAACAAAGAATTAATTTATGTTTTCTTCTAAAAAATTTATGTTACTTAACTTATTTAAGACTGAAGAAGTTTGATTTATTTGATTGAACTCTTTAATTTTGCCGATTTATGTTTTCCATTTCTATAAATACTTGTTGGAGCTTTCATCCCTGAACATAACCACAGTAAAATGTTGCAGTGTTTGAAGTTTTAGAACATGGATCAAATTATCCTTACATGGAAGCAGAGAGCAAAGGGCTAACAGTTGGAGATGTGGAGATGCTATTAAGTGACTACAAGGATTTAGTTAATAAGTACACAATTCTGTGCAAAGCTATTAGTTGTCTTTCCACGTCAGAGAGAGAACCCCTCCTTCGTCAGATAGAGAAACAGAGTGCAGCAACTCTGATTTCACACCATCCAGGTACCCACCAACATAATTAATTAAGGAAAATGATTTTTTGACTACTAAATTTTGCTAACTTTTTCTTATAACCTTAGGTGGTATTTTCTAAGTGGTTTTCTATTTTTCCATTTACCCATTCTTAATATTTCAAAATCATTTAGAAAATGTCACCTCATGTTATAAGAAAAAGTTGTCAAAGTTTAATAGTAAAAATATCATTGTCCATTAATTAATTCATAATTAGAATGCCACTGGTTGTACATATCTACCCAACATTTATTAGATGTGTATGGTCTCTAGAATTTTTTTCACATTGTCAACCAATCAGAAATCATTGCTGGTATAACTTAAGATAATTGTTTATATGAAAGTTAGTAAAGTTATCACCATAAGATCCATTGATCTGTTTAGACAGCACAAATATAGTTGCTTTATGTTTGAATTATAAAAAAATGTTCGTGGAACAGCACAACGAAAATAAAGATTTACAACACATAACTTGAATTATTTTGTCGTTGGATAAAGATAGAAATAAAGATGAAAACTTATAGTGACTTGTTGAAATAATCACCGGAGAAAACAGCCGAGTTCAAAATTATTATTCAAGTACCAAAAAACAATTTTGACTATAACCATAACCCATGTACCAAAAAACAAATATAACCCAAGAGTACTCCAGTACAAAACAATTACACTCTAATTGCAAGTAACATTAATTAGGTGTGAGATTGTAAGACAAAATGAGGTATTAATAAGTAACTTTGACATTGCTATCTTTGCAAGTAACTTTATTTATTTGTAAGCATCTTCTCTGAAAACTCGTGGAATCAGTCTTTTACTTCATCTAGCACTTGCTCTTACCCGAGAAAAATGATTGATCTTGAGAACTATAACCTCATAAAGCCAATCTGCTACATGATTCAACATAAGAAAATATTTGTGTCTCCATGCTCTGTTGATGAACAAAGAACCCCACACTCCCCACAAGCCAACAACAAATCCACCTACCATCCCAAGATAGAGTGACTCATTCTGTGAGTTGTTTGCACCACTTCCCACTCTCTGGTGTGTGTTGGAGCAATTTTTTGGCAGAGGAAGTCCACATAGTTTGGGATTCCCAACATAGCTCCATGCATCAAAGCTCTCAAGTTGAGTCCCCAATGGGATTTCTCCGCTGAAATCATTGTACGACAGATTGAGATAACTCAGAAAAGTTAAATTGGATATTGTTCTGGGAATTGTCCCTGAAAGGTGATTGTTGGAGAGATCGAGAGACTCCAAATTTTTCATGCCACCAATCTTGATTGGTATCTTTCCCTTTAAATGATTTCTAGACAAGTTCAAGAACAACAATTGAGTGAGGCCAAAGAGTTCAGTGGGGATCTCTCCAGACAGATTGTTTGATGAGAGATCCAAATTTCTCAACAGACCAATGTCTCTGTACCCCAACTCTCGACCTTTCCAAAACAAATCGAAAGTAAACCTGAAATGTCTTATTCTTCTTTCACCATCCATGGAACTAACGTTGCAGACACAAGGAGGAATGGATCCAACAAGTTTATTCTGTGAAAGATCAAGTTGTATCAGAGAGGGAAGGCTGCACAGTTGTTGCGGAATGTTGCTACTAAATTGATTGGATCTCAATATCATCACTTGCATACTCTCTGGCATCTTTGTTGGTACAACTCCAGAAAAACTGTTATGTCCAAGGTTGATGAATACCAACGATTTCATGTTTGACAAGTCCAGTGAAAACTCCCCAGACAAGTTGTTCTTGTTGAAGTCCATCACAATGATTTCATTTAACAGCTCAATTGATGGAGGAATCTCACCTTCTAGCCTATTGTTGCCAATGAAAAGGAATGTCAAACTTCTCCAATTCTCCCAGCAATTGGGAATCACTCCGCTCAATGAATTAATTGATATATCCAAGTAACCCAATGCACTTTTCTTGCCTGATTTATGACACAGAAAGGGAGAAATGGGTCCAGACAAGGAATTGTTTGCCATATTAATCATGAAGACATTTGATGATATACGTGGGAGTGTTCCTCTGAAGTTGTTGCAAGCCAATATTGCATATTCAGATTCTAGAGTGACATTTGACAAGTCTGCACTGATTGCGTTGAAGGACAAGTTAATGGCTCTGATTTTGGCTACAAAACTCCAAAACTTGTCTGCATTTATGGAAGAAAGTTTGGAAAAAGAAGTGTCTAGAGCTTCTAGTGTCGTTTGTGTGTATAGCCATTCTGGAAAAGTAGGACCTAGATTTGTGTTTTTCAAGCTAACTTCACGAAGTTGGAAAGGAGGAATCCATTTAGGATCAATGTCAAAAGAAAAACCTGAATTCAGGACAAGTGATTCCAAGTTAAAGAGTTTGGAGAAGTGCTTCTCAGATAGAACACCAGACAATGAGCCTCCAATGAACAAAGTCCTCAAGTTAGAGAGTTGGCCAATTGTGTCTGTAAGATTACCACTCAAGAAACCGGAGCTAACACCTAATTCAGTTAAGGATGAAAGGTTTCCAAGAGTGGAAGGAAAGGGACCGTTAAACAAGTTTTCAGAAAGAACAAGATGTTGCAGACGTTCATGCTCCCCTAACCAATCCGGAATTGGTCCAGTAAGTTCGTTATTTGACAATCTCAAAGATTCAAGATTTCGAAGATTAAGCAAGCTCTTGGGGATTCTACCCTTTAAATTATTGAAGCTAAGGTCGATGTGGAAAATGTCACTGCTAACGTTAAACAACCAATAAGGCAACTCAGAGTCAAAGTAATTCCCAGACAAGTCAAGTGTGAGAAGTGATGTAAAATTCACAAACTTGACAAAAGGGCTCATGTTGACTAACCCACAACTTGCCAATCTCAACTCTAACAGAGAAGGATGATGCATGGCCATGGTTTGAAGCCAGTTTGTTTCATTTTCAAGATTAATCTCACTGAGATTTAGACATTTCAACGAAGGAGGAAGTTGAGAAAGCCATTGAAGATTGTTGAAATGAAGATCTTCATTGAAGGATAAGTCCAGGTATTCAAGGTAAGATAAGTTGAAATGTGCAGTAGAAAGAGGTGGATGAATTAAAGCTGTGAAATCATTCATGCTCAAGTCCAAGTAGGTCAAAAATTCAATTTGAAGAAGAGATAGATTGATTTCACCTTCCAAGTACTGTTGGTTCAGATCAAGTCTTGTGACTCTCCCTGTGGTGTTGTCACACAACACTCCTTTCCACGCACAGCAATCTTCTCCACTGGACCAAGATGAGAGCTTGTTGGAATGATCTTTGACGCTGTGTTTGAATAGCAGCAATGGAGATCGATCTTTTTCATTGCAACTCAGCTTCACATTTGTACTACACACACCTTTGTGAATCGTTATTGCATACACCAAAACTAGTAAAACACGAAACTGTGATTGTGATGAGAAACAAACCATGGTTGATCGCTTCAATGTTGTTTTCTGTGTGTGCTTGCCGTTGCTGCTCACTCTTTCACTGCATATATAGACTCATGCGAGATTCCACAGGGTTCATCATTACTTATTATCGTGCTTTTTACGTATAATAATTTCATTTTAAAAGTGATTATGCTTTGTCATTTTTTTTTAACGAAGATTATAAGTACAATAATATTTATGTATTTTTGTGTTTTAATTCTAGCCTTTATAGTTATTTTAGTTTCTATTTTTTAAAATTGAGAATAATAGTTTTAATTTTTAATATTAAGTAACATTTCTTAACGGATTAAAGGAAAAAAGAATTATTATTAATGTGTCTGTTTTGGTTTTCTAAGCGTAGATTACAAGTTTTCAATTTGTGTCCACTTTCTTCCAAGTCCTGAGTCTCGTTGACTTGACTAGTCTATACTTTCTTCTAAGGAATAAATACAAGGGGATGAGGAATGCTCGAGTCAATGATGACCTTTGTAAGTAATTTTAGAATAAAAGTAATAAATAAATAAAATATGTTTTTTAATAAACTAAAATCAGTTTAATATATAATTTAAAAGTGAAATTTAAAGAAATTTATAAAAAAACGTTCATAAATTAATTTATACATAAATTAATAGTTTGGATTTTTTTTTAATGTATATGACTGTCAAGTAAATCCTTAATGATTCTCCATTTTACGTTTGTATCAAATGAGATAGTAATTTAGGTTTTTAATTTAAGCTTTAAAATTGTAAAGTTGTGCTTTTTTGTATTTTATAAAAATAATATTTAGATGTCTGTATTTTTTTAAAATGTAGTATGATATATAGATTTAAATATTAATTAATATGAAAATGAAAAGTCTACATATTTATTGTTTTGTCAAGAAAATTAGAAATGGAAAAAACAAATTGAAATAAATTAAGGTACAATATACATTTATTTTTTAATAAAAGAAACTGAAATGTTTCGATATACATGTGTTCTTATATAGTCCAAATATATTATTTATGGACTCTATATGAAGTTCTCTGCAATATTCTACATCCAATCCATGATGTTTGTTGTTTTACTCAGGTAATCTTTGATATATCTAGGTACAATATTCTACATCCAATCCATAATGTCCATTGTCAGTGGTTGAGATATTCCAATGTCTTGAAACAGGACGTGCCTGTGAAGACATCATGACGCTTAAGTCAGATATATACGTCAAAATAGTAATAAATGTTATAATAAATATATAATAGTTACTTAGTAAACAATATTATTTATATGAGATTCATGGGTTTTTATTTGGTTGAGCATAAACTATCAAAGTGATTATATTTGTTAATTTATTTAGGATTTCGCTAATCATCTTATGTCTTAATCTCTTCTTAACTATGCTTGATCTTTATTAGTTTTGACCGTGATGTTTATACCTATGTTGACATGGTGTCTTTTTATTTGGTCCGAGATGATCTCATTCATGTGTACTACACATGTATTTGTTATCTATATCACTTATATTTTTTTGTATAATCGATATCAAACAATATTTTTAAAGATTGTAAGATGATTTATCAAAAGTTTTAGTAAGATTAGTTTTAGATTTTTCTTCTTTCTTTAGAGACATCCATGACTCATGTTAAGGATGGAGAGTCCTTTCCTAAAAAGATTATTAAGAGATATTCATCACATATTCTTATTTTACCCTTATGTATTAAAATAAAAAATTGTGATCTATAATAATATATAAAAAGGATAATCTATAATAATATATCTTTTTTATAATCTATAATAATTTATAATAATATATCTCTTTTGTTCCACATTTTGTTATTTCAGTTTTATCTTTAATTATTATTTTAAAAAATAATTATCTATAACAATATATAAAGAGATACTCTCTATTGTGTCCACATTTTGTTATTTCAGTTTTACTCTTAATTATTATTTTAAAAATTAATTATTTCATAAATATTTTATTTTTAACCATTGTTCTAAAAATCTCTTTTATGTTTAATAATTATTTTAATTTTTTTTTGCATACATATTTTTTTTTCTAATTTTATAATTAATAATTACTTTAAAAATTAATTATATATTTCTCTCAAACTTTTATAGAAATAAAAAAATACGAATCGATTGGTGTCTCGCTTTCGCTAATAACAATAATATGGATCATCCATATTATTAAAAAAACAATGATATTTTGATTACTAAATTTTGATAACTTTTTCTTATGATTTGTTGTATCATTTTTTAAGTGATTTTGAAATATTAAAAATAAGAAAAAAAATGAAAATTCATTTAAAAAATAATACCTAAAGAAAAGTTATCAAAATGAAATGAAAACGAGTGGTTGACAACTTTTTATTTTTATTTTAGACTTTATTTTAAAAAAAACCACGTCAGCATGGAGGGAAAAGTCGTAGAATGTTTGAAATGGTATGGGAGAATAGGTTTGAAAACCCGCGTTCCATTGTCCATCTTCTTATTCTTCGTTCTTTGTGGAAGCCCTCTTCCTTATTCTTTGTCCAGACCCACACTCCATTGTTCTGCAATTGCTCACTGCGTTTTGTTTCAGTTCTCCAGGTTTTAAGGTATTTCATTTCTTCCTTTATCCCCTTCCGTTTGTTCTTTGAGGTTTGGACTACTCGCGTTCCCCCCATTGACCCCTATTTTTTTTTCATGTGGAATTTCGTTTTGCATTTTTAGGTTGGACACTCGAACAAGGAATTTTGTAAGAACTGTAAACTTTTTTCGAAGAAGGACCAATCCCCAATTGGAATCTCTGATTGGGGGTTTGAATTTGATGCAATTGTTAGTTTATGATTTTTCTTGTGTACTTTATGTAGTTTTGGTAACCCTTGTTAGTGATTATACAATGAGGTTATCGATGTTGGTGTTGATTCGTTTTTTGTCTTCCAATTTGTGGACACTCCAATGTTGTTGGTATATTTGAGGTTCTTCTTACTCGTGCCTTACACAGCGTCAAGAGAAGAATGTCAGAGGATGATGCAGAGAATACATCAACAATAAATCTGTTTTTGAATTTTCTGAAAATTTAAACACAATCACAAAACATTCATTTTATCACAAAAAATAGACAATCAACACATTGAATCCACAATAAATAGAAAAGTTATGTACACAAGTTGAGAAGTCATAGAGACTTTATTTCACCATTTCAGTGATATTCCAGAAAAAAAAAATTGTAGAAATCGTACGTACCAAGTCTCCTCATTCTTGTTCTTCTTTTCTGCCACCTTCTCGTCGTAGGTATAGACATCTGATTTCATCTCCTCGGTTTCCTTTTCCACCGATTCTAGTTTAGGTTTTGTCAACTTTTCGTATAAATCCAACCCAGCAAGGGTGGCAGAAGGCGCCGAAACTAATCCTCAGGAAATGGCAATTGTTCCATCCACTGAACCACAAAATACTTGACTGGGCGTAGACATGTTTGAATTGTAGAGAAGGATTGTGACTTCACAATCAGGAAGGTATCTCTTTTGGATTGAAACTTGAGTTTTTAATTTCCATGCTTAATTGGTCTAATTATTTTATTCAAACTTTTCAGACAATTCATTGTTGAGATAGATCATCAGATATTAACCACCATTGAATGTTTTGGGTTTCGCCCTCATGGTAGGGATGCCAACATGGTAATGTTCTTAACATATTTACTTATACGTGCATTTTTTTTTTTGGACGAATAATTACATTATAATTTCTATATTGTTGTAGCCTATACTGTTTGCATACAACACCTTCATGCACAGACAAAGAAGAATGACTGGACTGATCAAGAGGGTTGTTTTACGTCCTTTCATTGTGGTTGCTGTAGAATTTGTAAAATGTAATTTCTTGAATGCAGACCGTAGTGATCGAGGGTAGTCGGAAAGATAAAGGCGAGGAGAATGTTTGAAATTTGATATAAAGTTGTTCATGTCTCTTGTTAGAATAGATTTTAAACCTAATATTTTATGTATAATAGGTAGATACAAATTTCATCTTATAAATCGATATCGTAAAATTAAACAAGATTTAAACTTATTTTTTTAAGATAGGATAACAAGATCCTCTTTGCGTACAGTATAGTAGCATAACAAAGTGTAGAAGATGCTTTGTATATAATTCTAAAACATAATTTATAATCTATTTTAGTATTTGTGTTGACATCTTCCACAATGTGATGATGGTGTGTTGGAAATCCAACATAACCTAGTTGCAAAATCGAATTGTAAGAGTTTTCACTAATAGTATTATAATTCTTTGCAAATTATTTGATGTCAAAGTAGATGTGTAGAAGACACAGAACTCTTGAGTAGAGATACTACCATGATGCTGCATAATCAATGCTTCAGTCCAACTTATAAGGTTTTATATACAGAACTTGAGTCATGTTTTTTTTAATAAAAAAATATAAGAATATGTTGTAATAGCCTGAATGGTAAAGCCTCATCATGATTTCGGGGGTATTGTCTTGAGCCTATAAATTGTGTTTTGATTAAATTCGAACTTTTCCTTTCATTGATTTTTGGTCGCAATAGGCTTCACTTTACACTACCCTTTTTGACACTGATTGATTTATTTCTTTTGGTTTGTCACTTTTACGCAAATCCTCCAAAGTTGCATTCCAACCTCAAATTCATCAAGTTGTTCGGAAGGCAAGCAAAACTCATATCAGAAGCTAAATATTATTTCACAAATCTAGTGTAAGCAACGTCATTTATAGTTGACTTAAATGCCAAATCACTTTCAATGGACGAAATCAAATTTGAGGAGAGCATGCAAGCAGCCAAGTTGATGAATAAAGTCGCAAATGAATCATCCTCTGCATGTCAAATGAGCCAGCAACAGAATAACGAGAGCAGTTTCTAAGAGAAAATGCCCCACAAGCCTATATCTGTAAGAGAAAATGCCCCACAAACCTCGCCCTTTCTCCCTTCGTTGCCTCTTCCTTGTTTGTATCTACTAATAATACCATTTATATTAGAAGTTATTTTTTTTTTCCATCAGGCCATCTAGAGAAGAAGTAACATGTGAATCAATATACAAAACGAGTTTCCAGAAAAGAGTAGATGGTATGTGTTCCATCTCTACTATACTTCATGACCAATAATAGCAATATTATAAGGGTTGGTACTTTCTCATTGGATCTCCCAAAGCAATCAGGACAAGTCATAATTGGATAGCAATTACCGTCCTTGTGTTAATAGTGCAAGTTTTTAATGATACTGACGAAAACTCTGTATAAAGAATTTTTTAAATAACGTAGTGACCAGTTTGAATAACCGGTTCATAACAGAAAAGTACGTTAATTAACTTGTTGAAAACTTCCAGAGTTAAATGGTGTTAAAAAGATGAAGATACGTATCCATTCAACACCAGTACATGGACTACGTTATTTATAAATGAAGATACGTACTCTCCATACACACACATACAGAGAGATAGAAATCAATTTGTTCTAAAAAAACTAAAAGAATTGTTATGTCCTTGTTAACTTCCAAATATTGGTTCTGAAAAAACATATATCGATTACTTTTACGAACAGTCCACCAAATTAAGACCCCATCCATGATCCATGATCCATGAACCCTAATAAATATTCCTCATTATTATCTTCTCCATTAACTCCGCCATAGTTAACGTAGTTGGTCCTCCAAACCTTAATAAAGAATAATAGTTGTCTTAGACTCATGACAACCAACATAAAGCACATCAATATACCTTACATGATAGATTTGGTATGAAGATTTAGCCTTTAACAAAGACAAAAGACAACGAGCATGTGCAGATTTGGTCTTTCACTAAGCCAAAAGATATTCGAGTAATCCACATGCTGACATCACCAGAGGAACAAAACTATTTTTGTTGTACAAGTACTGACACACAAGATTATCCAAACAAATCAATGAGTGCTGAATACATGATAATTAATAGAGTATAATTCTCAAAAAGGCTAATTAGAAAGTGGGATGGTCATCAAGTTATTTATAGTTTCGACAAATGAGATACATAATATGTGATTATTCTTGTATACTTGTATTTATCTACATACACGATAAGCTCAACTTTATTATGGAAAGTCGCATTCCTTAACTTAAGTACTGCAGCTGTTCTCTAACAAGTAGCTTTTCTAACATTAAGAAATGGAGTCTGTAAATGTGCCTATAATATACATACACCGTATGTTCAAAGATTGATAGAATAATGCATCGTATTCACCTGCAGGCTTAGTCACTTGATCGCCTTGCAATTCTTCTAGAAATCTCTACGGAAGCAGACATCTACTGCGAGCTTTAATGTCAGAAAATGTACCATTTACTCATCCAAAAGTATTAAGGAAAATTAGGATTCATGTTCAAGCAACCACCTCGACAGTAGAAGAGTCCCTCCTGTAATTCACCCACTCAGAAAAAGTCGGAGCTTATTTGAACCTATGATAATGGAATTTGCGTAGTGTTCGTCAAAACTTATGGAATCAGCTTATTACATGTCTATAAGTTGTTTTCACCTTATTTTAATAAGCAACCTCTCTAATAAACATAAAAATAGCTTTTATTTGAAAAGTTTTCAATTATAAAAATAACTTCTACATAAGAGCTTAATTAAACTGTTTACTCAAACGCACCCTTACTGTAGTGGAAACTCCTTCTGGAGAAGGTCCAAATTACGACTATCACAAGCTTCTAACATGTCATTCCTAGAAGCACAGCTGGAAAATAGGATGAGACAGAAGGTAAGTCACGAGAATATAAAATCAACACCTAATTTAAATTATCACTTTCCTATTCTTGTCAGTAAAATCCTGCAATACTTCTCTCTGCTAATAATAATAGTAATAATATATATATATATAT
>Ga0099823_1007073_pt1 | contig 11368 bp, 11 predicted proteins | sample CowpearedBW_FD_76831 | JGI IMG/M metagenome (GOLD analysis project Ga0099823, IMG submission 76831) | Root nodule microbial communities of legume samples collected from California, USA - Cow pea red BW | ecosystem: Host-associated > Plants > Roots > Nodule | place: USA: California | collected... | reverse complement strand
TGTATAATAATATATATATATATATATATATATATATATATATATATATATATATATAATTAATAATATTATTAATTATCAATGACAATTTCAAATAATAATAATTATTGTAATAATAATTTAATATAATTTATCTTTTTATTATTTTTTTATTATTTTTTAAAATTTAATATTTTAAACTAATCAAAAAATCATTTTATATATTTTACCATCAAGGATATTCTAGTAATATTCAAATTTTATCTATTAAATTTTTTTTAATATATCACATTACTCAAATTACTCACTAGCTTTCATAAAATTTATTTTTAAATCCACTCACTTTACTCTCTAAATTCACTAAAAAAACATATATATATTTATCTACTTAAATCTACACTATCTATCTTCACACACTCTTTCAGATCCATCGTATCAATATAACACAACCTAAGTCTTGAATGTGAACATGTTGATTAACCTCAAATTCTTCCCTTATCATATCATAGTAAATCACACCGAACAAACACACCTAAAGGAACAATGATTTTGGGAGAAAAGGGTTTAAGTGTAACTTGAAATACATAAAATTTATTAAAAGAAAATCTTCTGAGATTTTTTAAAATTAAAAATTTGAGATCGAAGGAAAAAAAATGTATTTTTATTTGTTAGCTATAACTTGAAAATTTTAGTACAACGTATAAACAAATACTATGATGTAGATTGTAATATTAATGATAAATAATTAAATTTTGGTCTACAAATAAAAGTAAATACTAATTAAAATCATTGAAAAATACCTTGTGAAGACTTTTGTTTACACAATAAAGTAAATACAATTGTATATTATTTTTTCTTTTAATTTTTATATATAACAACACGCTTTTTGTTGATTTATTTAGCAGATCGAATTCGTATACATAAGATTTATATAACTATTTCAAGTCAGTTGAGACTTTTTTCCCTTAATTAAATTAAGGATATCCGCCTTTTGGAAGAGGTATAAAATAATTCATTGAAACAATATCCCTTTAAAGGAATAACAGCTCTTATGAACACATTCTTAACGGGCAAAAATATCTCTTCATTTTTAAATTATAATTTCTTAAACATTTTCCATTATTTGATTATTATTATCTTAAAAAATATATATAAGATTTAACAACAAAAAGGAGAATCAATCATATTTCATTGTTTGTTATTATTATTAAAAAAACATTGCATGCTTTAGAGACAAAAAGGAGAATCAATCATATTTTTATATAATGATCGTACAGAAAAGTAATTCAAAATTATATCAACTGAATGTTAATTGAAAAATAAGAAATAATTAAACATATAGTCTTGGTTAATGTGAAATAGAATTTTATATCAATTAATGATTTCTTTAATAGTTGTATAATGATGGGAATAGTAGACAACTTGTACAGCACCATCGGTCAGGCGGATCGTCGGACCATCGATCAGGCGGATCAAGGACCATCGATCAGGCGGACCAAGAACTATTGGTTAGGTGGATCCTTATTTATGAAGACAACTGACAGGACGCACGACCCATCGGTCGGGCGGCCACACCAAAATCTAGATCAATAATAAGGTTTAAAACGCAATTGGGCCATGATTAAGAAACCCTAATCACAGGCCCAAACCAAAAACTATAAATAGAAGCCCAAGGTAGGTTGGTAAGCACCTTCAACTCGCATTTTATTACAACATTTACTACTACCTACCGATCAGTCTTAAACTGACTTAAGCATCAGAGCCTTTTAGACAGGTACCCTAATCGCCCGACCAGCCAAACGAGAGGAGAGCCGAGCTACGGAGGGAAATGCAGGACCTGGATGTTAACTGTGGGCGGATCCGAGAAGAGCTTGACTGGACGACTGAACGGCAAGAGAAAGAACTGTATAAGCTCGTTAAGGAGGACGTCAGACAAGAGGAGAAAAAAGATAATTTAAGTGTTGATTGTAGGTGCTTGGTCCCCACACCCGAAACATTTTGGCGCCTACCGTGGGGCCGAGCAGTGATGGGCCGATAGGCCGAGCAGTCATCTATAAACCTTATACCCTTATGGTGACCACAAGAAACAAGACCAGTAACACTAATGGCGAAGGATGGCCGACGATCAAGTGGAAACCAGGGCGATGATCAGTGCTTTGCAGCAGAGGATGGAAGATAGGCCGATAGGCCGACCGGGGCTCCCTATGGGACCCGAACTAAGCTTGACGCTAGAAGGAGGAGGAATGGCCGACGATCAAGTTGACACCTAGGCGATGATCAACGCTTTGCAACAGAGGATGGAAGATAGGCCGATAGGCCGACCGGGGCTCCCTACGGGACCCGAACTAAGCCTGGCGCTAGAAGGAGGAGGAATGGCCGACGATCAAGTTGACACTAGGGCGATGATCAGCGTTTTGCAGCAGAGGATGGAAAATAGGCCGATAGGCCGACCGAGGCTCCCTACGGGACCCGAACCAAGCCCGTTCGATCAAAGGGCGAGCTTTCTCGAAAGTCCCGTTCGAACAACACCGACCCAAGCGGTCAAACGAAACCCCGATAGGGTATAAGTGACACGCGCTGTCAAAAGGAATGCCCCTACAGGGCTTTACAATAACTTAGCTAAAAATAGCTTTCCAATGCCGATAGGCCGATGGGCCGATAGGCCGACCGAGGCTCCCTACGGGACCCGAACCAAGCCTGTTCGATCAAAGGGCGAGCTTCCTCGAAAGCCCTGTTCGAACAGGACTGACCCAAGCGATCAAATGAAACCCCAATAGGGTATAAGTGACACGCGCTGTCAAAAGGAACGCCCCTACAAGGCTTTACAATAACTTAGCTAAAAATAGTTTTTAATGCCGATAGGCGGATGGGCCGATAGGCCGACCGAGGCTCCCTACGGGACCTGAACCAAGCCTGTTCGATCAAAGGGCGAGCTTCCTCGAAAGCCCCGTTCGAACAGAACCGACCCAAGCGGTCAAACGAAACCCCGATAGGGTGTAAGTGACACGCGCTGTCAAAAGGAACGTCCCTACAGGGCTTTCCACGAACTTAGCTAAAAATAGTTCTTCAATGTCGATGGGCCGATAGGCCGACCGAGGCTCCCTACGGGACCCGAACCAAGCTTGTTCGATCAAGGGGTGAGCTTTTTCAAAAGCCGCATGTGAACAGCACCGACCCAAGCGGTCAAACGGAAGCCCGATAGGGTATAAGTTACACGTGTTGTCAAAACGAATGCCCCTACGCGAGCTTATTAACAAATAAATAATCAAAGTGAGGCAAACACGTAAGCTGATCGTCATCAACAAAGAATCCTATCATTTCACTGTGCCTCGATCGGGCTTTTTGATAAACCCTTTTCGCTTCATCTCTAACATTGCTCAAGGCTTAGGGGGCTTGTGTACAATATGGCCTACCGCCGGACCATCGATCAGGCGGACCGCCGGACCATCAATCAGGCGGACCAAGGACCATCAGTCAGGTGGACCCTCATTTATGAAGACAATCGACAGGACGCACGACCCATCGGTCGGGCGGCCGCACCAAAACCTGGATCAATAATCAGGTTTAAAACGCAATTGGGCCATGATTAAGAAACCTTAATCACAGGCCCAAACCAAAAACTATAAATAGAAGCCCAAGGTAGGTTGGTAAGCACCTTCAACTCGCATTTTATTACAGCATTCACTGCTACCTACCGATCGATCTTAAACTGACTTAAGCATCGGAGCCTTTTAGACAGGTACCCCGATCGCCCGACCAGCCGAACGGGAGGAGAGCCGAGCTACGGAGGGAAATGCAGGACCTGGATGTTAACTGTGGGCGGATCCGAGAAGAGCTTGACTGGACGACCGAACGGCAAGAGAAAGAACTGTATAAGCTCGTTAAGAAGGACGTCAGACAAGAGGAGAAAAAAGGTAATTTAAGTGTTGATTGTAGGTGCTTGGTTTCCACACCCGATACACAACTATTTTGAGACCACAAGTAATCTCTTAGAACTAATTTTCTAAGGATTTTTACTCAATACTTTTTTTATGATAACTTTCTTCATCAGTTTATTCCACGAACTAATTTTCTAAACTTTTTTAAATTGCATCAATTGATCCACATACTTGATGTCGACATTTTTAAGTATATATAATTTATTTAAAATAAATAAATCACACAACAAATCCTCAATACAAATTCATTCAAGGTAACATTAAGAAATAATTTAATTATTTAAAATATAAAAAAAGAAAAGGGAAAAATACAAAATTGAGGATGAAACCAAAATTACTGATTTTCTATAAATTGAGATTTTAAACTTGCGAATAAAAAATTGGGAAAATTAAAAGGACAGTTTAAGAATTGGGGGAATCAAAATTTGAACTTAGCATAAACTTTAGCATTTTATTATATTGTCTTGATATAAAGTTATAATTAAGTTTTTAATTATAATCTAATAATTATAATTGAATATTCCATTTTTTACAATAACTGTCAGTTCTCACTGGATATGTTCCTTATTAAATACAGCTCATGTATGATGCAATGGGTTCTATATTTTGGAACAGTTATATATGCACAACTTAAGATATATTATTTTATTCTGACCTCTCTTTGATTCCAATTTTCGTCGTCTCTTATCCAATTCGTCACCGTGTCTGAAAGTAAGAAATATTATTCATATGATTTTTAAGGGAAAGAAGAATGAAAGTTTTTTTTTTTTTATTGAGAATGGTATTTTGATCATTTTCTTTATTCACTTTAACTTATCATTTTAATTGTTTTTCAATTATCACGTTAAATTATTAAAAAAATATTAAAATAAATAATTGAATAATGATTGAAGTGATGAGTTAAAAGTGTGTCAAAATATCATTATAATTTATTTATTTTTCATTATACATGATCTTTGTTCCTTTATAAATATAACTTTTTCTATATGTTTTTTTTTTTAAATTATTGATTGATTAGTCATTTGTCTTATAAACATATATTCTGAGGTAGTAGTGAATAAATTAATATAGTTTGACTATAATCTTAATTCGAGTTAGTTGGGTATTTTTTTTTCTCTTGAGATTTGTGGAGCTTTATAATAGATTAAAAAGAAATAGGTTTAAATATATAGTTTTGTTTTCGTTCAAAAATATTAAGTTGGTCTTCTAATTTTTTTTAGTTTCAATTTGGTTCTAATTTATAAAAAAATGATGTAATTTGGTCATTTTTGTTAAATTTCTTGAAACGAATCAATGATTTTTCCTCAAAATTGACACTATGATTATGTCAATTACATCAATAAAGCAAATTGTTCTTATTAACAACTTTCAATTTTGATAAAAACATTTTGATCCATTTCAAAAAATTTAATGAAAAGGACCACATTGCATCAATTTTTCAAAAATCGGGACCAAATTGAAACTAAAAAAATTGGAGGACCAACTTGACTGATAACGTTATTTTATACCTTTTATTGGTGCTAAGTTTCATGAATAAAATCAACTTCTCCATAGCTTTTATCTTGTTTAATCCTCAAGTTCATGTTTTTGCATTGTTTTGTATTTTAGTTGTTTGATTTTTGTTTTTACTTTTAAGCTCTATTATGAGTGTGTGAAATAATTAAATAGGAAGCATTTCTGGTGGAGGAAAGCAAGATGGAACTCAAGGAAGCATCATTGGACAAGAAAGATTGATTCTTAGACAAATATCCATGTCGGAGGGCACCAAAATCACGCCAAGCACCGCAAACATGCAGAAAGGACTCACCTATAGGTATCTACTGCCTTGGACCACCCCGAAAGGCCAAAAAACCACATTTGGACATCAAGCTGACTTGCTGGGCGAAAATGATAGCATAAAACTGCGGTATTTGAGTAATTGGGCGAAAGTATGACTTGCCCAATGAGTTACAAGTTGGCAGGTGATTAGGTTTTGTAATGACTCAATAAGGGAGAGAACATAGGTACATATTTGAAGACCATAAAAAGATACTTTATCTCTTGTTTGAAAGGTAATTGGGGCATGGTGAGGATCTTTAGACTTGTTTGTCAACTTCTCACAATGAGTATAAATGTATATTGTTTTGTTTTTTGTATCCAGGATAGACATAGATCTATGTGCATGTGTACACGTATTGCTCACCTTGTAGAAAGCTTTTCTTTTTTTGTAATGGTTCATGTTTTTAGATGTTTTACATCTCTTATGTAGAGAGCTATAATGTATTCTTGTAAAATGGTTAGAGTATCCCACAAGTACTCTACTATAATTATTTACTTATTATTTGCTGATAAAAAAAAGTGAATCAAGTGGTGTGGTGAATAATAATTACTTACATTCAATGTTATTTTTCAAGCATTATGATGAACAGTGAAGTGATAATGCTTTTTGTTTCAACTATGGTTTACTCATGAACGAAGTTACCAAATCATTTCTCTCTCCTTTGAGACTCTCATCGCTCATGCAACAAGTGGTCATCTAAGTAATGAAGAGTTAAAGTTTCAGGTGTTGCTTTTGAATTTGGTGGAGTGTGTAACACGTCATGTCACTCACGTGACAGTGACATTTGAGTGAGAGAGTCAATGTTGATTTTCTCTCCCTAGGAGCTAGTACTGCTTAAGCAATAAAGAACAAAACCTTTAGGGAGTGTTCTTGATGCTTGGTGATTTGTTCAAAAAGTCACTTAAGAAAAAACGTGACTTTTAAACTACAAGAGGAGTAGTGTTGATCACCTTGTTGACAAGTGAATGCTCAAATGTGAGAGACCATATCAAGTTTTTTTCCTCTCTTATGGAACTAATATCATTTAAGTGAGACGAGGTTGCTCAAACAATAAGCTTTCCTTTATTGGTTAAAGATACATCACTCAAGCATCATATCCTTGATGACTTTTGTTTATTATATTGATGTTCTATGATTGATCTATGATGGAGTATACGTTGATAATGAATGTTTTATATGTGTGCATATGTGCTTTAATGAGATGCATATGAATATATGTGATGGTGGAATATCATGAAATCTTATATGACACTAGTGCAGATTCGTGTTTAGACAGCGCCCTATATGTCTCAGTTCTCTCATAAACGAGGTAGATAGAGACGCGGTAATATTTTTGTGATTTAAAACAACTTTTATGCCTCGGTTTACCAAACAACCGAGGCCTATTAGCGTTTATGCCTCGGTTATATTTCCAACCGAGGCAATAATGGTGTCAAAAAATCAAACATTCCCACTTTTTTAAAATTCAAAAATAATGAGGCAGTTTTATGCCTCGGGTCCCAATGAACCAAGGCATATAAGTGTTACTGCAGCGGGTCTTTTCACCTGAGGCCTATAATTGGCAGAATTTATCCATGTGTTTTTTTTTTGTTATTTTGCGTGAGAATATGCCTCAGTTATGCTTTGAACCGAGGCCTATTCACGTTTATGCCTCGGTTTCGAAGCAACCGAGGCAGTATAGCTGATTAGGTTTAAATACCCCAAATCGTAGCATTGTTCCTGCGTTTTCTCCATTCGCAAAAAAATGCAGCCATTGGTTCAGAGATTCCCAAGCCGCGCTACCACTGATTTTGGCCCTCCACCGCACCGGTTGGCCATCAAATTGGTTGTTCTTGTTGCTCCTCCATTTCCGGCGTCAATCTCGCCCCTTTGTACAGTTCATTTTTACGTTTCTTTTTTCGTTTTTGATTCAGCTCTATCACTTTTTTGCATTTTTTTGGTATGTTGTTGAAACCCACACCACCAGACACCACACGATACCTCGGAACCACCACGGCACCGCAAGTCTTCCGCGAGCCACCCAGCTTACAAATTTGCAAGCAATAATGCAGCAGCGAAACCACCAATCCCAATGGAGGCCATCATGAAACCATCAACGCACTCTCGCGAGCAAACCACCACTGCGAGCTGCACTTGCGAAGGCCAGATCCAAACACCATCGCAATAAAGAGACACCACTGCAAGGTCTGGACGAAGCAAGCCACCAAAGTCACCTCGACGAGGAAGAAGTTCTAGCACCGCGCCTAGGCTGCCGTCGCGAACCTTACGGAGGAGACGCGCTCAAGGCATGCGAAACTTCTCCACTGTGCAGCCACAAACAAGACAGACGCGCCTCCACTGTGCGCTCAATTTTCTTTTTTTTTTGAATTTCTAATACACATTAGGCCTCGGTTATGCAGAAACTGAGGCAGTAACTATTAAATATGCCTCGGGTTTGTAACCGAGGCATAAAGTACTACCTTTTTACCTCGACAGTATATGCCTCGGGTGCGCACCCGAAGCCAAAAGGTGAAAATAACCGTTGTCATTTTCCTTCCCTGCACTAGTGAAATCACCCCGTCACAATTATGCGGAGATAACTGCCAAACTGGCGATCTCACAACAAACTTCAAACTTCCCTCTTAGCAATGCTTTAGTCATCATATCAGCACCATTATCATTTGTATGAACTTTTTCCAACGCCAACAACTTAGCATCCAAAGCATCACGTATCCAATGATACCTCACATCAATATGTTTGGATCTAGAATGGAAAGTTGGATTCTTATCAAGATGGATAACACTCTGACTATCAACAAACAATGAATAGTTATCTTTCCTAAAACCATGCTCTTGCAAGAATTTCTTCAACCATAGCAACTCCTTGCATGCTTCAGTAGTGACAATGAACTCCACCTTTGTAGTAGACATTGCCACACACTTGTGCAATCTTGATTGCCAAGCCACAACTCCCCTTGCAAAATTAATCAAATAGCCCGAGGTGGACTTCCTGGAATTAATGTCTCCAACCATATCTGAATTTGAGTATCCCACCAAAATAGGTTTATCACCTCAAAAACAAAGCTTCATATCAACAGTACCATGAAGATATCTCAAAATCCATTTCACGACATTCCAATGCTTTCTACTTGGGTTTGACAAAAATCGACTGACTGTACCATCAACGTGCAATATCTGGTCTCGTGCATGCCATTGCAGTAATCAAACTGCCCACCACATAAGGAACTCTACTCATATACGCCTTCTTAGCTTCATTTGAAAGACTCTATTTAACACTCAGTTTAAAATAATTAGCAAGAGGAGTGCTTATGACTTTCGCATTTTCCATCTAGAATCTCTACAATACCCTTTTAATATAGTGTTCCTCTTCTTTTCTTTTCTTTCTTGAATGATTCTTATTCCAAGAATCTGTGTAACATTTCCTAAGCCTTTCATAGCAAAGGACTCGCCCAATTGCTTCTTCAACTTGTTAATTTTAGAAACATCTTTCCCAACAATAAGCATGTCATCAACATATAATAATAGGATAATAACATCATCATTCGAAAAACTTTTAACAAAGACACAATGATCAGAAGTAGGCTTCTTGTAGCCCTTCTCACACATAAAAGACTCAAACTTCTTATACCATTGTCTTGGAGCCTACTTCAAACCGTATAGACTATTTCTCAGCCTACACATATAATCTTCCTCGCCTTCAACAAGAAAACCATTTGTTGTTTCATGTATATCTCTTCCTCCAAATTACCATGAAGGAAATTTGTCTTCACATCCATCTTCTCAACCTCAAAATCAAGAGTAGTAGCTAAACTTAGCATAGTTCTAATTGATGACATTTTCACCACAGGTGATAAAATCTCATTGAAATCAACACCTTTTTTCTGTCTGAAACCTTTCACCACCAATCTGGCCTTGTACTTTGAAAATGTAGAATTAACATCTTGTTTCACCTTGAAGATCCACCTGTTTTCTAAAGCCCTTTTCCCCTTAGGCAATTTCACCAAGTCATAAGTGTGATTAGCATGCAAGGATTTCATTTCATATTGCATTGCATCCAACCACTTCTGTTTTTCTTCACTCTCTAAAGCCTCTTCAAAACACTCAGGTTCTCCATCGTCAGTCAAGGTTATATACTAATCACAACAATACCTTGTAGAAGGTTTTTTTTGTCCATTAGATCTCTTGAGTTGGACTTAAGGTTGTTCAGGTATATCACCAAGATCATCATCATGTTCCTCTTGAGCATCATCAATTAGAACCTCTACTCCACCTCCAACCTGTTGATCATCAACATCACTACGTTGCTCATCATCTTGAGCTTCAGTTTCAACATTCTCTAGATTGTGAGCGAGCAACCTCATCTCTCAGTTAACATTGAATAAGAAATATATGAAACATTATAAACAACTCAGATGCTATCATGAAATGCGTTTCAAATATTAAATAAACTTAAAACAAACATTTGTTAAAAGGACCAAATTACGAAGTTCTAAAGTTTCGAGACTAAATTGGACTAAAGTTTCGAAAAGAGACTAATTCCAAATTTTACTAAAAGTTAAGGGACCAAAAATATATTTAACTCTATTTTTAATTATTTTATAATCTTTTTCTTTTGATATAAACGATCTCTTTTCATTATTTTTCTCTACCTTTATTTCTTCCCATTCTCCTCTAGTTTTATAATATACATCTTATTAAGTTAATTATATTTTAGTATGGTAAAACTTTAAATATGAATTAGAAAAAGTGTCTACGGTACTACTAAAGGTAAATTTTCTCCACTTAAAATATGCAACATATGGTGGTTGTGCTTTTTTTAGTACTATTTTAAATATTGACAAATATAGATGATTATATTATATTTTACATAATTTTATTATATAAAATTATTATTTTCTATTTTATTATTATTGTGATTAACATTAATCAATAAATTATATTATTTGTAAATATCAATTATATTGCACAATTGCTATTAATTTATGGATAATACATATTAGGTTTCTGATGAATAATCTGTGATGGGTTGGATTGTTCAATGAACGGTTTGTGATAGACTTAAGTATTCAGAAATTTGTTGAGAGGTTCCTGGTCCCTGCTGGTAAGGATATAAAACTGATATCCCATTAGTCAGTTTTATAAGACAACGTAAAAATACATTTGTAAGATGCGCTATAGAAAAACCTACCAGAAAGAGAGCAGTATAGTGTTACACTTAAACAATTTCAAGTCTTTCATTGATTCTATTTGGAAGATCAGGTACCACCACTCTTCCATCTATATTGTTCCTAATTACTGATCAACTTCCACATTCTACTATTGGTATTAGAAACTGTTCTTAATATTTGGGAATAACTTATTCTATGAATGGTTTGATTTTTCATATGATCTATTCAAGGTACATAATCTAACAGATCAGTGTAAAAAGAATGTCCTTCCGCCCTTTTTATATCTTTGACAAATCAAATTAGCACTGGTCCTCCATAGGGGTGGCAATGCGGGCCGGCCCGCCCCGTTTAGGCCCGCCCCGCATAAGGCCCGCATATCGCGGGCCGGCCCGCCCCGCCCCGCACATTTTATGCGGGCCACATACTCTGGCCCGCCCCGCATACACGTTGGCCCGCGGGCCCGC
>Ga0099823_1007072_pt1 | contig 11369 bp, 3 predicted proteins | sample CowpearedBW_FD_76831 | JGI IMG/M metagenome (GOLD analysis project Ga0099823, IMG submission 76831) | Root nodule microbial communities of legume samples collected from California, USA - Cow pea red BW | ecosystem: Host-associated > Plants > Roots > Nodule | place: USA: California | collected... | reverse complement strand
TTTTTTTAATATTTTATATATATATATAAAATATATATAAATAAAATATATATATAAAATATATATATATATATATATATATATATATATATATATAGATATATATATATATGAGTTTAGAGAGGGTGAAAAGTTTAATAATTAAGATTGAGTTTTTCTTTTTTTTTACTTTAAGGTTTAATTGAAATGGATCATATATTAGAATTGAAAATAAATAAGAATGTGCGTGAAATTACTAAAGGGTGTTTATATTATATTAAGTCAGAAATAGAGAATGTCTTATTTTTCTTTGTAAAGAGATAACTATATCTTCATTGTCTAAAACAAGTTTTCTTTTTATTTTTATATCTTTCTTCATATACCTAAAGCGAAAACCTAAAGTGAAAATCTTTATCTTTCTTGAGATGATATTGTTTTTACTTAACTCAACATAAGTGCAAGATTTCCTCAATTTTGAATGTCTGAGTAAGCTTCTTTCTTCTTTCTTCCTTTATTGGAGCAACATGCATGGTGATATATTATTAAGAAATAGTGTCAGGTTTAATTTATAGTATGGTATTTTGTATTACTAGTTTTGGAATTTGGAGTGGTAAATTGTTCTTGGTGGTTTTGAATCATTAATTCTTTTTTCTTTTTTTTCAAAAACTTTTTCTTATTTTCAGTGAACTCCAAGTTAAGACAAGAAACATTCTGTGTGAAATTGAATTCATTTCTGCTTAAAGGTTGTCAGGGGTTTTGACTTTGAGAAATTAAGAATTTCTTGTGAAATGCAAAAGTAGGATTCTGAAAAAGTACAATTGAGTTGCTTTGGGAGATGAAAGTTTGTGTTGGGCTGAAATGGGTGTAAATGATTAGTTTTCATGTTGATGAATAATATTTGAAATCGGTTAGGAATGAGAAATTGAGATTTGGTAATAGTTGCGAGTAAACGTGAATATGGATTGGATTTTTCGAAATTTAGTATAGATTCAATTTATATATAATAAAATAGATTGAATTTATAATCTATATTAATATTAATTAGATTTATTAAATTGGATTTTTTTATTCAAGTTAAATCGGATTAAAATTATATTTAACGCTTTGTCAATTAGATTAAATCTAATAAAATAAATTTGATATTATTTGTTATTAGTTCTATTAGACATGCATTTAGCTAATTTGGCTCGATCTGAATGTAGACTAACTTATGTCGATCTGGTTCTGATTTATTCGACTTGATCTTTGGGTCAACTCAACATGACTTTATTTTGAGGTCAACTAGGCACGACCTTCAATTAGGGACAAATCAACATGACTATAAACTTAGATCGACTCAACACGACTTTCAATTTGGACTAACTCGGCTTGACCTTCAACCTAGATTGACTCGACTCATCCTTCAGCCACTTCCGACTCCATTGGAACTTTCAACTCAAAATGAATCAGCTTGATCTTTCAGTTCAAACAGTCTCAGCCCGACCATCCGTCTCGGGCGACTCAGCTTAACCTTCGGTCCTTGCCTAACTCAGCTTGATCTTCGGCACTTTACCTACTCAGCTCGATCTTCGGTCTGGTCCGACTCAGCTTGACATTTATGCTTGGTCAGCTCGACCTTCAACCTTCGTCGACCCAGTTTGACCTTTGACGGGAGGCTGACTCGACACGACCTTCGATCGGGATCGACTCATCTCAAACTTTGACCTAGATTGGATCGACTTGACCTTCTACCCGGGCTAACTTTACTTGGTCTTTCAACTCAATCTTACTTAACTTGACTCTTCAACTCAAGTTGACTTATCTTGACCCTTCGGTTCAAGCTAGCTAATCTTGACCTTTCGGTCCGAGTCAACTTAATTAGACCTTCGACCTAGTCCAATTTGGCTCGATCTTATTCTTAGTCGTCTTGGCTTAACTTATACATGCTTTATTTTGGATCTTCAAAATTAAAAAAAAAAAATGACCTAAATACAATTGTAGTCCAAATCCAATCAAGTGGATTGGATTTAAAATCCAAATATGTGAATTAGGATTTGGGAGAAATCCATTTACACATACGTATGTTGTGTTTGGATGAGATAATTTAGAAGGATAATTCATTTATTTAAAGAATTTAAAATTCTTTACACTAAAATGCCTTGTTTGGATGAAATAGAGGAATAAAATAAACTTATGTTGTGTTTCGGAAGGTATTTCAAAAGAATAAAATAAAAGAATTTCAAAAAGCTTTAAAAGTCTAAGAATTTTGAAAATTTACTCATTTTCACTCAACTTTCACCCTACTCACCAAGGTCGAGCCAAGTCAACCTGGGACGAATGTCAAGCCTAGACAGCCCGAGCAAACAGTGGATCCAAGTCAACTCATGCCAAGGGTCGAGGCGAGTCGGCCTGGCCTGAAGTTAGACACGTGCTGGCCTAGACCAAAGTTGAGTCGAGTTGGTCGTGACGAAGTTGGGCCAGTTGGCATGGCCTAAAGTTGATTTGTGTTGGCCTGGATTGAAGTCGAATAGAGTTGGCCTGGGCGTAGGTCGAACCGAGTTGGCCGGGGTCGTAGGTCGAACCAAGTCAACATCGGTCGAAGGTCGAGCCGAGTTGACGTGGGTTGAAGGTCGAGCCGAGTCAGCCAAGTTGAATCTTCGAGAGTCCAAACGAGGTGTTCTGGATCAAAGGTCAAGCTAATTCAACTTGGACTCAAGGATAAGGTTGAGTTTTTCGTAAAATACAAATCAAATTGCATTATCCAAATAAAAGAATTTGAAATCTAAGATATTTCAATTACTTTATCCAAACATACTATTTGAGAAATGATAGGAATTCAATTATAAGTAATTCAAATGTCATGAGTACACAAAATAATTCTTTGATATCCTTTTATCTGTGATTGATATAAAAAAAAAGTATTCTTTAGCATCAAGTTTAATGACTTTTACGAGTTCTAAATATCATTGTTGACAAAAGTAGTTTGAAAATAATTACAAGAAAAAACTCTTATTAGAGAGAACATAATCTATAAACGCTCCTTTTATTATAGAATATATTCATGAATGTTTTACAAATAGAGTTTACTCTTTAAGTCATCTAATAGGAAATCTTATTATCTAGCATGTAGAACTTTTAAGTAAAATGTTATATGCACCATAATGATCATGTAGAATAACTTAAGATCATCGGTCATTTATGAATTTGAAAACTTTTTTATAGTAGTCTAGAATATGATCATTGAAGGTTGCATATCGGTCTTTGTCTTTATGTTAATGCTTTATCCAAGTATGATTGCTTTTAGCAACACTTTTATTTTTCGTAGAGCTTAAAATGTTATGTATAGGTCAATTATATCTTCTGCAAATATCTTTATAGTACTAACATTACCAAAATGAGCATACAAACTCAAAAATTTGGTTTGTTATATTAAAATCATCTTAGGAATGTGTGAGTCAATGTGATATCCATTGGTATTGTGTATAGTTCTTGTGTTGACATCTTTTAGGCTATGTCTTATCTTTGTGTAGTGTCTAACATTTCTTTTGCTCTAGCAATTTGTCTGTATGGATTTTTCCCCTGCATGGGCCTAGGTTTCATAGGTGTGTCCTAGTTTAGGGTTTCCTAAGTAGTAATTGGTTATTTTAATCCTTTTTTTAATGTGAACTTGATTTTAGTATAATAACATTATTTATGTGATATGTAATTTTACATAAATATCATGTTGTAGGAAATGTAATTTCATAGATTGACAGAAAAAGTATCTGATATGTAAAATAACAATACAAGCCCAAATATAAAGGGGCAAGAAAAGGAAAGACAAAAAAATAGAGAACATAGAAAGAGGCCCAATGGAGACCTATTATACAAGCTGTAATAGGCATCAAGATCATGCCATCCTTTTCTAGTCTTTGTGCGAATGTCACCTTGTCTTCTTCCCCTCATTATACATTAGCCCCTTGATGACTGTTTCACAACAACCATTTTCCAGCAAGTGTACTAGTACGTAGTAGTATCAACTAGTGTCATATCCACTAGGATTTAGCAAGTATATTGGTAGTTTGATTTTTGGGTTTTTGGTTTGTGATAAAGAGTGCAAGTAAAAATAAATAGTAGATATGGAGTAGGGGCTATGGATTGATTTCATCTCATCTTCTTCTACTACACCACTACCATCTTGTTTACTTACTTTGCAAATCATTCGATGTCCTAGGAGTAATCTTTCTATATAGATCTAGGTTCATCCCTGATACACTAGAACCTAAGGACTTCAAACCTAGTGTGATTCCTCAACTCCTAGTAGAATGAGTCATTGCTTTAATGTGCAAGACTCTCTCCTCTAGCATCCACTCTAGTATGCCATGGAGCATCCAGTACATGTATGATGATTTGATTGGACCACAGTTTGAGACTGGTTTCCCAACTCAATCCAAACCAGTTAAGAATATGAGTGATCAAGTCATCATTAAGCATAAATCAAACCACAAACAATTGAATAAAAGCAAAGATAAATACCCAAGGAGTATAAGTGAATAGAATCAGAATTAATTACATCAAATCTGGACACAAGGGAGTTCAACTACTCATAGAATATTACAATGCAATTCCAGAAGCATTTACATATAAGATCTACACTAAGAGCATATATCTCGTGCCTCACAGACCCTATTCTATCCTACTGCTACATTGTGGAGCTTTCACTCAATGCTTGAAATGAGGAACCAAGCTCTTTATTTATAGAAATTTTTGGGCAGTGCTCAGCCCAACTTTTGGTGCTCAGTCACAGGGGTTACTTCACAAGTGGGTTTTCTTCTCAGCCTAGCCTCTTGTCCTGGTGCTTAGCATGTGACATTTCCTTCTTGGAAGGGTTTTCTTGGCTGCTCAACCTCATGGATTTGGGCTCCAAGTTTCCTTGCAAAAAAGGTTTCCTCACGAGGCTTAGCTCCATTTCTTGTGCTCAGCTAGAAAGTCCAAATATGTTGTCTTATCTTTTCTACTTCCATGGCTCAACTCTAGTATTGTGACTCAGCTGCATACTTGATATTGTCTTTTATTTTTACTGCAAAACAACAAAATATCATTATAATTTGTAAGACTTTATTTCTCAATATCTCATTATGTATCTTAAGCTAAAGAGGCTTGTTTTGTACACAAATAACACAATTTGATACATGATAAGTGTTAATTTCAAATAAAAAGTTTACTAATTTTTGACATTTATCATCTTCGTACTCGAAGTGTTTTGGTCGATACTCTTATTTGCAATAAGTTTTTTTTCCTTGACCCTACTGGTATAATGTATAGTGCATATTGAATCTCACATAAATAGTGTTATTCTGCTCATCTGAGGCTCTTTTGATTTTTTTTATTTTATTTTCTTTGAACATGAATTTCAATAGAAAAAAAAAATCTAATTAGGTCCCCTCCATACTTGTAAGTAAACGAAGCAAAATATTTTGTAATGTGCATTTAATTAGCAGGAAAATTGATAAACTATTTAATAAACCTGGACAATCTCAATCTAATAAAATACGATAAAAAAAAAAAAGGCAAACGACGAATGCTCACAAGAATATTGAAGATTAAGATAGTTAGATATAAGACATAAAAAATATAATGGACCGCCATAATAGTAATGCACTAATCTTTATGCTGTTAAATAATTGTGTGGTCCATTATTGACTCCATAGCAATAAATGGTCCTTTCCTCACTTTCTTGCTTTTGCTTACCTATTATTTCTTTTAATCATCATTTTTCTTTTTCGTCTCTATCTCTATTATTCATATGAGTTTAATCGTCATGCATCGTGTAAAAGGTTTTATACTATAAATTACTTAGTAATTAATATAACTTTGAATATATGTATTATAAAAGTGAATAAATTTAGTAGTTTGTGATGATATAGTAAAATGTATTCAATCTCAATTTATATATCTTTAATATAACTTTTAAAATAATTGTTATACTAAAACAAATTTATCTTATACAATGATCTATGTTTAATGAAATAATAAACCTTTGCGTAATAATTTAGCATGTCTACATAAACTCAAATTACAAGTTCAAATTATGCATTAGTAAAATGTACTGTGATTTTACCTGAACATGGTAAACCCTAGAATGAAAAAGAAAAAGGAAAAAAAAAAGTAAAGGGTGGTGATTTGAACTTTAGAAAAAGTAAATCCGAAGCAAATTAACGAAAACTGTTATTTGGTAAATAAATTTAAAATATTAGTTTGAATATCTGGTTGTGACTTACTAATTTACTGCCACTAATGATGAAATTTTGATAAACTAATAAGCAATCTCATTCATGAAAATGGAACGTTAGGTATAATGTTAGTGGGGTTATTATTTGTAACGGTTACAACATCCGTTGCAGATGCAGGGGACAAGTGACCTTAAACTAAAGGCTTTGCTTCAAAAATCCATTTTCAAGTTGGTACATTAATATTTTAATTGACCTAATTATTTTTTATTTCATTTTTTTTTTTTTGATAAACAAATTAAAAAACCTTTCTTAATTAACACATTTGTGTGAAGATGAAAACATCAATACATGATATGTTTATATCATTACTTTTAACAACAACAGCTTAATTTATTTATTTTTATGTAGACTAGACTCTGTATAGATCTAAGTTTGGTTATCAACTTCTTTTCTCGGCTAATTAAATTGTTCTATTTAAAATTAAGCATATTTCTTTATCTTTATTTTATTTAATTCCAAGTAAAACATTTAAAACTAAGAAGAAGAAAAAATAGGTACTATTAGGCATGTTCTTAATAAGATGAATGTCATTTATTTTTAAAATTCAGGGTTTTCTGCTTCTGGTTTTTATTTTGCCTTTTTCTATTCAAATAATTCATAAATTGAATAGACTAAGTTGTTTTAAATTGCTTACCAACCAAATCATTTTTCCTTGAAATAGAAAACCTTATATTGTCAGCTTTTCAAAGTCTAGTTTCACATGAAACAAAAATCCAAAATATTCATTTATTTTCCAATAAATAAATAAAAAATATTTAATAATTCATGTATGAAGCTAAAAGAGAATCGAAGCTAGGCGTAGCAGTAGATATAGTGCATTTTCCCTTGTAAAGGACACATAGTGACAGAAAGCAGGGTAGTAATTAAAGAGGGACACTGAGAATCCAATGAAAATGGGTAGCCATATTGTGTGAGAGAAAGAGAATTACAATACCATTTCTGCTAATCTTTTCCTTTTACCAAACCTTCCCTTCCACAACTCTAATGCTTTCGTTTTGGAAACTTCCCAACTTCTCTTAAATACTCGCACATGGACCATCTTCTGTTGCAAACACCAAATACTTAACCTTAATCTTACTATCAAATTTTCCACATTCTCTTAATTAATAAAATTCATTTTTTTAAAATATATAATTATTATGAGTTACACTATTCAAACCAACGGTATTTCAATTAAACACGTTATCCCAAATTTTATATACAATCATTTAATAAGATGCATTATTTTCTTCACTCATTAATTCACACACGTTTCATTTATAAAATCTACTAGTCTGGTTTTACTTGAATTATTTTTGTAACATGTGTATTATTATGCTGGTTGCACAAATTACTTTTATTATCTTCAAATTGTATACATTTTTTTCGATATACAATTATGATGTTTATAACTATTTTAATTATTAATAGTTTTTTACTTTTGTAAATCGATATCTAAGTTAGTCATTATTATTTTTCATTAAAATTATTAATGTCGAAGAGTTTTCTTGTAATATATTTTTATTTAATTTAATTTCAATTTTTAAATTAATAATCACAATTTGTAATTGCTATTATATCACATCTTCAATTGAATATACAACTTTAGAAGATTTAGTTGTGATAAAAAATCACTAAGAGAGATAAATTAGAAATAAAACAACAAACTTAACACTGTAGGAAAATGAAATAATACTATAATCTACATTTATTATGAATGACAAAAAAAAATCTTAAAATTCTCTTCCGTCAAGATAGCAGCACTCGAAGGTAGACTTTACTTGGGTGACTTTCCTTGCTTCGTGTGATGAGAATTTGCCTTTATTAAGAGCTGACCTTTCCCACTTGGCTTCCCCATGCCACACCCTACATACTCATTAAATTTCTCATGTACATAAACTATTGTCCTAATTTGTCTCTTATTTAAGATATTTACACATAAATTAAGAAAAAAGGTTTATTATTAAATTACAATTTTGCATGTATAATTATAACTTTTTTTTTTCTGTATTTGTTAAGAAGTAAGTTTAAAATCGGACTCTACCTTACATATTTACAATTTAACTTGTAAAGTAAGGTTTATATTTAGTTTTATTTATAATTAATGTGAGATTTTCAACACATCTCTTTATGTTAAGAAGTAGACATTTTAAATGTAAGACTAAATATATGTGGTGGTACAACAAATATCGTTAAGATAAATTTTGATGTCACGTTAAAATTTGCTTACCAATATAAATACATAATAATAATAATAATAATAATAATAATAATAATAATAATAATAAGGAGAAGAAGAAGTCAATAATTAAAGACATGCAAGTGATATGAATTTAAGTTGTTATAATTATGTGATCATTAAATATCTGTAGTTAATATTAATTTAAGTTGTTTTGCCTAAGACACATATCATCAACAATATTGATATCGATGAAAAAAAAAGTTTTCCACGACATTGATTGTCGACGTTTAACAAGCAACCCTAATAAAAAAACGTATACTGACGAAAATGCAATTTTTACAAATTTTTAAGAGACGGTTAGCTAAGTAATTCTTGTTAGAAGTGAAAATAATGAAGATTATATAGAGAATTGTCAGTGGAATAGACAATAAATAACGATGGTCATGTAGAGAATCGTCGTTAAAACCTTATCGGGATGGAAAATAATGACAATTATCTAGAAAACCGTCATCGAATGTGCAATACTTCCATAAGAAAAAAAAAATGTTTTTTGCCCTCGCACAATTTTCATTTGAGTGTTTTCACTTCCCCTACACTTTCATTTTCTCTTTCCTTTGCATTTTCACACTCGTCACTACCACCAGTGGTGAACCTCCGCGAGTCACAAACCGCTCTACACAAACCTTTGTCAGTTGCGAAGCACTACCAATCTCACCACATACCACAAGTCTCCATTGCACCATGTTATAAAACCCACACCACGAGACTCCTTTGTTAAGCTCTCCACACTACATCGTGAGGCTCCTCCACGAACTCTCTGCATTGCACCGCAAAACCCTCGTCGCGAATCTCCTCCTAACCTATTGGTACTTCACATTTATTAAAGGATTTGTTTACTTGTTTTTTTATTTACCTTTATGGCTTCACAAGCAAATGAATGGTGAACCCACGAAAAATTTATGTATATTTGTTAACACTCAAATGAAAATGTTTTTCTGTTCTACTGTAATAAGTTTGTATTTTTTAGTCTTGCTGTAATATGCAACATGTTTTTTCTTTTTTTAAAAGACTTTTAACGAAGGTTCAAGAATGATCGTCGCCATTCTAAACTTTTTAATGATAGTTATTTTAATCGTCGTCATTTATGATGGTTCAAAAACTATGGTTGAAGGTTATTTTAACCATCATGGAAATTTATTATACAATAATGTGATTTTTTAAAGATCCAAATAAAATATTTAAATCGTAAAATGTTTTATTTCCAAACTAAAATAAAGACCTATATGCAAATCAAGTTAAAGATAGGTTGTAAATATGCAAATCAAGGTAAAGATAGGTTGTAAATGGATATTACATTAACAAATCATGAGTTGAAACTTCATTGTAGAGATTGGAGTGGAGATCATAGTTATAACGTGAGAACTTGAGTAGATGACAATAGCAAAGAAAGTTGAATATATATTACGTATAAAATCAATTGAAGAAAGAACATTAATCAATTAACTAATTAAATATTTAACTTTTATCATATAATAATAAATAGTTCAACATATATAAACACTGATAACACTTAAATACTTACAATTATATTTTATTATAATAAAATGAATAATTAAAATAAAAATACTAAAATGATTAATAAAATAAAATAAATTTAATATTTTGTTAATATATATTTTATATTGAAAAGGTAAATTATTAAAATATAAATTTTAAACCAACAAATAAAATAATTTAAATATCGATAATTTATTTTAATATACTTTTATTCGGATGTATTAATTTTTTTATTTGGTAAGGTTGTATGGTAAATTTTATTTTATTTACAGTTTATTTTAACTTTAATCTACAGTTTTAAATTTTATTTGCACGGAATTGATTTTAAAAATTTATTCTATAAAATATTATTTAAATATCTAGAACATAGAACTAAATTTATTATATCAAATCAATTAAACATACTGTTAACTTTCCATTCACTTTCGATTCTTTTTTTCTCAATCCAAACAATCATGTTTCAAATGTAAGAAACATATGAATCCAACAAATAAAGTTCGTTGATTCTTTTTTCAAGTGTATTAGGCTAAAACACCACTATCATATAGTTCATAGTCCGACATAATTTACGTTGAACCTTAAATACCCGATATAAATTTTTGGTATTTATTTTTTAAAAAAATTGATCTTGACTTAAAAGCAAAACCTAAAATACCAAAAAAAAAATCAATTTCAATGACTTTATTTCAAAAACAAATTAAAATAATATGTAAAATGAAAGAATAATAATATCGATATCATGCATTCTCGTGATTAAGAATCCCAAAAACAATTATGAAAATACATATACTTCAATTACACACTTAACTCGTATAAACTCACCACAATAGTGCAAAGATTTAGCTATCATTTTATAGTGTCCATTTTGGAATGGAAGCTAGTTGTGTATGTCAAATGAATGCAAATAAGATGAAACTCACTCTAATATTACGAAACAAAAAGATTAAGTTTTAAGAATTAAAAAGTTCACTAAGCGTCCGACATGGAACACTAAATTGGTAGAAAAACAAATCAAGTACCACATGCACTAGTGCAGAATTCCCTTTTTACCTCGCCTTATATGTCTCGGTTGGCCAGGAACCGAAGCATATAATGGCGCGGTGGCATTTTTGCAATTAGAGCCAAGTTTTAGGCCTCACTTCTCCTAATACCCGAAGCCAAAGAGGGGTATAGGCCTCGATTCGCTAAAAATCGGTGCCAAAGAGTGGTATAGGCCTCAGTCCAATAAGACCCGAAGCCAAAAAGTGGTTGGCCGTTAGCTGTTTGGCCTCGGTCCAACAAAACCCGGTGCCAAAAGGGGGTCTATGGCTTCGGTTCCCTTAACAACCGAAGCCATAGGGTTTATTTAGGAATCCAATTTCGCGAACCCTTCTTCTTCCCCGCGCCTGCGCTGCAACTCTTTCCCCTCTCTCTCTCTCTCT
>Ga0099823_1007071_pt1 | contig 11370 bp, 6 predicted proteins | sample CowpearedBW_FD_76831 | JGI IMG/M metagenome (GOLD analysis project Ga0099823, IMG submission 76831) | Root nodule microbial communities of legume samples collected from California, USA - Cow pea red BW | ecosystem: Host-associated > Plants > Roots > Nodule | place: USA: California | collected... | reverse complement strand
TTTGATTAAAATGTGTATTACTTTTTGTGAAAAAAGAATAGTTAATGTCATGGTTTCAGAGTTCAGGCTATGACTTTGATAGTTCAAGTCCCTCCTTTGTGTGCATGGCGTCATTGACTTTTTCTGCCAATAATTACCCCTTTCTATCTTTTTAAAGAAATTATCCAACTTAATTGCACGTTTGTTTTATCCAACATAATGAACCATATATGTCTTTATTTAAAGTTCTCTCAAGTTCATCTAATTAATGCCAGACGGGAAACTGTTCGGCTTTTCAGTTTCGACCAAAGAAGGAAACCAGAGGTCCTCTTCTTGAAGGAGGAGAAAGAAAGTTCAATGCCTCCAGGGCTAGTTACAATGATGAAATCTCTTTATTTTAAACGATACATGCTGGTTTGCAGGAGGCTGCAGATTGGGGATGTTTACCGTCTTTGTGCCTTACTTGACACAATCTGTTGAGCCTTTGGTATCTCGTAGAAAAACTGAATACAAATGTGAACACGAGGAAAGTGAAGATGGTGTTGAGTAAGAAACACTCGCAATTGCTGTTAACCGGAGAAGTATAGTTTCTCAAATTCTGGGTTGCAATTTACCAAGTATCTGGATGCAGAACTATTAAATGATTGGGGAATCATAATTTTAAGCTCTCCCTGACAAATTGTGCAACTAGTTGTTGCAGTTTTTTTTTTTCAAAAAGGGATAATATACTTCTTTTCTCAGGAATTTGGCGATGTTTGTCTTGTTGATTCTTGAAATGTAAAGAAACGTGCTGCACGCTCATCTGTGTTTCTTTTATACTAGCATGTTCTGTTTTTGATTCCTTTAGTTTAAGACTCTGGCATTCATAGGTGGGGAATGCAGAGCTGTGCTATTTTTTTTTTCAACGAACCAACTAGTAGAATATGCTCTCACATTTTTATTTCCTAAGTGAATATTAATGGCGGAATTCATCCAACATATTTTTGTGTTTTTGCTGTAATTGTAGTAAACCAGAATTACCACTGGTATATGTTTTGATGCTGAAGGAATAGACAACTATAGTTATGTCATATTGATTTAATACTTGATACTTTTGCTATGAATCTCGAAATTACTAGGGAACCCAGCAGTGCAGTGTATTCAACACGGGCAAACCTTTTTCTTTTCATTTACAATTGATTTCTATATTCTAAAATTGTTTTGTTTTCAAAATGTGACTAAACAGAGTTGCTTAGATAACTAGTGGAAGATCATGCAAGACATGGCAGAGTGTAAATTACAGGAGAGGTTGAATAAGAAGAAAGCACAAGAAGAAAATGAGAAAAAAAATTTCCAATTGGAAAGGATCTTAATTTTTGAATGAAAAATTGATTGGTGTGAGATTGTTTTAGAAAAACAATTTTTATAACTAAAAAGTGGAAGAAAATGATCAAATAGGCCCTAAATCTTCTACTACTTAAAATGGACAAGATAATCCCCTTGTTGGACAAGTGTTCCTGATGTTTCAAGTTCATGAAAAACATGCGATAAACTTGGCTAGTGTGTAACACTCACAATCACAAAGCATATCATTTATCCAAATATAGAGAAAGATGTTGAACACGTGTTTGTACAGAAACAGATTCCCTAACTTCCTTTTTCCCAATGGAAATTTATTTCAGGATACTACACCTCACAAATGTTTTTGTATTTACAAAAATCATATGATGCCATCGATGAATAAATTGCCTTCAACTATCTCGAAATAAAGAATTGTCAGCGCTCTGTCATCACCCTGTAGCAATTTTTATGACATTATTATGGTTAGTCATCAAAATGGAGTGAACAAACTTGACAGTTAAAAGTTATTAGCCGCACCACAGAAAGTGAATTTACAGAACCTTTTAGAGGAGCTTGTGCTTCTGTTTTTCCTATTATCATCTGACTTTGTTGATGAAGCCTCTTTCTCTCTGGAAGCTGCTTCTCTTTTCATTTTCTTCCACTCTACTTGCATGGCCTTTGTGAGTGCATCAACTTTCTTTGTAAGCATCTGTAAACACAAAAACATAATCATCTTCTCTTTAATGTGAGAAGAGATGGGGTGGAGAATAGTTGTTACTATATTACCTTAATTTCTTCATCTTTACATTGTAAACTACTGTCTTTAGTTTCGCAAGACTTCCTCAAATTGATGACCTCCTTTTGCAGCTTATCATACAGAAAACCTGAGACCACATCATCCCTGCCTGATCCGTTTGGTTTCTTGCTTTCAGGGTCTTCATCCACATTAATTTCTGCTGCTTCTCTTTCTTCATTGCATCTGTTTAATGTCATGTCCGTGTTCACCAGCATCTCATTTTCCTTTTCAGCATTATCAACTTTACTTCTGGACGCCCATATTCCTTTCTTCAACACATTTTCTGCAGAACTGTATCTCTTTTTAGGGCTCCCCAGTTTTAAATTCCCGACCAATATGTCTGTGCTGTTTTTTGCATGTGGTTGCTGGAACAAAGAGCTTCCAACAGTAGATGCCCTTGGTTGTGATGTGGATCTCTTTCTCAGACCACTACTGGTTGTTAGAAAACCTAGTATGTTCGACTTTTCTGCTTTCGGAGATGCACAAGGCACATTCAGAATGTCTGGGTAGCTTGAGAGATGCTTCAAGCCTTCCTCCAGCGTTTTAAGCCTTAGCTTTAGTTTATCCTGTAGTAAGCCCCAGATAGTATGAGCAATACGTTAAAAGTTGATCTAGACGCTTACATGGAGGGTAAAAAAAGTTGGATAATACCTTCAATTGTGACTCTGCCTTAGCTGTTCTCTCTGATGTAGCCAGCTTGTCTTTCAACCGTTGAATCTCTGCCTACACAATATGCAAGGACGTACACTTGATGATAGCAATTTATTGCTCAATATTTTAAGGTAAGTTTTATTATGAGTGAAAAATGTGTATGGTTTACAGAAAGAGTAGCATTGTGGTTGTGAAAACAGCATTATCAAAGATATACCTGCATAATTCTTCTATCTTCTAGCCATTGCCTGACAGGCATGACCTTATCATTTTCGTCCTTCCACTCATTAGCCACAACATTTGCAATTCTGTTTGCTGAAACTTTTACCCTTGCTAGCTCCCTCTCTAATTTCCTCTTCTCTTCCTGAAAAATTATGCAGAACCAGTTAACAATATAGATCAATCAATAAGTCATTGCGGCTAACACACTAAGTTATGCCAATAAATAAGTCCTTAGGACAACATGCCTACTTGCAATTCAGAAGTCTGTCGCTGATAGTCACGAACAGCATTAGCAGTAGCTCCGCTGGCTAAGATAACTTCCTCAAGTTCTTGAATCGTTTGGCTAAGTTTTTCAACTTCTAAAATCTTTTGGCGATGCTTTTTCTCCAAGATTTTGTTCTCCTCCTGTTTTTGGAAGTTGTAAAATTAGCTGAAGCATTTACACTTCACCATGGAAATCAAATATGAAAAAGCAAGCTTAGAAACTCATGCCTGGGAGATTTCAATCTGTCTCTTCAAGTCAAAGTTCTGATTTCGAACCTCATCAACTACTAGGGACTTCTCTAGGGCACTTTGCAGAATCCTCTCTGCTTCTAGCAATGCTGCCTCTTTTGATTTTGTGAGTCGTTCCAAAGCTTTCTTATCTTCTTGAAGTGAAGTAATCTATGAAGCCAAATTGGAATATTATTTGTTAGCCAAATTCTTGTCCACATGTAAATTCACTTATATTTTGTTATTTCCTTATAAAAACATCCTCGTTGGAAATTGCACCAGTTACCTCATTCCTGTACATTTTGATCTCAGCTTCAAGAGGAGCAATGGCAGTCTCAATTGGAATAAAATCCTCATCCTTCTGAATTGCATGGACCCTTCTAAGTGTTGCTTCTGCAGCATATTGTGAAGCCAATGCATCTTTCTTTTCATCTGTCAGTTTCTTGATTTCTAGATTCTGCATATTAATAGATTTAAACAAAAACATACGTTTTAGAATCGAACATTTAACTTCAAAAAAACACTAGTACCAGCACAGCACAGTGCACCTTTTGTTTAAGACGATCCTCTGTAACTCCAAGTCTTTCCTCAAGTTTACCAACTCTATTTCTCAACTGGAAATGAAGAGAGAAAATTACAGCTAATATTAGTAATGACTGTGGAGAATTACAGCTAATATATCTAATAATTTATAGTATTGTAGAGTTAAAAAACAAATACCTCTTCTATGGCCTTGTCCTTGAGAGCCTCAGTTGACCTCAAGGCTTTGATTTCACCCTGACAAGTCGCTACTTCCTTATCTTTCTCTGCAATGATGATCAAATGACTTATTGCAATGTCTAAAGATGAACCACTGATATGATGAAGATACCAGATTACACGCTCTCAAACTGTATTCAACTTATTCATTTTGGCATGCAACAAGAAAACTACGATGTCTTGGGAACGAGAATTGATTCAAACTTCTATAGACCTATGAACAACAATGCCATGAACACTCCGGAATGAAAGAAGCGAAGTAAAAGCCAAATGGAGTGATGGTGAAACAGAAACATATAGAAGAAGAAATCAGAATAAGAACCTTTGAGTTGGTTTTGCAAGCTATTAATCTCCAACACCACCGGGTCAGATCGGAGAAGTGGAGGCTTTTCTCCACGTTGCTCTTCACAGCTCATCATTTCTGTTTTTGGCGCTAAGAAACGCAAAAACTGATAGAATACCAAACAGATGGAAGGACTCAGAGCCTTATATCTGCACACAACACAACACAATGCTTTGGTTTGTTTTGGTTCTTTTCGTTTTTAGGTGTACTAAATGACAAAGTAGACAGAGTCCAAAAACATCATCAGAATCAACAACAACAACAAATGCAGGTTCTCATGAAAACATATATAATAATTAGAGAAAAAGAGATTGTATTCGTTTGTTATAAAGATTTGACCTTTCCCTTTGCTGAAGCAAACTTCACAATTGAAATGCATAAGCATAACAGTAAAATACCGGCCTAGCCGGCTTCTCTTTAAATTCTACCGTTATACTCGACTATAACGGTCACTTTCTGAAACGTTATTTTTCCTTTCATATCCTTAAATTCTGTTATGATGATGAAATAATGATCTTTATTTTTGGTAGGTGGGGTTGATATAGGAAAAATGGATAAGGGAGTACCGTTGCTTCCAAACAAATGTCCTAAACAATGCTGTTTTTGTTTTTACTTCATTCATGTTGTGATCATGTTCAAATTTGAAAACGACAAACTAAAGTAACTTTGAAGAACAAATAAATTTGGATAAAGTTGTGATCTTTGCTTGAAAGTATAATAAGTATATATTAAATAGTCGATGGTTCACCGGTCCAGCCGGTCCAGCTGTTTAAGTATACGAGGCCGAAGCCAAATGGCAATCTTTGTAATGTAGGCCATATTTAGCCATCGTCAAAGCTATGACTATCATTAAATCTTATGATTTATTAATACAACTTCCTCATTACTAATCGCTGTTTGATAATGATGTAATGAAAGTGGGATCAAACTAAGCCTCTGCTAATCACATGATTTTATACTTAAACCAAACATAAAATATGCTTAACTCTTTGAAAAAAACAAGAACTGAAATTATAAATGTAATACGAGATACAGTATTTTATACATGGAGGTCGCGTATGTGTTGGTCAATGGAAGGTTGAAACGCACGCGTTTATAGAATATAGTGTGGTCTAACTGTTTAGATTAATTATTCCCAAATACAACAAACACTTCCTTTAATTTATAAATAAATATATATTTTTTTATAATACATGCATTTTTTCGTCTACCGAGAAACCCTGTAAGTACTCAATAGTTTTATGTTTTACCAACTATGTTATAATAAAATGTGTGGTCCAATACACACCTGACTATTCGAACAACCAACCTATAATTCATGAATGAAGATAATAACTCAAAACAGAACTCGTTCAAATAACAATGAAACTTCAAGGTTTTTTTTTTTTTAAATATTATTTATTTTACACCAAAACTAAAGTGTTGAATTTTGAATTGAAAATCAAGAATCAAACCAAATTATTTAATGTATTTAAAACACAATGATATGATTTGATTATATTTTATTTATGATGTATGTCTATTTATTAAAACATGGCGATAAATTTATATAATAAATTTTAACTATAAAATTATATAATTTATTTATGATTATAAAAAAATTGAATAATAAATATTATAATAATTAAAAAAGGTGTTATATATATATATATATTGTAAGATTTAATAGGATTAGTTGACGATGATAATAAATAATAAAAGCTTGTAGACAGATGTTTTGAGTACTTATCCATTACTGTTCCCAGATATCTTAAACTACCTTTTTAATAATAGCTACATAGCAGTTCCCTTTCAGCGTAGCTTTATATTGGAAACAACTGCACTATAATATAAATATAAATAAAAGTTATCAAATTCGATAATCTTGTGTTAGGTAAAGTAAATTTCAGAGTGGGTAAGAAAAATATTGTTCAATGATTAAATGTAATTGTCTCTGAACCATACATGTTCATGGGTAACAGTTCTACCAATGAGTTGTATGTAATAATGTTAATGGTTTTTTTTATTGGTTGACTAAATGAATAAATATATATTTTATATCTATATTCATTATGTGAATAGGGTAGGGTATGAATAATAATTTTTTTTATCTGTGGAATAAATATCTATTTCATATTTATATATATATATATATATATATATTTATTATGTGGATATTTATATATTTTTTTAATATTTACAGATACACGGGTATTTGTGATATTTAAAAAAAAAAAAATTAATATTTAATAATATATTTTAATTATAAATTTAAATAAAAATATAATATATAATATTCATAAATTTTAAAAAAAGTGTAAATAATTTATTTAAATAGTGTTGAATGACGGTTTAAAGAGAAATTGAGATTTTTTAAAATCGATTGATAAAAAAAATCAATTCAAAATTAATGTGTTAATGTTTTAATCATGTTTTTTAATTTTTAATTTTAATTTAAATTAGAGTATAGCGGGTACGAGTATTCACAGTACGAATATTATGATACCCGTATCCGTCTCATTAACATACAGGTATAAAAAATACCCGTAACCTGCATATATCTATTTATAATATTTATTTTCTATCCATTACATATTTTATCTACAGATATTTACAGGTAAAATTTTTTTGACATCCTTATTTATACGACTAGTTCTAAGTTTAGATAAATGTTGAAAAAAATATATAGAAAAGATGTCATTAGATAAATATAATTACACCGATATACATGCACATCTTTCTCATGAAAATATTTTTACATGGGTCAACTTTGAACAAGCAATTTCAATTGGGCTCCAGTTTTCAGCTTCAACCAGCAGTGAACGGCTTATTTCTTCCCACACCTCCATAGTTTCCTAAACCCGTGCTAGTATACAAACGAGTTCAAATTCAAAGTAAAAAAGGTGTATAGAATAATCTTTAATCTTTATCACAGTAAATGATGTGAGACTTTATCAAGGATGTTGATGGCTGAAGCCCAAAGTGTTGAATCATCATGATAACTACAAAACCTGAGTTTGGGTGGGAAAAACATTATAATTGTTTTTCAGAGTTCTTTCATTAAATAATGATGATATCAAGGGTGAAATTGGGCACACGAGGGGAATAGTGTCCATGTATGGTTTAGAGAAACCTTAAATCCAAAGGAAGAATAAGTTTAGCCTCAAAAGTTCATTGAATAATTCATGTTTTCTTGTCTTGCTGATCCTCATCACAACAACATCCCCATAAAGCAGAATAAGAATAAGAATATGTTCTTTTCCTGTTCCCTCAGACTTCATCCAACATTTCTAATTCCAAAAATTTGGCATTGTTTGTCTTAATGACCGACATAAAAGACCTTCATATCTAAGTGTATCATTATTGAGATAAATATTATGGTCATGGAAACTGAAGAATGTAACATTACTTATTATTCTTGAGAGAACAGTTTCAGAAGCATCTTGGCATTTAGAAGAATTAGTGGCAGATGGGAGAAGCAAGCTCTCAGAATCTCTGCAGAATATAAACAGCAAACTCACTCATCAATGGGAATAGAGATATAACCACACTCTTATTCCATCTCCCTCTTTCGTTTCTGCTTCTTCTATCCCTCAATTCTCTCTCCCATGGATGCTACAAAAATGGTTGTGCAGTATAAATACCATATCACCATTGCAATAGCATTTTCACTGTCCTTATCCTTCATGCTATATGCAGCACCACGAATTACGACCATTCTGGCGTATTTTTGGCCTTTGTTTGCTTCCACTGCAGTCTTATTGGCTGCAATAATAGCTTTTGGAGGGGTTTCCAAATTCTCAACTGAAGATCATGGACACGGTGAAAAAGCTGGTGAAGGACTCTTGGATTATGTAACAAGCCTGCCACAACACACCGAAGAGCCTCCAAACTTCTAAACTGCAAATTTCAAGCTTTCTTTTCCTAATCTTTTATGTCCAAAACAATGATCATTGATAACTTGTTCTCTGTATCCAGAGATTCAGGTCCAAGTGATAATTGTATCAATCATGTACAATGAATCAGCAGTGTGAAAGAAAATAAAAGTATGAACTTCTGGACATGATTACTTTATTTAATATTTTTCTCCACATCTCATCGATGCTTTGGGTGAAATACTGAAATGCATGTAATTATGAACTAACAAAGGGTTATTCCGACAAAAACACTATAACGAGATCAAGAGTACAAGAGTACAAAGAGAGAGATTTTTACAAACAAAAGTATTTACTATTTTTCTAACACATTTGCTAGGTTTAGTTCATGTCATCATGCTTTGGAAGTTGTTGGATCTTGTCTTTCCTTCACTTCAGTGACTGTTTCCTTAGAATGTTTCTTCACGTCCTCGAACACAAAACTCTGGAGTCTGGTACCCGGTTTCAATCTCACATCATGTGTTCAATCTCACAAGTGAAACATAGTTGTCGAAATTTTTGTTTAGATATAAGCTTCGGTCGCTAAATATTCATTTGAAAAACACAAAATCATCCTTCGACTCACTATTTCTTTCTTTATAGTTTTTATAAATCCCTTTTATTCCAACCGAGAAACTTTAATTGAGACGATTAAATTTCAATAATTCACCTCACTCTTCAGTCATGGTTAGGTCTGAGATCAGCTTCTGTCAGTGTTCCTGATTGATCAAAATCTAGTTGTCTAAAAATATCCAGAACAGCTAAAATATCATCTTGGCTGATCTTTCCCATTTCCTTCAATTTATACAACACGAACTCTGTAGAACTGAAACAACGAAAAATGTTGAAAATGTCAGCAATTAATGACTTATATTCTGATTAGAAAGAGTACTTGTTGTATTTACCTGACTACATGATCTCCATCAAGATCAGCTGCCTCAAGATCAAGGAGTGACAATTTTCGTGCAAGAACCCTTTTTGCAAGGGACCTTTGTCTTTTTTCAGTATAAAGTTCAGCAATATAAGCAAAAGACTGAGCCAAGCAAATGGTGCTGCTCAATATCCAGAAGACAGCAAAAGCACGACCAAAAGTGGTGGAAAAGCTCTTATCCCCATAACCTAAAGTAGTGACTGTGGAACAAACACAATAAAAGGCATCAACAAAATCCAGATTTTCAATAAAATACAGAAAAATAGTCCCCTCAATCATAAGCACCAAAAAGATGGATGCTGTCAGGATGAGTTTGTATTTAGCTTTGTTGGTTTCAACCTCTTTGGAAACCTGTTCTGGACCATAATTTTCACCCTTGAATATGGTTTTAACAAGAATGATTTCCTGCTTTTCTACAATATAATCTGCTGCTTTGCTAAGAATTAACCCTACAAGAGCCATTCCAGTGAAGACGTAAATGCAAGCAAGAAGTTTTGAAAGGTCGCTATCTGGCACAAGATCTCCATATCCAACTGTTGTCATTGTTACAACACAGAAGTAAATGGCATCAAGAAACCCATTTGTTTTTATACCCTTTATGTGATGCTGTGTGAGAAGGAAGCAAATAGTTCCTCCACCTAGGTATGCAGCTAACCAAAACAACACTGGTCTGAAATGGAATTCTGCTAGAGAATTCAAAGGCTTTTTTTCATCATTATGTCCTCTGTGGTTGATCTCCTTCTCCAATGCACTAGGCCTTCTCCTCTGGAGGCCATTTTTCTCATTTGAATGTTCTGAGAGCAATGATTGTCGAGCCTCATCACCACCCATCACCTTGCTGAAAAAACTTCATATGTTAGCAGAGATCACCTGGAAAAAGGTTCAAATTTTGAGGGACTTAATTTGCTCCTCATCTCAACATTGATGGTTCAAAGCAATGGATGTTCAAAGGTGCAGAAATGCAGGTTCGTGCATGTTAACGTTTGGGAAATCAAATAGTTTAAAGGCCTATTAAAGCGCAAAACTATGATCGTAACTGATGATTAACTTTTAGCTACCTGGGAATTGTTCAGGAAAGAGACTGATGATCACACTTATTCAAATTCTATTCTCCAATACCATTTAAGGAAATTCAGAATTCATTAAAAGTAGCCAATAGTATCTCTCATCCTTCCAAATGGACACTTTAAAACCATAAAACACCTTAAATTAAGAATACTTTTCAAAATATTTTCATACTGTTCCTCAATTTTTAGATTGTTCATTTATGGAAGAGACGATGTTATTGATCTTATAATTAATAATTTACTGTTGTTGTAAAATGGATTTTTTTTTTCAAAAAGAAATTATTAAACTTCAATCTTATTGATCGTCAAACTTCAGTACATTTACAAATATTTTTTAACTTTAATTTTGTTATAACTAACTCTTTAACTTCATTGTTTTCATTAATATATTAATAAAAATTGTATCACACACGATTTTTGTTTTTATTCTAACTAATTTTTAAAGGTTGTCGATCTTTAATAAATATTTTTAAAGGTTTAGGATTTATTCATAACATTTTGAACATTATAATTGGCGATAAGTAATAACATGTATACAAAAAAGTTAAACATGTATTTGGTCCTGTTTGAGTGAAATTTGGAATTGGTCTTTAGTTGAGATTTTTGACCAATTTAGTATTTCATCTTTAAAAATGTATGAATTTAGTCCTTTTAATCAAATTTTGTTAAGTTTATCTAACGTTTTAAACGCATTTCATAATAATATTTGAATTGTTTACACCATTTGATCTATTTTCACTTGAATGTTAACAAATATTATCATAAAACGCATTTGAAATTTCAAATAAACTTAATAAAATATTTTAAAATATTTGATTAAAAAGACTAAATTTACATACTTTTAAAGATGAAGAACTAAATTGATCAAAAATTTCGATGAGGGATTAATTTCAAATTTCACTGAGACAAAAATATAT
>Ga0099823_1007062_pt1 | contig 11377 bp, 4 predicted proteins | sample CowpearedBW_FD_76831 | JGI IMG/M metagenome (GOLD analysis project Ga0099823, IMG submission 76831) | Root nodule microbial communities of legume samples collected from California, USA - Cow pea red BW | ecosystem: Host-associated > Plants > Roots > Nodule | place: USA: California | collected... | reverse complement strand
CATCAACGAGTCTTAAATTGGTTTCGATATTTAACCAATTTGTTTATAAGTTAGCTAATGTAAACCATATACGATATTTGACAGAATGCACACGAAATATTATTTGATTTGAACAATTATAGTAACACGATTTCAGGTTTTGGTAACCTTACTTTAAGCATTATTTAAGAAATTAGTAAGTAATGGTTTAATAGAGCTATCAGACTTATAACTAAATTACTACAATCGATTTTTGTGCATGATCGGTTTCTTTAGATGCATGACATCTAATATGCGTTAGATTCATGTTACACTGAATTATTTAGAAAACTAGACGACCTAATTAAAGAAACATAAATAAAAAATTGTTGTGGTTGCATTATTAATAGTATTACATTAATTTTTTTATAGTATACTAAGTCTTATATTTATTTATCCTTTTAAAATTAAATATATTGACTTGCATACGGTGTATCAATCTTAAACATGGAAGTTTTATTGCCAAATAAATTATTATTTAAACCTCTTATTCTAAAATATGTTTTCACATAAATTATAATAAACGTCAAATTAAATCTTCAAAATGTTTAATATTATATTATACCTAATTATATTTTCTTATAATGCCTAATATTTATTTTCGACTTATACTATTAAATTATAACAAAAACCCTTCGACACACTTGTCAATGAAAAATAAGAATAAGAATACTTCAATACAACTCAAAACCTAACTCAGTTATTGAAAAGATCGGATGCTGACTTCTTGAAGAGTTTTTTAATTAAAAATGGAGCTTTAAATTTATTAGTTTATTCAGTATAAATATCATAATTATATGGCACAATAAAAAAGTACACTTATTAAAATAAAGTAAAATATAAAAAAATAAAATATAAGTTAAGTGTATATTTTATAATTTTAAGATAACTACTATACAAATAATAAATTTATTATATATAATAAGTTATATATAAATAAAAATATGTATCTTGATAGTACATTCAAATTGAAATAAAACTCGTTGTTACATTTTATTTGAATTTAGTTGTTACATTTTTAGTTAAATAATTAAGATATTTTTAAGATTAAATTATTATTTTCGAGGGAGAGTAGTTATATTTAGTAACTACCAGCATTTTGTTTCAAATCTCACTGAGGCTTTTCAATGTTTTTCCGTATTCTTTTTTCTTTATTCTTTGATTATTTTTGCTTTAAAAATTCTATTCCTTTTTTTATCATGACAAGATGACAGTCAATATAATTTTTGTATTTATACGATAACTAATTGTTTTCCGAAATGTTCTTATTGTGATACCCCTTTTTAGCTTTCCCTCTCTCTATTAAGAAACAAAACCACCATACCCATCTTTCTCACCTTTCTCATCTTCTCGGCTGCCCAAATTCTCTCTCAACCTCTCTTCTCAAGTTCTGCCATTTCACTGTCTGTTCTGTTGCATGCTCAGATTCTGGAAGGACCAACTCAACAGGACCCTCAGCAGCTTCCTCTCTCGGCTTCCATTCTCCTAGGTAGGTTCCATCTTTACTTTGGTTTAATTCCAACCAGAATTCACTAGTTAACCTCTGAATTTTGGGTCTGATCGTGTAATTCTTCCTTATCTATGTCGTGGTGATGGATTCTCCTAGGTTAAACTGAAAATTCTGCTCTCCCACAATTTGCTTGATTCCACCAAACTGTATTCTTGGCAAAAAGGTAAGGGAAGCTGACTCTTCGCCCAATTCTCGTATGAAATGTGTTCATGAGTGATTGAATTGCTTGATTATGTGTTTAATTTGTGTTTGGAACTGCCTGTTGTGTGAAATTGAGTGTTGGATGAATTTGAGTGGTTCTGCATGTGAAGAACATATGAGAAATCCTGGTAATTTCGCTCAGGCGAGCAGCTCTCGCCTGAGCGAAAATATCAGAAGATAGCCTTTGTCACTGCGCGAAGTCTCGCCTAGGTGAGCGGGAGTCGCTTGAGCGAGAGAACTTCTCGTCTAAGCGAGCCAGCTTAGCCTGAGTGAGAGTTCGCTCAGGATTATTGAATTGCCACTGTAAGAGGTCTCGCCCAGGCGAGAGCAGCTCGCCTAAGCGAGACAACTCTCTAGCTCAGGCGAGACCCTCTAGCCTAAGCGAGATTCCCTGCAGAAATTGAGTTCTTTCTCTGTTTTTGATTTAATGAAGTTGTACTAATTGGATTGATGTGATAATGGCTAGTCTTGTATGTGATCCTTATGCATGATAGTCAGTGTGATGGAATTGTGTGAAATTGGTCTATATGAGAATGTGTTGGAGTTAGGATTTCAAGGAAATTCTAAGGAAGATGGTTTTAGTAAATGTAAGGACATGAGGACTCATATTGGTGGTATCCTGATGCTCCTAATAACCATTAAGACTCATATAGAATATAATGGATTATGTCGGGAGGAGTAGCAGGAGGTCCTAATCTATGGACCCGATCCGTCATAGACGCGAAGGGGACTTACCTTAGGAGTGGTTGGGTGAATATCCCTTGTGCCTAAAACTCTGCGGAGTTTGGGAACCGTCACAAGTGCAAGCCACCGAGAGCTCCAATGTCACTTTCATAATCTGGATATTGAGTCTAGAATGGTGATATTGTGTTATGGTTGTGGTGATTTGGATGATTCTGATAATTGTGTGATCAACCCTGATTGATGCTTAACTACCAAATTGCATGATTTATTCTTAATTAAGTTAGCTTACCCTTCTTGTATGTTGTGTGCTCTGTGTGTCTTCTATTTTTGCAATGATCGTCCTTATTGAATGGTGTGAGCAGATATAGGTGCAGGTGAGGATACACCCCTCCTGGACAGAAGTTGAGTGCTATTTGGACGCTTCCAACAGTAGTTGTCATCTTTTGTTCCGCCTAGATATTTTGGGCGTTTTGTAACCCCTTTTGCTTAGTATAGGCTATATGTATAGACAATATATGTATAGTTATTTTGAGGATGACTGTATTGTTACCTTATACTGACCTATTACTATCATCTGCTTCTGAATTATCATAATTTAATGTTTTGTTTGATAGCGTAAAAACTATTAAAACGAGATGTTACATATTTTAACAAAAATTGGGATTAAATTGAACAAAAATAATGAATATAAAGACTAAATTGAAAACCAAATAATAATATTAATACAAACTGACACGTGGCACTAGCATTGACTCGTGACACAATTATGACTTCGACAATTTTTTTGAAATTAAAATAAATAAATAAATAAATAAAACTAGGAGCTGACATGTATTGTTCAAAACCATTAACTACTTACGCACGTTAATAAAGAAGAACAAATTGATCAAAATTTAACAAAAATAAAGATTTAGTTAAACACTAAACAAAAATAATGATCAAATTAAATAAAAACAATAAAAATAAAGACCAAATATATATTAAAATAAAAAAACAAATTGAAATTCACCGCCTTCTTCAGAATTTAAAGGATTAAAAAGTATTCTACGAGATAATTACGAAACGTGTCCAGATATAAAAACGTAAATGGATATAACAAGTTTCCCAATATTCCTCTGTTTGTCTTCTCTGATCTCACACAATTTTTCTCTCTTCTCCACTGTTCTTCACTCTTCTCTCATCTCTGGTAAGCAATATCATTTTTCATTGCAAGCTATCTCTGTTTCCCCCTTTTAATTTTTGTTTTATCGTTCATCAACGGATCGTTACCTTCCTAGCAAACCCTAATTTTGTATTTATTTTGGGATTTTCCAATCTGTGTCTTTTGCTACAGAATCGTTGCCATGGCTAAGAGCTCGTTCAAAATGGAACACCCTCTCGGTTCGTTTTTCTCGTTTTCTTCAATTTTCATCAAATGTTATCGTGCAGTTTTAATTGGGAATTTAAGTTGAGGTTTGGGATTCTCGAAGGCATTTTTAATTTTCATGTTTCTGCTTTGTATTTTCCCACTTGGAGCTTGGAATATTTATTTCCTAATCCCATGATGTGTGTCCTCCTCCCTACAAAAAATGGAACTTTTTAGTCGATTAGTATTTTCCGTTTTATTTTATTTTGCTTAGTATGAAAGTGATCTGTGTTATATCACCTGAGTATGCACTTTCCTTTGTTTTGTTGAGAAGATTGTGTAGATTTTTGTTTTTATATGATATCCTACTTTCTATTAGATGGGTTTGTTGTTGCTAGTACGTCTTGTCTGGTTTATTTACTCTTCAATTTCATGGGCGATCTGATTTTTGCATCATGTTAAAGAAAAATGACTCTCTGGAAACTAAACATCATTAGTGAGTGTGCAAGTTTGTATTTCTCTAATATGTCCTAAACTTTCATGCCAGAGAGGAGACAGGCTGAAGCAGCTCGCATAAGAGAGAAGTATCCTGACAGAATTCCTGTAAGACATAATTTCTTTTGTCTGTATACGTCCTTATCATCCTCTTTTTGCTGATTAACCTGGATGCCTGTTTCAATGTAGGTAATTGTTGAAAGGGCAGAGAAGAGTGATGTTCCTGAAATTGATAAGAAAAAGTTAGTCTTTTTTCTATTCTTTGGAAACTGCAATTGTAAACATTGGCAATGTTTGTTTACTCCAATTATATTTGTTTAAGTGTTATTACTTTTTGAATGTCAGAATAGCTACCAATTTAAATTTTGGTAAGCATACACCATAGACACTTCAAGTTTCTTACTTTTTACTTGAACTTGAGCTATACTGGCCTTTATTTTGTTTGGGGTATTTTGAGTTTTCCCCCTTTATGTCTGTTGTTGCATCGATTGAAATTGTTCATAAGACCGCAAACCTATATAGACTTTGCTTCCAACATGGTAAGCAGAATCAGAATCCGTATGTTCTCTTCCTAATATGGAATTAAATGGGAAAATAGTAAAGACTATATATAAAAAAGAAGAAGAAGATGCTTTTGCGATTTAGTTTATATGAAAACTCACAAATTTCAGTATTGGAGGATGTAATAACTGGTTAATTTGATCACACAGAGAACTTGGGTTCTAGCCAAAGCTTATGTGAGTTAGGTTCTAGCTAATGCTTGGGTGTTAAGCAAGTGAAAGTTTAAGAATTTAGAGAATATTGGCAATCATCTAAGTGTTCAAGTGGATACATAATTCATCTCCTTTGTTTCCTCTTTATTTACTGTTTATATTATTGTTCTTTTGGATGACTGTAGGTATCTTGTTCCTGCTGATTTAACTGTTGGGCAGTTTGTGTATGTGGTGAGGAAGAGAATCAAGCTGAGCCCCGAGAAGGCAATCTTCATTTTTGTGAAGAACATCTTACCACCAACTGGTAATGTGTGTGTGTGTGTATGGATTTTTTGGGTTTGTACGTGGAATATTTGTTTACATAAAATAATGAATGTTCTTATGGTTAATTTTGTGATGTAAGTTGTCATTGTCTGTTCATGCAGCGGCAATGATGTCTGCAATATACGAGGAAAACAAAGACGAAGATGGATTCCTATATATGACTTACAGTGGAGAGAACACATTTGGACTTGTGTTCTGAAGTAATCCTTGACTGGCAACCATACCTGAATAGAAAATCCTAAAATGACCAATGTGAAGAAAATGCTTAATTGTAAATTCTCTTGTTTGATGCTTTTATTGTAAAGTGTACTTTTATGTCTACTGGAAGTTATTTGAAAATTGTCGTCTTTGTTGTATCACTTCTAAGTTGTTAATGTCTAAGGGTATGCTTGTTATGTGTTCACACTAATGTATTTCTGATTGGCGTAATACAATTATATTTTACATATCTTAAGGGCCCAAAATATCATCTGTGATAAAATTTGACAAAAAATTGGAAGAGAAACTATGACTTCAGAGCAAGCGTAGTAGGTCATTTATTTGACATCAGGCTTTCTTACGTGAAGTTCTTGTGCAAGTTACTCAAAATTTTGTCTACTTATAGCTTGCAAGTCACATTTAGGTAAGAGAAGTATTAACAACATAGTTTAACGTGACTTTTGGAAAAAATCTTCCTTGATCATTGACATTTATGATACATTATAAAAGTATGCGTCTTACTTAACAAGTTACACGATTGCTTATGATTTTGAAAAAAAAAATTATAACTATACAAGAAGAATATAAATTATATATATATATATATATAGAGAGAGAGAGAGAGAGAGAGGGAGTTTCCTAGTTAAAAATAATTATGCGTGATTAATTATAATTAAGTTTTGGATAAGAAAAGAAATAAATTGAAATTATTGGGCTTTTCAGAAGCATATTGGAGTATGTACTAACATCGGGTAAACTTTTTTTATTAGTCTAGTTTAGATGAACATAATCTAATTCAATCTAATGTAAATTATAAAAATTGAAAATGAAAAACAAAACAAAAGAAAAACTGAATACAGAACTAAATAATGGAAAGTAAAACCATTAAATTTTTTATATAAATTATAAGTATTTTCTGATGGAGATAATTGTGATCAAACTGGGTGTTGACCATTAAAGATATCTTGAGATTGACCTGCAAAATTCAAATATTATTTTCCAAAGCGTGCAAGCACAATTCTATTTGTAGAGTTACCGTACCTACCAGCCACTAATCTTATTATTTAAATCGAATCTTATTTTTCTAATACTGTTTTTAAAGTGGATAATTTCCATTGAATAAATTTTCACTATATTCGTTGTGTATTTTAAGGTTGAATTCTTTCGTCTTGAGAAAACAGTAAAAGCCAAAAAACAACCCAATTTTAATTTCTTCCGATCAAATTAAAATCGGTATACATTTTAAATTAAAGTGATAACAAATAAAGAGGTTAATTAAGAAGAGTTTTCTCTTTAAACAAATACTTCAAACAAAAGAGTACATAAATTATTCCTCCCCAAAATGAAACTGTCTTACGCAGCCATATTTGAAAAATTTTCTACTTTGTTAGCGTACGACATAAACTCATCATGTTGTGCTACTTCAAATATTAAAATCAAACAACATATCTATATTGAAACATTAAAATAATTTTAATGATTTAGTTTATCTGATTTGGATTAAATTATAACAGATCTGATATTCAAATTCATTGGCATTGAGTTGGTTCATGTGAGAAATAAAAACCAACCTACGCAGCCCCATTTGTGTATATTCTAGTTTCTAGTTGTTTGTTTCTGTACAAATAACGGTTGTGTATTGCGTAAAAGGTAAAATAATGTTACCATATCACCACTGAAATGTGTGCCTAAAGTAACTACGGAATCTAAAACTCACAATATAATATTTGTAAAGCATCATCACCCTGCAGTCACAGAAAGATTCAAGGTAAACTAATAACAAGATCAACATCCAACAATTTTCTACAAACAAATGAAAAATACAAATAACAAGTTCATCTGAATTGTTGTACTGGAAATTGCACACAAACAAGCAAAACACTTTACTAGATCATCATGTATTATTTACCAAAGCTATGAACTGAAACTGTCTCAGTGAAACTTCACTTGGAAGTCCTTTTCTGATACTGATTTTTGACCCATTTGATTCCAGCAGAGGTTCCACTCTTCACCTTCTGGGCACCCACAACAGCAGCAGTTTTAGCCTTGTCAGCACCAACAATGGCTGCAGCTTTTGCCTTGTCCATACCAGCAGCCATCTTCTTGCTGCTTCCACTGCTCTTCTTCACTTTCTCATCCTCCACCTCATAGTGGTCACTGCCAAAACCTCCATTCCCCCATTGATCAGACCAACTTGGTGCCTTGCTCATTTTCTTTTACCCTTCAAAACATATCAATTCATTAGAATTTGTGTTGTTGGATGTTGAATCATTCAAAATCACATTGAAATATCAACCTACCTGATCCTTACCACCAGATTCTAATTTACATGTTCGACTTCACATTGGATAATTTGATTTTGATCTAGAATTGATTGAATTGAAACAAATCTACCGAACTTAATTACAGACTCAACTCTTTTCTTATAGATATTAGCACAAAATATCTATCAGTCTCATTGAGGAATAATTTTCACTGAGGAATTTTCTCAGTAACCTTTGACAAAGTCTCCCTCTGTACCATGTTTTTCCAATCCACAAAGCTCAAAATGAGAACTGAAGGAGATCAAATTCAGTCCCACTCAGACCCAGTGTTCTAGAATCAATTTGATTACAGTTTCTTTCATACTTTTTTTTATACTAATGCAAACATGAATCACTTCCCTCCCAAAACAATTCTAGCTAGAAACAAATTACAGAATTAATTTGACAATTGCTCAACCAAAAAAAACTCTGATTCTAATCACGAATCAGATCAAAGGCTGAATTGAAGAAGAAAATTAAGAGAGGAATATAAAAAGACAAGAAAGGGGCAAACAGAAAACCCATCTGAATCCAAGTCTAACTCAGTCAAATTAATGCTAAGTCCACGCGTTTGCATGGATTGTGACAGATAATCCATACGATTATTCAACTTTTTAACACGAGAAAAGAAAAATAATTTGGGGGTCATGAATTGGTGAGAAGAATCAAACAAAGGGTACATCAAAATCTTCCTTCCATACAAGATCTCTCCAGAAATTCCAAGAAAAAGGATCGAAAATTTTATCAACCCAAATTTAATTCTAATGCCCAACAAACATTATATTATAAACAGATCAAGATATGAATCAAAAACCAAGAAAACACTCATGTTTATTAGGGTCAAATTTTCTTAAAGAAATTTATGCCTGAACCAATTAAGGTTAATGGGGGTATTTTTTAATTTCTTTTTTCTCATGCATGTAGAGACAGAGAGAAATGTTAATAGAGATAGAAAAAGAGAGTACCTTTGTAATTGGTTGGTGAGAAGGGAAGAAATTTTCGATTTGAAAGCAGAGAGTATGGAACAGCGATGGTGGGGTCGAATGAGACCAACCCTTTGGTTTTGATAGAGTGGAAAAGTGAAGGACAAGATTATGAATTGAAACCCCTTTTAATGTTTGGATTTATACTTAGTTTTTCACTTCTTTACTAAGTTCTGTTTTGTTTCTTGTTCTATCTTTGTACAGTTCTGGTCAGCAGCCAAAACAGTTGACTTTTCCTTTTACTTCTTCTTCTAGTTTGATATTTTTAATTAGATTTTATATGATTACATTTAAGATTTTAATTTAAAAATGTAAAAATTTGTTTTTTCTTTCTTTAAATTGGTTAGAATTTGGTTTTATAAAATATCTTGATTTATTCTTCTTATTCATAGAGTGTTCCATTGAGAGTATTGTTGATGAGGAATGATACTCTAACAATTATTTAATGCTAATTGATGACATCTGATTAATAAATAACATACAAAAATTTCAGGATTTTAACTAAAATAAGGCATGAATAAAGCGTTTTTTCTAAATATTTTTATCAATAATTAAATAACATAATAATAAGAGTATAAATCTCATCAAATATCTATATAAAAGAATTTTTAATTACTTGTTGAATCATAATAAATTTTAATAAATTTGAAAATTTTAATTTAATTTCTATTAAATTCTTTTTGTTTATTAAATTTCAAATTTTTAAAACTTTTCAATTAAGTTATTCCTATTAAATTTTACTTTTAACTGTATGACGTATATGATACTTATATTAAATTTTACTTTTAACGGTATGACGTATATGACACTTATCTTACACTGACATTATATCTCATTATATTATATGTGATTACATATTATAATATAATATTTTATTACGAGGTACTTTAATGATACATTTTCTCAAAAAAAAGTTTAATGTATTTAACAAAAATTATTCTCATAACAAATTAAAATTAAAAAATGTAAAATTATATAATTATATAATAATAAAATTATATAATATTTAAATATAAAATAAAAATTGTAATTTTATAATTTTTAATTTTTTGTACTATCTAATTTTATTGTAAATTACAAATTATAAAAATAATAAAATTACGAAATCATAAATTTTAAATTTCGAAGTTATGATATTACGACATTATAAAATTACGATATTATAATAGAATATATGAATTGCAAACTTAGATAATTAAAAATTATGAAACTAAAATTATCAAATTATATTTTTTATTTTTATTTTATAGTTTAATGATTTTATTTATTTAATTTTTTATTTTCAATGTATATTTTTTAATTTTTTATAAAATATTATTTTCTTTAAATATAGTAAATTTTTGAGGTAAGTCTTTATCATTAAAGTTTTTTTAGTATTACGTGTCAACATTTGACGGTATAAGGTAACATGTAGTATAATTAATAGTAAAATTTAATGGCAGTGACACAGACTCATTTAAAAAATGAGACTCATTTGAAAAATGTTAATATTTAAAGGACTCAAATATACCACAAAAAATTAACAAGGAGTCAAATGAACTACAATTTTTTTTTACAAGAACTCAATTGAAAGTTTCAAATTTATTGGGACTCAAATAATTAAGCCTAAAAAAATATAATTTTTTAAAAGTTATGTAAAATAGTGAAATTTATATAAATTAAATTAATACCTCATCAAAGTAACACTGTTTGAAAAAAAATAGTTAAAAATAATTGTGAAGTTAAATAATTAAAAAGATTATTAGTTAACTTATTAAATGATAAATATTCAATTAGTTATTGATAAAGATGGCTAGCATTTTACATGAATTACATGGTATAGAAGAATATTATTTTTCCTTATATTTAAATTACAATTTTATAAATTATCATTTTTATATAATATTTTATTTATATATTAACTATTATTATTTTAATATGATATTATTTTTTATAAAAAGTATTTGTCAAAATACATTAAAAAAAGTGGGTTTTGATACTTGCTCTTTTATTTTTTATTTAAATTCATTTGACAACTCCTCTTTATAATAAAATAATTTAAAAGTTTGAGAAAAGTGGTGTCACCCTTTCCCCATTTGAATGACATATATACCAACATGGGAAGTTAGGTTAAACTTTCACACTTTATTTTTTGTGAAATATCACAGTTTTGGAATGCTTCAAGTGGTTTTTGACGTGACGAAGCTTCTGTAAGCCTAATTTGTGATTGTTATCTTAATTAACTACGTCAAGCAAAGCACCTATACCTAATTATCCAACATTTTTGTTACCTCTTTACTAATATTTCTAAACTTTATTGATTTTTTTTTAATTTAACTTTTTATCTCATTATAATTTCAATTACGGTAGTCATTTATTTTTTTCTTTCTGATCAGATTTGTGGATATTTGTATTATAATACTAGTGCGTAATTTATCTTTTTTTTTTCTTTCTGATCGGACTTGTGCATATTTGTATTATAATACTAACGTAAACATAATGTTATATATATATATATATATATATATATATATATATATATATATATTATAATAAAAAAAAATACTCTCTATTAATTTTATTTTCTGTTATTAAAAATATTTGTTTAACAAATATTAAAATAT
>Ga0099823_1007061_pt1 | contig 11378 bp, 4 predicted proteins | sample CowpearedBW_FD_76831 | JGI IMG/M metagenome (GOLD analysis project Ga0099823, IMG submission 76831) | Root nodule microbial communities of legume samples collected from California, USA - Cow pea red BW | ecosystem: Host-associated > Plants > Roots > Nodule | place: USA: California | collected... | reverse complement strand
TAATTTGAAAATCACTTTTACGAAAAATAAAATAATCATTTTAAAAATAGTAGAGATGCACCAACAAATTATGGGGTGCAGGAAGAAAAATCCTCTCTCTATAGCTTTTTAAGTTTTTATTTTTAAACTATAATCTAATCTAAATTTGGATTGGACTAGTGAAGTTCTTTTCAATTTTCAATAAATTTGTATTTTTTCTTGTAAAAATTTCAGCTACTTAAAACTACTAAAATAGGATATTTTATCGTAATGTTCAAAACAGATAATTCATCATATAAAATATATTAATACAGTCTTACAAAAAATAGGACTATAAAAATATATCATTTATACAAGTCAATTGAGAACCACCAAACTCTATAAAGAGACTAATCAGTTACTACAACTTTCCAAGACCTTCCACTATCCTAATTCCTCTTGTCCTTTAGAGGAGTCTCTAAACCTACAACTACATCTGCTCCCACCGAATAGGTGATCATAAAAAAGAAAACAACACAAGACAAAAACACGAAAAAAAGAAGCTAATGTGTAAAAGAGTTCTTCATAAGATAAAAATAAAATTTACATCGCATACTTTAATACTTAATTAATCATACAAATTATTGGTAAAGACGAGACATACCACATATAATGACTCAAACAAGACTCAACTATTAGATATATGCATTAATATTGGATCTTGACAAGTTGTGCATTTGTAGTGACTTTTACTACTCTGTAGAATCATTACCAATGAGTTTACCCTACCACATACAAGATTAGTTTATTAAACTTCTTTAATCAAGATAAAACCTCTAGACTAGATCTCTTGTTTCTCTCATTACATGTCATATCTTCTCTACTTAAAAACTTATGCCAATAATGTGTTTTCTGTTTTTTACTTACGAGAAAATCATATAACTTCACCAAAATATTATATCAAAATAATATAAATAACTTTTTTTTTTCTTGTTTTCACTCTCCTAGTGCATAAGTTAACATAAAAAGAAAAATCAAAAGGATGAAATATTTTGTCAAATGGACCATTTGCACTATCTCTGCTAATATATTAGTTTGAAACACTATCTAACTGGCATCCAAAAAAGTTAAGGAACTGTGTAATTTGTATATAGAAATATTTGTTTAACTGTAATTAGAAGGAATTTATTAAAACAAATATTTATTAAAATAATGATATGGAAGTTCCATTAGGTATGTTTACATAAGTATTAGGTAAATTTCATGATAATAAAGTTTAATAAATGTTTAATCTTAATTTAATTAAATGCCTATTTACGATATTTATGTGGATCAGTTTAGATATTATTAGGTATGCTTATATAAGTATTAGGCAAAATTTTATGATTATAAGGTTTAATAAATGCTTAATCTTAATTTAATTAAATGTTTATTTAAGATATTTAGGTGGATTATTTATTTAAGATATTTATTTAAATGTTTAGATGTTATTGGATTATAATAATTATGTTTAATTGTAAGGTAGTAAGAATAGTATTTATTCACCTTGTTGGTTTAGACTTTATCAATTGCGTCATGTATAAAACAAAAAGGAAGGAGTGGTGATCTTAGTAGATGGAGGGATTGTGCATAGCAATTACAATATTTCTTTCTAAACCTTTTCAAAACCAATTCACTTTCAATTTCATTGTCCTGCATTTTTTTACCTCCTTCTCTCTAAATTTTTTAGACAAGCTATCCTCTTTTCTTGGTTCCCTTTTCCATTTCTTAGTGAAATTGTTAATAAAAAGATTTTTCACTTTTTTTTTTCTCTTTTTCATCTTCTTCAACCTCTACCTTAAAGTAAAAGGGACTCAAGCTAATAGGTTTACATTTAAAATTTTAAATTAAAGTTATAAATAAATATTGAATTTGAGAAAAATATTAAGTTTTTTTATGTGAAATTAGATTAGGAAGATTTAATTGTAAATTTTTTTGAATTAATATCTAGTTATTAAATTTAAGCTTTGACTTGAGTTTTGATGCAAGCTTTATTTCCTTTCCAGCCAATTTTTATATGTCTATTTGAGCTTCAGAATTTCAAAATTTCAAGAGGAATAAAATAAAATGAAAACTTTTAGATCTTTGCCATATTTTATATGTTGATTTTTGATAACGCGTTTTGAATAAAATGTATTTGTATATATGTGTAAAAGTGTTTGCACATGTAAATGTTAGCAATGAAATTAAAATGTTACAATAGTAATTCATCATCTTTACTACAATAACACAATTACATTAAACGCGTGCTAGTACACATATATAATATATATAATATAATATAATTTATATAATATAATTTATGTGGATTCTGAACTGTCATTTGTATCTATAATATATCTATTTGATGTTGAGTACTATTATTACAATTATAATGCAAATATCCACAAGAAAATAAACACAACAACAACTCATTCATGTTACTATTATATGTAGTTTTGGTAACTTTGGTTGAACCAATAAAACACTGAAAAAAAAATATTAACAATTTCACTAAGAAGTGGAAAAGAGAACCAAGAAAAGGAAGGATAGCTATTTTATATATAATGTTGACTTTGGTACCACTCTTTAATTATTCTCAACTATGAACTATAAATGCCAAAAATAAAGTTTAAAAGATATATTCTTACATTATATTTAGTGCAAGAGTTTAACTTATCTTCATCATTGTTTTCAAATCAAGTCATTTATAACTAAATCATTTATAAAGTTAGGGTTTAAAAATACAAGATTCCCTATCCATGAAGAAAAACTAAGATGGGATGCTCAAATATCTTATAAATTGCTCTCCAAAATTGAAACCTAACAAATAAATATATCATTATGAACTTAGATTAATAAATGTTTATTTATTTTTTTATCAAGTGATCATATATGTGATGGATTTCTAAAGCATATGCACAAAAATGAGAAAAAAAGAACTCAAAATTTAAAGAAAATACAAAACTGATCTTAGTTGAAATTTTATTCAAGATAGGACTTCCTTAATAGTATCCAAACCAATAATTTCTGGAAAAAAAAAACAAAAAGTCGTTATAAAGTATAAAGAAAAATTATATTAAAGAATTAAAAATTTTAAAATATAATTACTATTTTTCGTTTACTTTAAACCTCATTTTTTCTAATGCCTTTAAAATGGAATATTCCCAGTTAGAAGTTCTTCTTGATTAGAAGAATGGAATCTTTTATATTATGTCCCATCCCATACTGGTTAACTAGTAATTTTAGAAAGATATTTAATGTTTTTATTAAGAAAGAGAAAACATTTATGACATATTTAGTGCTCATTAACTATATACTTGCTGTAAAAATCAATAAATATCTATGTTTCATTACTTAATGCACAACCCATTGTGAATCAATTCTCTTACACCCTAAAAACTAATTTAGTATAGTTGCAACTATTAAATTTTTGAAAGAGGGACCGGGATGAATTTGATTAAAATACTAAAATAAAAGTGAAAAAAAAAAGAGAATAAGTAGTAAGTTTTGGTGTTGCTTTGAAAAAAAAAAACTATAAACTAATTAAAATCAACCATACTCTATATATTGTTTAGTAAAAGTAGAAAAAAAACACAAAATTGAAATATACTTTTAACTATTTTTTTCTCTGAAAACCATCTTCTGGACTTTGCACTAATATTTTAGCAATTGATCCTCTATCTTATAAAAAGTATATATTAAATATTATACTTAAAATTGTTTTTGTCATGTATTAAGTAAAACAATTTTTTTCCATACAATTTAAATCCAAATAAAATTCTCTTTAAATGGTTTTAAAGTAACATATTCAAAAAAATAAACTTACTTTAATTATGGACAAATTTTCTAGTTTAAAAGGAGTGTGTTGTCTATTTTTTTGGGTTTTTGTGAAGGAGGAAAATCATTTAATATACTTTTAATTACTTTATAAATTAATTATTAATAGAGGTAAAAAATTATTTCACCATATGCCAAGATCAAATAACATTTGACTAGTATATAATGTGTCATGTTTTATGTTAGTTTTTTATTCTAACATCTAAATTATTAGATGTAAACTTAAAAGAAATATTGACGAAAACAATTGCGTCTTTCAAATTATCATCATGAAGTAGAGATACAATTTACACGTAGTAGAGATTTGATACTTATGCTTTGAAAGTGTGTTTTAAAAACAAATGTTTATATTTTTTGAACTAGTGCGCAAACGAAATCTTTACCTATCAACACCAAAATTTAAAAACTTCCATTACATGCTTAGTTTCTTTAAGTTTTTTTATCTTTAAGTATAAATTATACTTTTCAAAACCATCTTTCGTCTAGTTTTTTTCTTCTACTTTTACATTTTGGTAGATTATTAGAAACAATCCTTTTACGACAAAGTTTTACAACACTTGATTGAATTTATATACACAGATCTGTACCAAAAATGTTGGTGGAAAAGACAAAATGTGTTGTAGATATCTGAATGAGGTGTGTGATGTGCCTCTGAGGAAAGCAACAGGTAACACCAGTGTTGACAAACACCCTACTACTTTGGCTTCTTAAACCACCTTCCATCTTATCTCAACATGCATCACTCCATTCCTTGAATTTATAAGATTGTATTTCTCATTGATGCGACCATTGTGCACCACATCCCTTAGGTTAATCTCCACATGCCCCAGTTTTTCTTGCTGCATACCATACACAATCAAACAACCTAATTAACGATTATAAATAGATTGCAAAAAATTTCAATAAATCTGTCTACACTAAACATGTCTTGTAATGAATGAGAACAATGAATTGGCACCTTTGACAGAAAACTGAAGTTCTTCCTCTTGCTCAGGACCTCAATGTGTATCTTCTCATGTTGAGGAGGCTCCTCTAGCATGAATTGGAATTCTTCATTCCATAGCGGGTGACGAGTTTTCTTCATCGTCTGTATAATTTTGGAATAGATTGTGTGATGAACATCCTATGTAACATTAGGAAAATGGTGCATACTGAAGGAAAAGGTGTACCTTTGTTCTCTTCTTTTCCCCTCTAAAGGTCAGCACTGCAAATGGGTTGTTGTGATGTTCCCCCTCAACCTCTTCTGCCTCTATTATAACAATTGAAAGCAAACCTGCTCCTTCTTGAACCTCATCATCGGATACAACATCAAATCCACTTTCCTTTCTGCTATATCCTTCAGAAGGTCCACCAAACTTGCTGCTATCTTCTTTGAAAGGAACAAAAGTCAAGTCCACCACAATTTTGCCTCTGGGCTTCTTGTTTGGAGTTTCGCTCAGATTTGTGTCCTTCAGTAAATCAAGTGTGAACTCTTTATTCTCATACGGCTTAAGAAGCTTCAGAGGGACCAACTGCATTCCCAGCTTATCATGTGCACCAACCTTATAACAATACAATTAAAAAAAAAAATCATGGACATGAAAAATTGCAAATTCACCAACAACTTTTGACCAAAAAAAGCACTTGATTTCTTCAAGTGATGTCAATGGATCAAATGGACAGAGATGAAGAACAAGATTGAAGAAAGATACTATTGATGTATCAGTCCTATCAAAACCAACAAATACATAATCCATTAAACAAACAGCTGCACTCAAATTGAAAATCCAGTTGTTCCTTAATAGTTGAAAAGTAACTGAGAATTTGTAGAAACAAAAACAAATTTATTTGATAGGATTTTATAGTTACTGTCCATCTAAGATATAATATAACTACTGCCAATTAGTTTAAAATAACTATCCATTTTCTTGAAGAAACTTTAAAGAAACGGGCATTTAGGTGAGAGTCTTCCATTCAAATATAAATTATCTTGACGGCTTGACTATTATAGATAAGATTTTTATAGTACGCTTTTTCTGTCAAAATTGAACAACAGAAGAAAGAAGAGGAAAACCTTGTCCCAGTCATAGACTTGTAATTGAAGAACTTGAGATTGAGGGTCTTTTACAACAATCTTGAACTTCTCATTCCACACTGGATTCAAATTCTTTCTCTTGACAGTGGTTTTCTTTGCTGGAAGTTTGTCTCCTGTAAGACTTAGTTTAACGTAAGGATCAGAAGTTCCTAACAAATCCATCTTTAAGAGCTTCTGAGCACGAACCACATTCACATGTAATATCCCCACAGGCTTCTTCATTACCACCCTGTAAGAGATGTGAGGAAAGTATCAGGAATCATTTTTCATACAACAGACAGATTTTGAACTTAAACTTCAGCAAGGCAGAATTTCTTTTAACAACATTCATATAATGTTTTAAATAATAACATATTTCTAGTAAGATATTGGATAGCAGTTTTTCTGTAATTCCTTCAACCGTAGAACAATGAAAAATAACAAGTTATCCTCTTTATGAGCATTTTAAGACAAGTCATCCTTTAACTTCAGATAAGGAGCAGGAAATATTTTCTGATTATTTATAATTTTAAAAGGCAGGATAAAGTTTTACGAAGGTCATAGGCCACAGATAAATTAGTATTGTTAGCACATACAACTCTCATCATTGGATACAAACTTACATTGATTCATCAAGAATAGGAATTTCCAGGGTTCGAGGCCAGAGATAGAGATTTGCAACTTGTTTTTTTATTGTATCCTGTATGCAACAACTATGTTTGTTAGGTCTCAAACTCTAATCGAATTATGAAATATAATAGAAATTGGAAATGCAAGGAAAGAAAAATATGATGACAAGAAAGCAACAACAAAAATAGCCCTTTATAAATTTGTGCAGGGGTGTAAATAATCCAGAAGATCACTAAATAACTGAAGATTAAACGAGCACAGGAGTAATGGATTATGCACAAACTAGAGCCACAATGTTCCGAGAACGTAGTGATTAAAGGATAATATAAAGGAAAAGGAAAAATATAAAATAGAAGTTTAATTTACCAGTAAGTTCAATACTACAAATATTCTAATGCAAATAGAAATTAAAAACATAAGGTATAAAAACAGAGGGAAGCACCTGCACAAATCTATAGAGACCAGGTATTGACATGATATCCCCTCCATATACTTTCATCCCAAAGTCCACGTGAGGCTGGACATTAAACATAATTAATTACATAAGAAAGAATTTCTTCTAACTTCTAACATCAGAAAAGGCAAGAAATGAAAATAGGCATGAGTACAGTGTTTCATTTACCTTCTCCAACAAAGATACCACAATATTTGCAAAACATGGAAATGTAGGCACCAAAGGTCTTAAAGTTATTCGTGGTGTTGCAAATATTTGTAAGTCCACCAACTGCAAATAATCAAAATGAATTTCCAGAAGGAAAGCATCATCTAGAAGGATCTCAAAAAAGAAAAAACATTTACCATTTAGGATTGTGCCTCAAGGCTTATCTGACCTGAACGGTGATCTTCAAAGATGACACATACAAGGACAACACTATGTTTGGATTGCCAGCCCATTTTATAACTTGTTCCATCACCAATTCCTTTTCATTTGTTTCTACAACTTTCATACCTGCAGAATTACCATTGTAGAAATTAAAGACAAAAAACAGTATAGTACTAGAGTAACTAGATCGTAATACCTCCTATAACCTATCAGATGGTAAAGGCACCAATAAAATGTTCTGCAAACTTATATAAGGTAAATTAGCCTTTTCTGAGGATCGATGGAAAAGCACCTTCCATAAAATGCTGTTTTTCTCACCAGGAATTATTAAAGTGAAATTTATTTTCTGATGTGAATTTGTACTTCAAACATCCAAAGGATTCATCCTTAATCATGCATTTTTAAGCAAAAGACTCTCGGCAGATGCCAGTGAGATTACAATAGAGATATCAAATATTTATGTTCTGGTTTATTGCATTTCCTAGTATCATCAACCAGTAATATCACTAAACGCGTGCTCATTCCAGCACCCAAAATGCAAAAAAAGAAAAAGAGAAAAGCACTACAATTACTTATAAATCTCTGGGACTCTCAAGACAACCTTTTCGTCCATTTCCAAGATAGAACACATGACATTAATGTCAATCTGTGTTTCTGTAGCTTTTGCTGAAATGGATTGATTAAAACTGTCCTGGGGTGAAAACTATCCTAAATAACCATGTTCTAATCTGAAATTCCACTTTGGATGGTGAAATTTCACAGATTATAAGACAAACACTAGAATTTGCGGAACAGAAATTTGAATTAAATATTTGCACAAAAGATCAGGATGATGTGAGAAAAGACTTACCGCAGACAGTAGGAGGAAGAGTACCAAGACTTAACTTGTCAAACTCAATTGCTTTGATCTGATACTTCCCAATGTACTCAGCAAATATCGGCTGTGCCGTGCTTCTAATAATCTTACAGATTGCCTGTACACCAAAACGAAAATATCATTGAAGAATCATCCAACAGGAGCACGATGACACCCATATCCAAATGGAATCACTGAAATACCGTGTCTAAGTAAGGCCACATATCCGACAAAAACTTGTTCAGCCAATCAATCTGAAGAACATAAAAAATCAATAACACAGTAACACCATCATCGTCGTAAACCTTAAAAAAACTAAAACACAAAAAAAAAAAAGTTTATAATATCACAATTCATAAAACTAACTCGTTCGAATTCAGGCGTCTTCACCCAGAGAGGAATCTCTGGTAGAAGTTCCTCCAAAGCATTTGGGCCCAATTCACTAATCGGCCTAACAACAGGGTCCTGCGACATTAAATAAAAAAATATCAGATTTTGAAGATCACCCAGAAATCAAAACGCAAAACGGGTCTAAACCCCAAAATCAGCTCCCCCGAAGTGATCAGAAGAAATGCATGTGTCAGAGTAAAGAATTAGAATACAACAGAATGAACATGCAAGAAGTTATTAACCTTGACGTGTTTGGTTTCTGAGTAGACAAAGAGAAAGAAGCCCACTAGGAGGCCAAGAGGTATTCCAAGAGTAAAACCGATAATCCCGAAGAAACTGCTCAGCAACCCCATTTGGGTACTCTGGATGAAGGGAGAAGAAGAAGTGAATGGTGATGAAAATGAGCAGAGGAGAAAAACCCAAGAAAATGATTTTAAGAGTTTGGGAGGAAAGCGAGAAAAACTAGAAGGGTGCGATGTGTTTGAGAAAGATTACGAATGAAAGCGCCAAAAAACAGAGACACCGCACCACCCTCTCTGTTTTCACTTCAATGCAATACAATACAAAGGCCTTTGCCTATGTAACAATGAATGCCAAATAAAGAACTCCTTCCTTTTGTGCCTACAGTCTTATGTGTCATCCATTCCTCTTATTTCAAACTATATTAATTATTAATAGTTAAATTATGACTGTGGTCCCGTAGAAAAATATTTATTAAATTTGTCTTTATTTGATTTTTATTTTGAAAAATTTAATACAATCAATATTTGTATGATATTATTGCACTAACAATGTTAAAGAAGCGTTACCTAATAGTTTTTTTTAAAGTTATTTATTTTTATTTTTTTAAAAGATAATGATATTTTAACTTATTTTTTTTACTCACTTTTAATCCATTATTTCGATCATTACATCACATTATTACAAAAGAAAATAAAAATAGATATTGAAGGGTGATTAGAGTGAGTCAAATAAAGTGGATTAAAATATTATCATCTTTTTATTTTTAAATAAACAATTTGTCACGTGTCAAACTGACATTGTGTTACGTGGTGACAGTAACAGTGTGATAGCACCGATAGTGTCACGTACCATTGTCATTTTTTTATTCTCAATTTATTGTTCTGTATTTTTATTTTTTTTCAATTTAATCATAATTTACATAAAAATTGAACAATTTTATCTTTTTTCATATTAAAACCGAATTTATTTTTTATATCAATGATATACAAATATTTTTATTAAAATTATTATTTTTATTAAATATCTTTAAAAAGATTAAGTTTATTTAAATTTATATTTTATATTGAATTTTATTTAAAATTCGTTTAAAGTTGTTAATAGAAAATAATGTTGTTAGAAAAAATTCAAATAATTATATTAATATTTTATTACATCATACTTTAATATTGTTTTTTTATTTAAATTTATATTTCAAATAATTGTAGATTTTAAAAATGTTTAAAATTTAAAATTTTTATACAAATGTTTGAGTTGATTTAAAAATAAAATATATATAAATCCAACCATAAAATTTTAAAATAGTTTAAAACAATTTTATAACCGTTTAAAATAAATAAATTTGAAATTTGAAAATAATTTTAAATAAAATTGAATATAGAATACAAATTTAAATAAATTTAGTTTTGTTAAAAATATAAAATATAAATGACAATTTGAATAAAAATATTTATATAACATTTATATAAAAACTAATTTTTGTTTCATTTGAAGAAAAATGAAATTGTAATTTTTTTTAAAAAAATGGACTAAATTAAGAACAAATAAAATTATAAAAATCAAATTAGAGCTAAGAGGATGACTCATGACGTGACAGTGACATGTGACACTATTATTACCACATCACACAATCACTATCACGCTAACTTAACATATGGTAAATTTTTTATTTTTTAAAAAATTAAAAAAACAAAATCAAAAATCAAAAGAATAATTTAAAAAGAAAATCACAAACAACCATATGATACCTCTTTAACATTGTAAATAAAATATTTGTGAAAAAATTACTTTATTATATCAAATTTTCTAAAATAGAGATTAAATTGAGATAAATATAAATACGAACCAAATAGATATTTTTCCACAAAAATGAAAACAAAGCATAATTTAACCATTATTAAGTACTATGGTAGAAGTCAATATGTTTTAATTCTCTTCATTCTTTAATTCCCATAAATTTATTTGCATTTTCAACCATCCTCGAATTTTATCTTTTCCAACAAGATTAACTTTTTTAAACAAAATATTTCCTCTAAACTCAAATATAATATGAACATAACTAGTTTCGTATTAATTAAAAATCAATTGGATGTGAATTGGTTTTATTAATATCAACTCAATTTTTTTAACATTTATTTTGAAACTTTATATCATAAATAAAAAATTCATTAAAAATAGAATCATTAAATCGAAGTTGTTTTAGGAATAATATACAAAGAACTAATTAGATTAACTTAATCGTGATAATTTTTTATTTATTTGAGTAAAATAAGTAATACAACTAAAATTCTTGGTTTTAAATTATATATATTAAATCATTCTAAAAAGATATTATTGTTATTGTAAAAAATAAACAATTTATATTAATATCTCTCTTTCAAGTTATCAGCACAATTAGTGTTTAGTGTTTAAGTAATACCGTTATAAATTTATAAATAGAATTAAATATGTTTTTTTTTAACTTAGATAAAAATTTAGAATTTATCTTTGTTTTTAATTTTATTACATTTTAGTCCTAAACTTTAAAATTAATTAATATGTTATTTTAACTTAATTTAAATATTAACTTA
>Ga0099823_1007052_pt1 | contig 11384 bp, 9 predicted proteins | sample CowpearedBW_FD_76831 | JGI IMG/M metagenome (GOLD analysis project Ga0099823, IMG submission 76831) | Root nodule microbial communities of legume samples collected from California, USA - Cow pea red BW | ecosystem: Host-associated > Plants > Roots > Nodule | place: USA: California | collected... | reverse complement strand
CGTAATTTTTTTTCTTTTATAAAAATTAATAGTGAAGTAGTTAGAACACGGGTACGGGTATGGGTACGAGATTATACCCGTTACCCAGTGGGGATGGGGATGGGAAAAAAGTTTGATACCCGTTGGGTTTGGATATGGGGATGAGGATGAATTTTTTATGCGGGGATGGGTATGGGATAGCGAAACCCGTCCCCGCCCCGCCCCGTTGCCATCCCTAGTCACTGACACAAGAAACATTGTACATAAAACAGAATTTAGCACCAATGCCAAGTCCTGGAGCCGTAGGGGCACAAGCAGTAGCTATTAGGGTATCCGGAGATCAATCTGAATTTAGGGGCTGTGGATTCTTCGGAGCACAAGACACCCTTCACGATGATAAGGGTCGCCATTACTTCAAAGATTGCTATATTCAAGGCTCCATTGACTTCATATTCGGCAATGCAAGGTCCCTCTACGAGGTAGGGTATATATCTTTATCTCAATCACTACTCTTGATAGCAATTGCAATTTACAAACACTGATAAAAAGATGTTATGTATGTAAAGAACTGCGAAATAGTTTCTATAGCGAACCCTGTACCAGTGGGACAAAGGAGCATAAATGGTGCTGTTACAGCTCATGGTAGAGTTTCAGGTGATGAAAACACAGGGTTTGCATTTGTGAACAGTACAGTTGGAGGAAACGGTAGAATATGGTTGGGTCGAGCATGGAGACCTTATTCTCGTGTTGTCTTTGCCTTCACATCAATGTCTGATATCATTGCTCCTGAAGGTTGGAATGATTTCAACGACCCTTCCAGAGACCAGTGAGTCTCTTCTCTTCAACTTTGGTTATTACTTAAAAAAAAAATTCATCCAATCGTGTTAGGATTTAAGTAGGAGTTTAAATCTTACATAGGCTAAAAATGAGAAAGTAGAGCACTCTATAAAGATAAAAACCTATAAATTCATTATCTTAAGGTTTTGAGTTAAGAGTGATCTCAATGTCCTATGTGATTGAACTCAGGTCTCATTGATGTTGTATCTCCTCGGTGAAACCCCTATCTAAACCTAACAAACTTGTAACATCGTATTCAAAACAAACTTTTAAGGTTTATATATATCCTATATTGTATATATACACTGAACACGTGCGTGCATGCATGCAGGACTATCTTCTATGGAGAATATAACTGCTCAGGGTCTGGGGCTAACACGAACTTGAGGGCAGCTTATGTGCAGAAATTAAATGAAACACAAGCTTCTGCTTTCCTCAACATTTCTTTTATAGATGGCGAGCAATGGTTGGAGACTTCTAAATAATCAATCTTTTTATTTCTTTTTTCATTCATGTATACAATTGCACAAAAAGTACACACCTTGAACTAAGGGAAAAATAGATTATAGACATAATTAATTGAATTGTGTATGGACAAACATTATTATTTATTGCTAAAGATACTTATTGTATATTTCTTCATTATTGTTGTACATCAGATGCTTTATGAAGAAGGGATAATAGAGTTTAAGTTAACCATATCTACAATTTCATGTATGTGAACCTGAAATTCAATCTGTAAAATTTTGTTACACACATGTATTGATTGATTGCATAGTTTGATGCGAATTAATGCAACTCATTAATCTCTTCTTAAATTTTCCCTTCACTACTGTTGTGATAACTTTAGATTAAAAGGAGTCAACATTCAAATGTGTTAAAAGAGTCTTTTAATATAATTCAAATTATTTATTTTAAAACATTCATTTCTTTATGAATGTTTGATGGGGAACGGAGGAGTGAGAAAGTGAATGGATAAAAAGTACAGTGAATATTATTTGAATGAAAAAAAAAGAGAAAATATAAAAAAAGTAGATTGAAAATTTAATTTTTAAAATATAAATATAATTATTTATTTTATTGGGAATGTTTTCATTTATTCAATTATTATTATAAAAAAACTGTGGAAAGTAAGAAAAAAAACACAAAAAAGAAATGTAAGAAGAGAAATAAAAACCATTGATTATATCTTTAGATAATTGATCGAGAAAAGTGAGCTCAAACATAATTTGTGAATTTGACTTTGATATACAAGAATTTGAATTTTAAACAAATAGAAAATAGCCCAGGCTTAGAAACAATCACAATAGGTTTAGTTTTCTTCACTTTCTTCTTGTCTTTCTTTTCTTGGTTACCTATGCCTGTGAGGTGTTTGGTGTTTTGTCTCTAAGAAAGCAGGTTCTTCGTTGTAACTACAATGAGGTTTGTCATACCCTCAAGATGTCTGAATAGAGTGACAAGGTTATAGCTTGTAGGTCATGTTCATGCACACAGAAAAATGTTTGGAATGGCCCCAAGAAAACTTTGTGCATGTTTTGTCCAATACAGAGAACTCTTTTCTCAAAGAAAAGAAAAAGAACTATCTTCAAAGGAAAATTACAGTAGCAGTGTAATTTCTAAATAACTGGTATCTTTAACATTCCAAATGTGTATACTCATTTCTCAACGGAGAATACTAAACAATTATAGCCATACTCACGCTACTAACTCTTCCATCACTTTCTTCATATTTCATCTTCTGTTTTTTGTTCCTCATTCTAATCACACGTTCCTTAATTACTCTACATGCATAAAGAGTGGGAAAGAACAAAATCAAGAAAGACTATAATGGAATTTTTAGGCTTATCCTGTAGGGGCCAATTGGAATAGCTTCTCTGCTTGATCAGGGAAGAATGTAACGAATAAATATGCACCTGAAAATTTCATTTAAACAAATCAATGCCACCACAAAAAGTAGTAATAGAAATGTGTTGAAAAGAAAAAAACTCACAAACAAGAATAGTTCCCAACACAGTTGAGATTTTTCCTTGGATTGTCACCAAACCAGCTTTGCCTGCATTCTCCAACTCTGTGGACCCGACAGACTCAAATGTCCCTACAGAATATAAATACTTTAATTGATTATCCTAGAACATAAGTTAACTTCTAAATATAAGTCAAACAATTACTAAACCTGGTTTTACGGTTTGAAGGCCAGATATTATGCATGCTATATTTTCATAACCAGCTTTCTCTAACTTTTCTGCTGCTGCAGTAGACCTTGACAAAGAACAAAGAAAATCTCAAACTCTTACATTAGACTATTAAAACTCAATACAAGTACAGTGTAAGTTCAAGCCAATCTATAGGAATTTGATGTCTCTTTTTGTCCAACAGACATCTAAAAGTCCTTGAGGCGATGACAAACATTATTTACTGGAACAACTACTAACATCTTAAAACACAATTTTCTTTGGTTTTATATATAGTAGTAAATTATTTAGGTGGCATCAATCTCTTTCTCAACAGTTGTCCCGCTGCTGGAAATCAAACTCATAAGATAACAATCCAAACATCACAATTTTATTGTAACTTAGTCCACCTAACTTTCACCATAGAACTGCAAGAATGCATATAATATTTTCTGTGGTATCATTCTCTTTCCAATTTTAGTGAAGTTACCATAATTTTCTTGCAAGGTAAAATATTGGATGATGGACTATCAGCTTCTTTTAGAAGAACTTAGAGAGGTGAGACCTTGAAGTTTGACACTAAAAGCACTTATGCAGAACGTTGAAGTATATATAGGAAATGACCTTGCTCTTCTTCTATAAAATTTTGGAAGCCAATCATATATAACGAAAAAAAAAACATGAATGTTGAGGTGAAGTTAAGGACCAAAACATATGAATGCAAGCTTCTTCCCGTCAATATAACCAGATGGTGTAAATAATTTGCAGTCAAATTGGGTAGGAAATCATTAACAAACCTCAGTCCTTCCTGGCACACAACCAAGAGTTTACTTTCAGGTGGAAACTGGGTCTTAACAGATTGTACAAAATCAGGATTTGGCTTAGTGAATGGCAACCCATAGAACAACCCAGAAAAATTATTGTGCAGTTGTCTTTTGATAATAGTACCTACATAAAGCGAAAGTGGCAGAGTAACAAAACAGAAGCAGAAGAACATGCCCAAATAAAGTTTTTCGGAAGGAGAAACTCCATACCAGGATCATTGTCTTTGTTTTCAATAAAAAGAGGCACATGACTACAAGATTTTATGTGAGCTCGTTCAAATTGATTCTTGTCCCTCACATCAAGAACAGAATACCCATTCACTTCTACAAGTTCCCTCGCCTTGTCAGCGGTCACAAACTCCACTTCTGCTCTTATCGCCAATCTTCTCATACCAGTTCCAGGTAGTTTCCCTGGCAGTGCCCTTGCATTGTGAGTTTTTAATACCAACCAACATGTCCCCAAGTTGCTGAAAAAACAACCTTAATCCCTCACAACCATGTCCACATAGATTTTTCAAACACTAACTGAACTTGCCCTTGGCTACTTTCACCAACATGGTTAATTTTGAAAGCGAGAATCTAAAGTTATATATACATGCAGAGAATCTAGGAAAGGAAACCCCAAGATAAAGTAAAGTTACTTTTTTTGTGAATTTGTTATGCTATCACTATAAATAATCATTTGAACATGTTAAACAAAAACACAAGTTAAGAAGAGATAGTTACCTGGTAGAGGAAAGACAGGAGGTGTAGAAACCAGTTCCTGCCATTGTAAGAAAATGAAAATGAAAATTGATTGACACTCATCTATCCGCTCAAGTTTTCTTTCGAAGTTGAACTCACTCATGCCACCTGTTAAATTTAGTGGGCCATGAAATTTGAAATCAGCAATGGTTTTCTGCCACGTGTCAAATATCTGAGAAATCTTAAAGCCGTGAAGATTCTAAAACCTCATCGTGGGTACCCTTGCTGGTGGTGCTGGCTAACAGTGATAGCTGTTTGTTTAGCACATGTGATATTTTGAGTTTTTTTTTTTTTTTTTAGCGCCTAAATTTTTAAAAATAATTTTTTTTTATATTTATTTTCAAAATAAAATAAAAAAACAATTTTGCTTCTAATTAAGCTATAGAAACAATTATAATATGACATGCCATAGAAGAAACTGGACCATTAACTTCAGCCACATTATGCGAGAACCGAAAAAGAGTAAGCAAAAATATTTTATATAGGATATTTCTTTAAAGACTTTACAATAGTTAATGAAATATTGTTTAGCAATGATTTTCTCGCAATCGTTTCTTAATTAGTAATGCTTTCTTAATATATATTTAATTAAAAATTATACGATTAATATACATATATTACCATTATATTTATTGAATTTAATAATATATTATGTTAACAATTAATGTCATATAAGAAAAATATAAGAATATTTATACGAATACTATATTAATAACGATTATTGGAGAAATATCATATATAGTTTGTAAGAAAACAAGGTGATACCAAAATAATCATAAATTCATTTTGCTAACTACCATGAGAGGAAAGACATGGTTTTACTAGACTAATGTGCAAGATGAAAATGAGTGACACTTAGATATAAATCACATCAACAACTAACAAATGTGACACATATTCGTCACACATTACCCGTTCACGCTCTTTCTAGCATTTACTCAAATTTAATAAAAAGACCAAAATTTAATCAATTTTTCAAATATAACAACTCAATTGAAAAAAAAAAATTAGAGAATCTAATTGAATAATAAAAACAAATATTTTAGCCTTATATTATATTGTGTACTCTTCCTCCAAACTAGTTAGCAAAATGAATTTATGATTATTTTGATATCACCTTGTTTTTTTAGAAATTATCTATGATACCTAATTAAGAAATTCCATATTCGATTGAATCTTTGATTTTTTTTTTTAATTTATCCGACTTAGATTAAATTAATTAGATCTCCACTTTTACAAACTAAAGTGATAAAATTTGTAATTTTTAAACAAACTTATTTTTAAAGATTTTTTTGGTCACTTAAAAGCCATAAAAATGACATATTTGTAGTTGTTTTAATTTTTTTTTCTGTTTTTATTTAAAGATTTGGCCGGGTGATGCCTTTTATGGTATATGCCAAGCAAGATGAAAAAATTGGGTGAGTTTAGAGTTTCGTCGTGCGACTGAAGCTAATTCATGTAGGAAGTCCGTACAAACGGAGCGAGAACACGTTCATCAGATTTACAAGAGAAAAATGCCACAACAGAAATCAACCTAAGATTTATATCCCGTTAATGTCACCTAGTTGGAACTGAAAGCATACCGCAACAGAAATCACACTCACATGCTGATGTTGTTGGTTGAGTAGAAAGACCTCTAAAATGGATCAAGTTCAGTACCATCTGCTACATCGTTCTTTTCAATGTCGAACATCTGGTATAAAGATTCAAGAGACTTCATAATTTCGGCCATTGCAGGACGGAGTTGCCTTCCAGGCTGCCATGCAAGAACCAAAATGGCAAATATGCAACCGTTGAGTGAATTCAAGTTTAGCTTAAAAATTCAGTTGTTAATAATACCTGTATACAGAGGGAGATGATATCAGCATAACGAGAAAGAGCCCTGGACGAAAATGTTCTTTTCATGCGGGGATCCACCAACTGTTCCAAACTTGCTCTATAAGGAAGCATCGGCGGAGCCCATTTCACCAGATACTGCTCCTCCACTGACCTGGTTCTGATAAAACACAAATGGAAAAAAGGGTCCATTATTCAATTAATACCTATGTGCTAGGTGAGTGGGCGGAAAGAAGAAGAACACGGCTAGATATAGAAAACAAAACGTACCTATCAAAAGGTTTCTCTCCTGTTAACAGTTCCAGCAGCAACACCCCGAAGGCAAAAACGTCTTTCTTTCTGCTGCTGGTTCCTGGTTGGCCATGATCAGGCGCATAGTAGCCCATCTCTTCAATATCAATCTCATTAGCCTGTTTCCAATATTCACCAAAGCGATCAGTGAACCTATGCCTGCAATGGGCATACTTAGGAAGATTGAGATTGTTAACAAACTTCTGATTCACATGCAATAGCTGGTTTACAAAGTTTAACTTGTTTTTAGCTATACTATAACTTGTAAAAAAAAAAAATACCACCATTATTCCTCAAAAAATTATAGCAACAGTCGAACATGAATAAGAGCCCATTTTCTTATTATCAAACATTGCTGTTCGTTTGGTTTTGATTTTGAAACAGAATGTATTCTGTCAGAACTTAAAACCAACCAAAAGATAAAGCAGCTGTAAGGTGTGAGCGTGATCCATCAGTGAGTTATGAACTGTTGCTGAATTTTAGGAATAACTTCAGCAACTAAAACCTTAGCAATGACTAACCGGAATTTCAACTTGACTGATAAGTGTTCGCAAAATAACCAAGCTACAGTCACAAACTCGAGGCATCAAATTTTCATCCAGTAGAACATTGGAAGACTTCAAATTGCCGTGGGCCACGGGACGGCAGAACGCTGAGTGCAAATAGCTGGAAACATTTGCGTCAGGTTTAAGAGTTGAGACATATAATGGCAGAGACCCAATACCAAGACGGTACTCTCACAATAACGAGTAATAAATTTGGGTGCACATTGAACTTACTCTAGAGCCTGAGCAACACCTAGAGCAATCCGGAGACGGTGAACCCATGGTAGAGGTTCGCATGCCTTGCTGTGAAGGGCGTCGTTTAGAGTGATATTTCCAACATAATCGTAAACAAGTAGACCCTTTCCTTTATCCAAGCAGTAACCATTGAGTGCTACGATGTTGGGGTGCTTCAGTCGGGAAACCGTGCAAATGACGTCCAAGAGCTTTTCCTCATCTTTGAAAGACATTTGCGCCACGTTTATCTTCTTCACGGCCAAAATCTTCAACAAAAAAGAAAATGTAAAAACATGTTATACAGTTTGAAACCAGCAATTTGAAACCTGAACGTGATAAAAAGATTAGTATCCAAAATAAAGATTACGATTGTACTTTGTCATCCGGAAATTTAGCTCTATAAACAGGGCCAAGAGATCCCTCTCCTAGAATGTTGGCTTCACTGAAGCAATTAGTAGCTAACTCAAGCTCTGCTACTGTGTAAATTTTCGTTCTTCCGGTGTATCTGTCACTTTTAGAAAAACCTTTTCTGAATGGTTCCTCGGTATTGTTATGGTTCATGGAAAGTAATCTCACAGGACCCAAAAAGGATGCAGAATTAAAGAGGGGAGGAATGCTTGGGCTCTCCTCGAGTGCGGTAGAAGATACCCCTATCACCCAGAGGGGGGAAATAAGCATGATTAACGATACAAACGAATTCACAGAAATACTAAGTGGAATGGAATACTAACCCTGAGATCCACTTCTAACGTACTAGAAGTGATTTTCAATAAGATCAAGAGTTTACAACCATGACAGATGGCATATAAAGTGCCTCACAGCATATCTATTTCTGTGTGAATTACCTATGGTTGCACTGGTCGGATGAGAAGGAAATGAGCCATGGCTGCTTTCTGAGCTCTTCAAGTTCGGGCTCTCTAGACGAAATTTATTCAAAAGGATTGCAACAAAGAGAGCCACCCCTGTGGCCATTAGTGTTCCTCCACCAATCATAAATGCTATTTCTCCTGGACCTACATGATTTTTCTCGTGCTTGATTACTCTGAGAGGAGCCTCGTGTACTTGGGAAGGAGCCTCATTTACCCTGTGATGAGCTTCATTTACTCTAGGAGGAGCCTCGCTTACTCCGGGAGGAGCCTCATTTACCTTGGGAGGAGCCTCATGTACTCTGGGAGGAGCCTCACTTACTCTGGGAGGTGCCTCATTTACCTTGGGATGAGCCTCATTTACTCTGGGAGGAGCCGCATTTATCCTGGGATGAGCATCCTTTACTCTAGGAGGAGCCTCACGTAATCCGGGAGGAGCCTTATTTACCTTGGGATAAGCCTCATGTACTCTGGGAGGAGTTTCACTTACTCTGGTATGAGCCTCATCTACCCTGGGATGAGTCTCATTTACTCGAGGAGGAGCCTCACTGGAAGGAGAACAATTCTGGATGGCATTTGCCTGAGTCGTGGGTGGGCTACTAGTGTTCTGCTCAATTGACACGGTATCAGGCGGAAAAGTCCAGGGAGGAGAGTTGTCGGCCACATGGAATTTATTGTCTCCAATCCTAAGTGAAGGTATAGAGTTGATTACTCAATGTTTTGCGTTCATTATTTCAATTTGATGCAAGAAACTAGAGGTGGTGAACCACACTTGAAATAGTTTTCACTGACCATAAATTCAGTATGGATTGAAAATGCTGCGGAAGAATGCCACTAAACAGATTATCTTGAATGTTCCTGGCAATGTAGGCAAATGAGCAAGTAATAGAACGGAAGATATACATTGGGAAAATGTGAATGATAACCCTACAAATCTGTTAGCGGAAGTTCAGCCAAGTAGGTGACTGATCCAGTGAATCTGTTATTCTGCAGGAACCTGCACATAAGAAAGAACCACCCTATAGATAAAAAAGCAGACCCTATAATAAAGTACAGTTATGCCTTTGAGTATATGATGAAACAAAAATCAAATTTAGAAAAATATATAAGGAAAGTTTTCTTACAATCTGGCAAGGTTTCTTAAGGAACCAAATGAATATGGTAGATCTCCTGAGAAATTATTGTATGAAAGGTCCCTGAAAAAAGAAAATCCTTTACGAGGTTCCATAAAATGATATTTGAACAAAAAATAATGTTATCGTTAGTAAAGCTGACTGTTTAAAGACATACATTTCTTTGAGATTATTTAAAGCACTAAATACATCACCGATTGGTCCATGTAGTAAATTGTGGCTTAAATTCCTGCAAGACAAGATACCAATAACAATGATTCCAGTCATTAGTAAAGCTGGACAACTTTACCATGCTTAAGAGAAGAGAAAATGTGAAGAATAAACTTTAATTAATGTTTAAGCATATTTCCTTGTATTACCGTCTCTATCAAATCAACAATAATATAGCAAGTAAACTAGTATAATTGTTCACAGTTTAGTTCTAAATTTATTTTTTTGCATGATCAGTAGGTAAATCGTTCAAACCCATTTCGTGTCACTCCTTTAATTATTTTCTGATGACCAGTAACTTGAGAAAAGGGTTTAGATAATTTAAAGACAAAAATCAAACACATAATTTTCCTCAGGACTAAATTTCAAACGTGGTAACTTTCCGACGAACGAAATTCCATTTTACTCTAATGCAACTCAGATGTCATAGACTTTTACAACTGGGATATTTGGTTCAATTCAAATAGTTAAACTAGTGGAAGCTTTATTTATTACAATACAGAATCATATGAACAACTCTGCTACCTATATACCGGCATGCTTATCACAAGCATATAATTTAATTTTGCAGGAACAAGGTGAAGAGAAGCTGACTTACATATATGTCATATTGGGGGGTAAACCGAATGGAATTTCGCCCTCTATGTTATTTGAACTGACATCACTAAAGAAACAAAATCTGGAAATAAACAAATAGCAGATTTGACAATAGAATATCCTGATAAGAGACTAATACCGTATAAACACTCACAATTGATTCAAGTTAGGTAGATTATGTAACAGGCTTCCAATATACCCAGTGAGGTTTAATCCTTGAAGTTTTCTGCATGTAGACAGAGAGAATTACAAACAGTAATTAGTGACAATGACTATGACAAAAATAGGAATATAATCAGTGGACTTTGTGCACTACAGCTGTATAACTGATGGTCCAGAACAAGCAACTCCTGTCCAAGACTCTCCACAAGGATCGCTACCATTCCATCCCTTGAGCACAGGTGGGTAGTTAAAGGTCCTGTATAGATCCTGCAGAGCTGACACTATTTATCCAAAAAAAAGTAAGACAAATATATAGTTTAGAGAATGAGAAGAAAGATAGTCCACTGTCAAACATTGTGATAACATTTAATAATAATAATAATAATAATAATAATAATAAAACCTGAATATATAAGTTTAAAAGATGAAACTAGGTTTTAGAATTAATTAACGATGGCAGAATTACAAATCAAGAATATCAAACTGGATTCAGTGACAACAAAACCAAGAAGTCTATAACATAGTCTAAAAATTTTGGTAACAACCAAACGCTTAGTATGATTGTAACGAATATATGTTTCAAATGTGCTTCCAAGAAAAAAAAAATCAAAAAAGGAGTGAACGAACAGTTATTTATCCGAGTTACCTTCACATGGATGCGTGAACGCCAAGCTCTGAGAAATCAAAATTGAGAATACAAAGAGATTAAAGTGCACATAGAGAAAGTGGCTAATCATTTTCTTGAGAATCGGAAAACACAAAAACACAGAAATATAGTTGAGAATACAATTTGTTTCTGGTTAATGGAACTCGGAACAGAACTTAATAGAAGAAAAGATTTTAAGGGAAAAACAAAAGAAAAGGAAAAAAGAATCAAGATTGCATGAAACTGTAGTGACAGTGTCCCAGTGAGAATGGTGTTTTCAACTGTTTCTGTGCGCAGGGTTACTTTCTG
>Ga0099823_1007045_pt1 | contig 11392 bp, 2 predicted proteins | sample CowpearedBW_FD_76831 | JGI IMG/M metagenome (GOLD analysis project Ga0099823, IMG submission 76831) | Root nodule microbial communities of legume samples collected from California, USA - Cow pea red BW | ecosystem: Host-associated > Plants > Roots > Nodule | place: USA: California | collected... | reverse complement strand
TATATATATATATATATTATATAAAAGTTAAAATAATATTTGTTCTTTATTTTCGTTTAATTTTTGTTTGTTGAATTAGATTTCAATTCTCGTTAATTTTATTGAATTTATTAATTTTTTGTTGTTTAAATAATTAACGATAATAAATCATAACTATGATGTGTTGGTTTCTTTATTTATTTTTAAATTTAATGTTTTATTTTTTTAATAAGCAATAATGGGCTATTGGTCTATGAAAATGAAGGGGTGCAAAAATGAAATAAGATGGTGTAAATAAGGTAAATACTTGTTGGACTCGTAACTAAACAAAAGCAAAGTTTGGATATAATATTGAGTGGTGCGGGTGATAAAAAAGACTTGGTCTGTTTACTCTTAAAGAAAATAAAAATGGTATATAAAAATAATTAAAAATAGAAAAAGGTGTTATTAAAAACAAAATGTACCTAATAATAAAATAAACAAGATTAAAGTGTAAACGGAAAATATGGATGGTTTAGGTATTAAAAATGATTTGGGCCAAAACAAAAATCTTTAAAAAAATACTTTTCGTTCTCATTTTATTTATTATCTATTTTTAAAAATTTTGATAATAAATTTTATTCGACAATTTGGTGTTAATAATATAAAACATAGAGTTTTAATAGATTAAAATATAATATTTAAATTTTATTCTTATAGTTAAAATTAATATATTGGTACCATTATTATTAGTATAATTATTTAATTTAATTTTTAATATTATTATTGTTTTTTTTATTATCATTATATATAAATAAAAACACTAATTCCCTAATACGTGTAAAAGGACAAGGAATTGATTCCTTTGTAAAGACTGTCCTTTTCCGGTGCAGGTATAGTGATAAAAAGTCAAAGATAATAATGTAAAAAACTACTTTTCACCTTCGAATCTTCTCATCCTAACCTGATGATCTGATGGGAGAAATCTTTGAATACGAACAAAATAATTACTGGTAAATTCATCTCCTTAAACTTCTTCTAACAGTAACTCATTTAAAATTAACACAATCTTAGTATCATTGACTGATCTTCTTTATTTATATTTATAAATCTCCTCGTACTTTTTATTCATCTTGATCTTCTTTATCTCATTTCTTTAATATATTATAATTATTTATTTATTTATTTCATATTATTTGAATATAAAGGTATTGTATAATTTATTTTGAAGTTATTGAGTCAACACTAAAATTTTAAAATAAAATGTCTTACACCAACCAAATCAACGGTAAACTACTTTAGTTAAAAAATTAATTTTAAAGTTAGTAATGACTTAGCGTGAGCTAAGCCCATGCTAGTTAAAGTCAACTTTCAAAAAATCGATATGTGTGACGCAAAAAATTCAATGAGTCTATTACGAAGAAATGGAGGTGAGGAATCATTAATAAAACTCGGTGTGGGGTAAAATTGTTCAGTCCAAGTATCAGGGTTTGAAAGGTTTATATGGAATAATTGAGACAATGAAAATTTCTTGGATGTGAATGGAGGAATCTATATAGAAGGTGAGTGGAAAGGGGAACCCAACCCGAATTTAAACATATTATTAGAAAGATTTGATGAATTTTGACCGTGAGCTTATATATTACGTTGGGTTTATATCAAGCAAAATTGTGGTGGCTGAAGAAAACACTAATGATTATTATGTATTATATACTCATAAATCTTCGTGTCGCACAATTATTTTAATTTAAAACAATGATTGATTTATCGTACAGACTTGCCCAGTTCAGAAACATGATGGGAGAAACATTAAATTAAACACACGAGTCAACATGAGTTTGTTAGAATAGAAAAGAAAGGTTGGACAAATATAGAAATTGTAGAGTCATATATATTAATAATTCCAATAATGTTGCACCTTAATGTAGAAGAAAGAAAGGTGTTTAAGATTGAGAGTGTTATTTTTAGGCATAAGCCAACCCAGAACATCAAGTTTCCTGCAATATCAGTTAGCCGTTGATGATGATGAAGACACAAAGCATAAACACTAAGCCATACCGAATACGACTCAAACTAATCCATAACGAAAGAGGAAGGAACAATCTTTATAATCCTTCCTCTTTCCATTTTCTTCCTTGGCTCTCTCTTTTGAGAAAGTTCCATTGTCATTATCTTCTGCTTTCTGTATCACAAATTATTAATTAGGATAACCCCTAATTGCATGCATGTCACATGTGACGTGCATGCTCTTAAAATATCAATACAAACAAACCCAGTTAATTTCGATATTCATTTATCAAACCTTTACGCAATATTCCTTAATTTGGATATTCATTTATCCAAGGTTTACACAATATTTCTCTCCTTATTTCTTCTATGCAACTATTTTGCACATCTTCTTCTTTTCTCTTCTAAATTTATTTTCCGTCTTTCTGTGAACGTTGTAGGATTAATTTCAAGTCTTATTATCAGAAGACATGGCCACCGTGGGGTTCTGCGGTTTCAAGCCATTACGCTTTCGTCGCAAGACACATCACATTTTAGAGGTAAAACTCTAACCTTCTTCTCTCATTAATAACACATTTATTGTTGTTTCGATGTCTATTAGGAACCTGAGGCTAGTTAGGTTCAGTTTGCTAAAATGAAAATAATCTGTGTATGATGTATTCACTGTTTTATGAAGCTCAAAATCTTGGTTTTGGGATTTTTGAACTTCCCCATTCCTTTATTTTGTCGAACTTTCTTATATCATTGTTCAAAATTCAAGGAAAATTGTTGTTGGACACCTTTCAGGGATTGAAACACGCTCCTAAGAAGTCTTGGAAGGTTAAGAGCAAAGAAAATGAAGAGTCGCTGGAGTTGTCGTTTGTAGGAACTGACCAATTGATTCTAATGGTTGAGATTCATAAGAAGATATTGGCATTCAGAGACCTCATGGACCTTGCTTCATGCAACAGGACTGCTTCTTTACGTGAGGTGCTTTGTAATTTCTTTCTGTTCGGAGAAATTAATGCCACAATCCCCTCACGATATATTCTTGCTTGCTTCACGAATTTGTCTTTCATCTGTCACAGATGGTCATGAAAACCCTGCAAGATCTTCAAGGGCTTTACCCAGGTATCATACCCAAAAATGAAGTCTCAAAGATTAAGGGCAAGCCTACGGACCAGGTTTCCACATTTAGTTGCTCCTCAATCATCCTTGTCATGCTCAAATATCATGAAATTTCAAAAAAGTATTTTCTGTTTTCAATCTTCATGTTGTTCACAACTTTTTCCTATTTTCGAAGATTTCTACTAAAACAGTGATATTTTTTCTTTACAAGTCCCGAAAAAACAGTTGAAAGTTCGAAATATCGACACTTTTGTAATTAAAAAGTGAAAACAAAAACATGTTTTGTCCGAGGAACAGACACACTAAACGTGGACTGTTTTACTGCATGCAGGCTATGGCCTATTTCTGCAAGGCTTTGAAGTGTCTTGGAGAGACGTGGATTATGCAAAATGATTGGATGCACAAGTTCAATATTGTGTTACCATCGTGCAAAGATAACAGCAATATGCGTCAACTGGGTAATGTTGTCGTACGTCCTTGTGTTGAGATTTACAATGATCAAAGTTGACACCATTTCCAACCCTCAAGTTTTGTTTCATTTGTTTTTCAGGTGAGACATTGTTGACCACTCTAGATTCTCTGATAAACTTAGCAAGTGAGAGGTTTGACATAGAGGAATATGAGAATAAGAAAGAGTTGAGTCCACGATCTTGTTCATTTGGAAAACATATAATGCGATCAACCTCCTTTTCTGATAGCAGCAGCTCTCACTGCTCTCCTCCAGTTACACCAAAATCTGTTCTTCCAGAGTCGACAAGACAGTCTTCAAGATCTGGAGACAGTCCCAGAAGCTCTTGTGCCTCACCACTTCTTCTGTCTCTCAGAGTTCAAGCTGTCGGAAAGTTGAACCCAATTGATGTAAAGCGCTTGTCTTCCCAGATGTCACCAACACATATCCACAAGATGGAGCAGGAATCAATCAGAGAAATGGAACAAGTGGATGACAAAGCTTCAAATCATGGAAAAGACTCGTTACAAAATCTAGTGTTTCACTTGGACACAACCGAGGAATTGGATCCCCAAACTCAACCTTTTGCTATAAAGGAGGTAAGGCTATCTCTACCTCCCAATCACACACAAACTCAACCACAATCTCCTAAACCAGAAAAAACACCTCTTCCACAGCATGAACCACAACCTGTACTGTCTTCACCTTCAGTTACACCCCCACCATCTATGACAAAGATGAACACTATACCACTCCCACCACCTCCTCCTCCACCTCCTGCACCGACCAATATAACAGCAAATGTAACATTACCAGCACCACCTGTTCTGCAACCAAATGTAGCAGTGCCACCAACACCACCTCCTCCACAATCAGCTCCTAAACTGGAGGAAAATGAAGCACCAGTTAGGATGCTTCCACCTCCACCACCACCACCATTGCCTCCAAGTTCAGGTTCAGCAGCAACTGCTATTCCACCACCACCATTAGCATTGCCTCCAAGTTCAGGTTCAGCAACAACTGCTATTCCTCCTCCTCCAACCCCATTGCCTCCAAGTTCAGGTTCAGCAACAACTGCTACTCTACCGCCTCCACCACCCATTCCCTTGAAAGGTGGATCAGTTCTAGCACCTCCGCCACCCGTGCCAGGTGGTCCAAGAGCAGGAGGCGCTCCGCCACCACCTCCTCTGGGAGGAGGGAGATCCTTGCGCGCTAAGGCAACTACTAAGTTGAAAAGATCGGCACAATTGGGCAACCTGTATCGGTCTCTAAAGGGAAAATTGGAAGGGTCTAGCCTCACTGGAAAATCTTCTGCTGGGAAAAAAGGTGGCGTTGGTGGAGCAAGCACCGGAGGGAAACAAGGAATGGCTGATGCTCTAGCAGAGATGACAAAAAGGTATGAACCATCTCGTAAGAAATATAATATTGATAGATCCTAATTCATCATATACTTCTTTATTTGTTTATAATATGAACCTTATTCCCCTCTTAAAACCATTTATAAATACGTAAATGAATAATTTTCACTTTTGTTCAACAAATAACAGTATTTCTGTTTTCTGTATTATGCATGCTTCTGCACTTTGTTTGAAGTTGTATTAGAATTTTATAACTTCTGGAAAAGATTTGGATACTTTGTACATGCATATCATTAAAGTGTCTAAAATATTGGTATCACATCCGAGAAGCCAATCAAAGTTGATTGCTTTTTGGAGCTTCCAAGTACGTAATGCATTTTGTCGAGTTCTGTAATTAGAGTATTAAACGTCCCACTTCTTGAGCTGTTTCGCTTATATTTCACTTTACTTATTTAGATCCTCTTACTTCCAACAAATAGAAGAAGATGTTCAGAAATATACAAAGCAAATCTTGGAGCTGAGATCTACCATTTCTAATTTCAAGACAAAAGATATGACAGAATTGGCCAAGTTCCACAAAGATGTTGAATCCGTTCTTGAGAATCTAACTGATGAATCACAGGTTAGTTAAGAAAATCCGTGTCCCTATGTTTTCGCTTCCATTCATTGCTGCTGGTTCTTTCATTCGCAACAGTAAGCAATTCCGTTGCTACATAGGTGCTATCAAGGTTTGAAGGATTCCCCACAAAGAAGCTGGAAGCTTTGAGAATGTCAGCAGCACTGTACAATAAATTGCACTCAATACTCACCGAGCTTCAAAATTGGAAAATAGTGCCTCCCATGGCTCAGCAACTGGACAAGGTTGAAAAATATTTCAGCAAGGTAATCCAAAATCATCAAATTCATTTCACTCACTGTAAATTCATTTCTAAATTCTAACCCCAAAAGAGCAAAATACAGATTAAGACAGAACTAGATGCTTTGGATCGAACCAAAGATGATGAATCTAAGAAATTTAAGGGTCACAACATCGAATTTGACTTCCACATTCTCATAAAGATCAAGGAAGCGTTGGTGGACGTTTCCTCCAACTGCATGGAGTTATCACTAAAGGTATATCAAAGTTAGAACAAAGGAGATCAACACAACACATCACAGAACTTTTTACCAAACAATGAAACTAAATTTACTTTCTCTGTATTTGGTGAAACTGAATGCAGGAGAAGCGCAACTCTGGTACTAACAAAGATGGATCGAAAAAATCAGGTGCATCGTTGCTTTGGAAAGCGTTTCAATTTGCATTCAGGGTGTACACCTTCGCTGGTGGGCTTGATGATCGTGCTGACAACCTAACAAGAGAATTGGCACAAGAGATAGAGAGTGAACCCAACCCCAACCCCAAACCCAACCAACCATGACACAAATGATTATTTATATAAATTTATATATATAGTTGCACTTATGCTTTGTATTTGGAGTAAAAAACGACATGGTGAGGTTCTTTCTGCATACCCATCGTGAACCCCCATTTTAGTGTCAAAGCCATTTGTATATTAATGATCGTCGCCGATTTGGAGTTCTAATTTTTAAATTTTGATAGGATTTAGTCATGCTTGTAGAGTTATGAAATATTTACCACAACACTGCTGAAGCATGAAGCTAAGCCTAAGCCTAAGCCTGTATTTTCACCACTTTAGTTTTCTCTCTATGTATATTTATTATATACATGTATATATATATTAATAAAAAAAACTTATATTTCCTTTCAATTTTATTTTTAATATTTTTAAAACAATACTTATAAATTTTATTATAAAAAAATTTTCAAAAAATTGCTGCCAACTCTTTTTTAAAATATTTTATATAAAATATTTTTCGTAACAAATTTTATAAAAAATACTTGCAAATTTTATAATTTTATAAAAAATAATTATCTACAAAAAAATTACTTGTCAGTTAAAATTTTTAAAAAAAATAGCAAGAAAAAGTCTTTTCATATAAATTTTTTTAACAAATTTACAAAAAAAAAATTCAATATAAAATTTTTTAGTACTGATAGGAACTTTATTTTACAGCGATAAACTCCCTTTTATCCCTTTTGCGTTCATATTAGTTGTATCGATCATTCAACATATTTTTGTTGAAAAAAAATTGATGATGATGCTTCTACCAATTCTACTGAGATTTGGTATATTGAAATCACTTTTAAAATGCAACCAATTGTCTTTATTATTTCAAACAAAAGAAAACGGAAAATGCTAATAAGTGCAAAACTAATTTTCTACTCATCAGCATCAACCGTTTAAATAAATCCTCTTGTAACTTTTTTTTTTATTACTAAAAATTTTCATATTACACAAGATTTTTTTTTACAAATTTCTTAAACAAATTTGTAAGAAATTATTTTTTTCGAACATTTTTTATAAGAATATAAGCAGTAACTTCAAATTCAGAGGTTAAGCGTACTCTAGCAACTTTACATAAGGCAGAGTTTGGTTTTTTGAGTGTAATAATGGAAAAGTTGACAGATAAGTCACCCTTATTGCCACTCTACAGAATCGTACACGAGATTTTCACTTCATATGGCTCCTCGTTCAAGTTTTTTTTAAGTCATTGGATCCGTTTCCTAGTTCGGTTCGAGAATCTCTCCCCTTCTTCTATTCCGTTCCGAAGAGTAACTAGGACCAATTCAGTCACATTTTCATGTTCCAATTGGCGATTTTTTTCTGACATTTTTTATAAGAATCTGAACTGACAGGTAATTTCTTTATGAGTAATTATTTCTATCAAAATTATAAAATTTACAAGTATTTTCTACAAAATTTGTTGCGAAAAGTGTTTTATATAAATTATTTTGCAAAAAAATTGGTAGCAATTTCTTACAAATTTTTTTTCACAACAAAATATGTAAGTATTTCCTACAAAAAAAATTTTAAAACAAAATTAACAAGAAATATAAATTTTTTTAGTAGTGATTCTAGTAGTATTAACCAGAAAAATAATTTTTTAACAACTAAATTTTAAATTTTACCTTTTTACTTCTTATTTCAAAATGACTTAACGAGGAGTTTGGTTTGAAGTCCTTTGAAAATGAAGATGGACTGATAATATGGGGTAGACAGAGGCTATTTATTGAACATTACTTGTTCTCTCTAAGAAGGAATAACATATTAGAGAGCTTTTGTCATGATTGGTAGAAGAAGGTAACACCTTGATAGACTCTTTGGGCATGGTAACACAATTCTAGTAGAAATTAACCATCTTAGTTTTTTATCGTATGGACTATGATACTTTGACAAACTTTTTTTTAATAAAGTTTGATAAAGCTTTTTTTTTCAAGTCATACCAAACATTTCTCTTTTATTTTTAAGCCACACCAAACATTTTTTTCATCCAATGAGGTACTGCCATGTCAACATTGTCAAAAGTTCGTCGAAAAAATTGTAAAAAAATAATTTTCCTTATCATATATAGTGGGGTGACGTTGAAAGGATAGACTAATGGTGTTCATTCCACATGACTCTTAATTGTTTGTGATTCTAGGATATTACAAAACACCAAGAAGAGTTTGTTCACCTTAAAGAGAACATGTTCTATAAAATCACTAGTATTGAAAATGGAAAAGTTGCTAGATGAAGTCAAGTATGTTCTTAATGAACACCTATCAAGAGATTGAATCGTTTCCATTGTTTCCTACCAAATGATGAAGAATAGAAAATGGAGATGAAGATTTGTTATCTTGAACTATAAATTCAAAAATAGTTCTACTGAAATATACCTAAAGAGAAATTCTTTCACAAAGCAAAAGCTTTCATTCAATAAAATGAGTCTTAATAAATCAATCTCGTTACATATCTCGTTATATGTTAGATATTTGCGAAAAAAACATACAATTTATTTTATACTCAGATATTTTTCTTTTTCTTTTTTTAATTTTAAATAAAATATTTTAAGATAATTCTTCAGAATATAAACTCAAAAAATTAATTTAGAACATAATTTGTTAAACCCCTTAATTACAAAACCATCTTTCCTCTTTCTCTCTAAACAATCAGAAACATAAGCTTCCACTCTCCCTCTCTGCTATCAGTTCTTCCCTCCTGTTTCTACTAGTCCCTTAATTCCCTCACCAATTCCTTATGTTCTGTGACCAGATTCTGCAAGATCAGACTCAGCTGGACCCTCTGGTGCTTCGTCCCTCAGTTCCCTTCCTCCTCGATAGGTTCTGTTTTTCCATTTTAATTCAATTCCATCTAGAACCCATCTGTTCATCCCTGAATTCTGAGTTATTTATGAAATCCCCTCTTCTCTGTGCCTTGGTGATGAAATTCTAGGTTAATTTGAGACCTCTGCCTCCTTGGTGCTCATTTCAAATTCCACCAAGCTCAATCTTAGCAAAAGAGGTAAGGGAAGCCAACCTTCGATCAAATTTTGAGTAATTAGGTTCCTTGTATGTTTGGATGAGATGATCCTTAGTTTAATTTCCTTTTTGAACTGCTTGTGATGTGTAATTGGATTGTGGTGTGGATTTCGTAACATTGCATGTGAAGAACAGTGTGGAAAACCTGATAATTTTGCCTAGGCGAGTGGCTCTCGCCTAAGCGAAAGTATCAGGAAGTCGCCTCTGATTGTTACGCGAGGTCTCGCCTAGGCGAGCTGGGGTCGCCTGAGCGAGACATCTTCTCGTCTAAGCGAACCAGCCTGGCCTGAGCGAGAACTCGCTCAGGTGTTCGAGTTGCCCACTGTAAGGGGTCTCGCCCAGACGGGGGTAGTTCGTCTAAGCGAGACTACTTCCTAGCCTAGGAGAGATTCGCTAGCTTAGGCGAATTTCACTGCAGGGTTATGTTTTCTTCTCTATTCTAAATGAATGATAGTTGTATGGATTGAGAAAAGATGATGTTTGCTTACAATATGTTGGATGATGATGATGTGTAGTGTATGCATATAATTGTATGAGGAAAGTGGGTGAAATGAGAATTGTGAAGGGATGAGATGAACTAGGATTTCATGGGAATTCCTAGGAAAAGTACTTAGTGTGTGTAAACATTTAAGGACTCAGTTTTGGTTAGCATCCTGACGCTCCAATAATCCATTGAGACTCATGTAGGGTGTGATGGGTTATGTCGTGAGGAGTAGCAGGAGGTCCTAGTCTATGGACCCAATCAGTTATAGACGCAAAGGGGACTTACCTTGGGAGTGGTTGGGTGATAACCCCTTGAGCCTAAACTCTGCAGAGTTTAGGAACCTTCACAGGTGCAAGCTACCAAGAAATCCAATTTGTTTACATAATCCGGATATTGAGTTAGAGTCGAGTACTTGTGTGTCTTGTAATAGTGACTTGATTTAATTATGATGTGTGTAAAATTGTTTGTTATTTTATTTATGTAAAATTCACTTCTTATTATATGAGTTGTTAGCTTACCCTTTTTGCCTGGCATGTTTTTCCTTGAACGTCTTCTTTTGCGATGACCACCTACGACTTGGTGTGAGCAGAGAAGAATTTAGGTGATGGTACTCCTCCCTCGGACCGGACCTGACCTGTGATTCCTGGTGTTCTTTTGTTTTCGAACTTATGTTTTTAGAAGAAAGCATTTTGGGATGTATAAATTATATTCTCCTTAAGTTTGCTTTAGAGAATAGTACAACGGTTTAAAACAGGTTGTTTTAGGATGATTGTATTAAACTCTTGAACGACTTTTCTGACTATCTGCTTTGCCTTATCATAATATGATATTTTGTTTAGTAGCTTGAAAGACTATTAAACGGGATATTACATAATTCAAATAAATTTCATAGTAATATAATAATGCAAATAAATTTAATCTTAATAAAAATAATTAAAATAATTAAATAAATTAATCATTTTAGAAAATAACTTTATTTTCAGACGTTTAACCAAAAACTATAGACATAGAAAATTAAATTTTAAACTAATATTTCTTGCATCAATACTATTATTTTGATAATTGTTCCACCAATAAACGATAATTAAAACATTAAAATTTGTATATATTAAAGATATCAATTTAGTATTGATATTTTTTTTTCTTTGAACTTTCATCATTGTTATTGTAAAATAATTTTTGAATAAAACAATAGAATTCCAAAAATTGATTATACAATTTAAAGAAAAATACATGTTGATTGTACAGAGGTGTCAATTATAACGATGTATTCTTTCTACTCATAAAATAGAAACTAACTTGAAACAACTGCAGAGAATTTCATGAAAGAAACTTGCACAGAAGCATTTCAGGTTCTCTGATCAGCAGTAGATATGATTTTAGGATGATGAGAGAGAACATAGATTAACACCACGCAACCATATTGAAAGTTTTGCCATGGAATAGTAAAATTTGAATACAATGATGAAATCATTTGAAGGTTCAAATGGATATTGAAAACACCTTTGCAAGCATGCCATAATTATTTTTCATTCCGTTGCAAACTCTATCTTTATGTCCTGAATTGTGACAGGTCCACCGTATTTTGGCACCAACGTCACCACAATGGT
>Ga0099823_1007042_pt1 | contig 11393 bp, 7 predicted proteins | sample CowpearedBW_FD_76831 | JGI IMG/M metagenome (GOLD analysis project Ga0099823, IMG submission 76831) | Root nodule microbial communities of legume samples collected from California, USA - Cow pea red BW | ecosystem: Host-associated > Plants > Roots > Nodule | place: USA: California | collected... | reverse complement strand
TCCACATTATTCAATAAGCTAATGCTCTATTTGTTACGATTTAATCAATTTCTAGAAAAACTCCACTCATTTGTTAGTTTTTGAAAGTGATTCGAAGACTAAAATGTATAAATTAATTAAATCAAAAAATAATTTTCACAAAAATCAGTACATTTCTTTAAGAAATACTATTTTTTATAGTTTATAAATAAATACTTAATTTGGTTAAGAGATAAAAAATTGTCGAATTTAACTAAAAAATTAAAATGTTGTGAACATATTAAGGGTTTTACGAGTAAGTGTGCTTGACTAAGGAATTAGAAGAAAAAAACTTTTTTAAAAAAAATTGTTTAAAAAAACCGCATTAAAAGTCACAAAAATAATATACATTATCATACATCCAAATAAAAAATCCTCTTAATTTCTTAACTAGTGATAATATAATACCCTTGAGATTCTTATCCACATTTATTTCATTCTATTTTTAATTCTTTTTGGAAAAACTTTATTTTTTTATCTGCTATTTTTAAAATTTAAGATATTTTTAATTATTTTCCTTTGTTATATTCTTACTTTACTATCTAATTTTTAATTAATTGACATGTATATTTTTTATCATATAAAAATAAAATTTTGTTTCTGTTTAAATAAGATAAGTAAAATTTTATTATATGTTCTTATTTTGTATATAGAATAAAAAAACAATAAAGGAGGAAATTGAGAACAGTGATGCAAGGAATCGGCCAATGAAGTCACACATAATACCTAATCCAACTAGATCAAGATCCGAGATTTTTGACCTTGTAAGTTGTGTCACGTGCCAAATAAATACTATTAAATCTAATTTCTCTCCTAATATTTTTTTTTTATTTGACGCTGCATAACAGTTTGGAAAGAGAGCCTGACAATAATCAGTTATCAAGAAAAAATTATATTCTTATTTTCACTTAATTTCCTTTCTAAACATATTCTCATTTTATATATAAAAAATGGCTTATTACACATTTTTCATTTTAGTTTTGAGTCAAAGCAATGGCCAATCTATAATTTTTAGAGATTTGTTTTCCGATTCAACAACTGACATGACTACACCTAAAAACTCATGTGTCAATGTAGCCATTTACTTCAATTAAATATTCATAAATGTTAGTGTCACACTCTTTAACACACTCTTTGTAACGTAATTTTAATGTAGCCATTTACTTCAATTAAATATTCATAAATGTTAGTGTCACACTCTTTAACACACTCTTTGTAACGTATTTTTATTAACTAAAATTTGTTAAAAATTATAAAATCATTAAATAAATAATGAAAGCAACGTAATTCTGCCATTTTAAATTTTTCTACGAATAATAAAGAATATAGTAAAATCTGTATTTGCATTCCTTATTTACTATAACTATGCAGGTTTAAGATGAATTTTACATATACGAAAGAATATTTGATCGTATAAAATAATACTATATTTGAACTAAAAATATCTTTATTAAATGTTTTGATCTTAATTTTTAAAGAAAGATGATTTTTTAAGATGAATTTTAATAAGAGTGAAATATATGAAAAATTGAGAAGAAAGAGCCAAAAGTCAAAGGAAAGTTGTTGAATGATGTAAAATAAAGGCTTAAATATTTTATGTCATCATTTTCGTAGTGTTTATTGTGTATGGTTCTCATTTTGACAGAATGTTTAAAATGATCATCATTTTTATCGAATATTTACAATGGTCATCATTTTCGCAATTCGTGTTTTATTTGGTCCTTTTTTGTAACGCCGTTTAAATGATTAACAGAGCATTGTACAGGTGACACAGTTTGTATTAGGGTGTGTTACGTGTAGTATACATGTGTGGCAATCAGAGATTTGAGGTTAAATAAGTGAGCTAGGGTTTTGGTAAGGAATGTTTGGGCAAGTTGGTGAGTTTTGACAATCTTGTTCCTCCATTCCCAATTGGTGTTGCTGCAATCTTCTTCTTCCTGCAATCCTATTATATAGGTATGTTACGGTCTCAATCATCTTCCTTTACCTCTAGTTGTAATTGTTGAAGGCAACCATGTTGTATCACTTCGTGCACTGTTGGTGGTTCAACGAGAAATGGTTGAAACGGCGTGCCATATGTACAGTACACGTAATACACCCTAATACAAATCGTGCCACCTGTACAATGCTCCGGTTAATGATTTAAACGGCGTTACAGAAAAGGACCAAATAAAACACGAATTGCGAGAACGAGGACCATCTTAAACATTCGGTACTAATGAGGACCAGTTGAAACATTCTGTCCAAATGAGGATCATCCACAACAAACACTACGAAAATGAGGACCAAAAAGATATTTAAACCTAAAATAAATAAGAAAAGAAGTGGAAAATAGGTGAGTTATTTGATTAACAAGATTTCACATGGAATTAGTGCACTAACGGATTAAGGTTAATTAAAAGAATTATTTTTATCGCTAGGTGCATATAAAGAATTACATCCACACATAGAATGTTTTGACTTTTTATTTTTTTTGTTTACAACTACTTAAACCCTAAAGTTTAAAAATCGAATAATTTTCTATAAAATAAAGATTTATTGTCTTAAATTTATTTATTTGTAATAATACTGTCATTATTATCAATACTTGGTTTAAATCTTTACCAATACAACTCTTCTCTTCTGTAATTAAAAATTTATAATCTAGAAAGAAGAAAACAGATAACGTTGTAAATAAAACAAACATAGCTTCTAACTTACTTCTGATAAATAAAAATGAGTATTGATACCACAGAGAGGGCTAATTATCCAGTGTTTCAAGAAGGTGAAGCTTCCAATGTTGGTTCCAGCTGCGAATCAACACGCATACAGAGAACAAATATCTGCAATAAAATAACCAGTTAACCACTACCAACAGCTTCAGAGTAGATAGATCACTATATTCCAAAAAGTAGAAAGGGGTTAGAAGCTATTTAGCAAAGCGTTTGTTCATTAATCAAGAGTTTGGCCAAGTACTTCTGAAGTTTGACAGAGACATCGGAGATGTACGCCTCAGGAAACATTCCCAAAGGTGCGTTCTTGTTACCCCTCACTCTGTTTCTCATCGTGCTACTCCTTCCTCTGCTCAGAAACTTCATGCAACCATCTTCAAACACTTTTCCCACCACCAACTTGGAAACCAACCAAACCAAAAAGTGCAACATTTTTTCCGGAAATTGGGTCCCATATCCCCAGCAACCTTACTACTCTAACCAAACCTGCCCTTTCATTCTAGACCAGCTTAATTGCATCAAGAATGGAAGACCAGACACAGATTTTCTCAAATTAAGGTGGAAACCTCATGATTGTGAGCTCCCACTATTTGATGCAACACAGTTCCTGGAACTGGTACGAGGAAAGTCTATCGCCTTTATCGGAGACTCAATGGGAAGAAATCAACTTGAGTCTTTACTGTGCCTAATAAATACTGTAAGTAAGCAATTCTATCCTTTGAATTACAATTAGATTATTTTTCCCCTTTATTGATTTTTTGGACTGTGATTACTCTATCAGGTTGCACATCCTGAGGATATTACAGCGAAGCATACATCATATGATGACATATTTTTCAGATGGTGGTTCGTGGCTGATTACAATTTCACTGTCACAACACTGTGGTCGCCCTTTTTAGTAAAGTTCAATGACTCCGATCCCAGTGGTCGTGCTTACTACAGCGCCACCAAGCTTTATCTAGACGAGGCAGACGAGGCATGGAGCAGCAAAATCAAGAATTTTGACTATGTGGTTTTCTCAACAGGAAATGGTTCTTCCGACCGTTAACATTCTACGAAAAAGGGCAAGTTGTGGGGTGTCAAAAGTGTCAGAACTCCACAGAGCTGAACTTCTACGGCTACAAGAAGGCGTTCCAAACAGCTTTTAGAACGCTGAGAAACATTGAAGGGTTCAAAGGGGTGGCGTTTTTGGTGAGCCACTCTCCGGAGCACTTTGAGAACGGGGCGTGGAATGAGGGAGGGAGTTGTAACAGGACAAAGCCGTTTAGCTTGGAAGAAAAAGGGGTGTATGAAAGTGGAGACATTGTGAAGGCCTTGCATGAGATTCAAGTGGAGGAGTTTAATGCGGCAAGAGAAAAGGGTTTGAGGTTTGGTTTGATAGATGTAACTGATGCAATGGTGGTGAGGGCTGATGCACACCCCAGTAGGTTTAAGCCTGGGAATAAGAAGGTTAATGACTGTGTTCACTGGTGCCTACCAGGTGCCGTTGACACTTGGAATGAGTTTTTGCTGTATTTGATGAAATTGGATGGTGAAAAACATAATACCATGTTGTGATCTTGTCAATGTTTTGCATTGTTGGGGGTGATTTTCAACGATCACCAAATGGTTCAGGAACAAGGATAGTTTAATTATTAGGGATGCTTCTTGTAAGTTATAACTGGTCAGAGTTGCTTGGCCTGGCTAGTTAATACCATTTTTGTTTTGCTCTCAAATCAAGGTGCGTACGATTTCTAACAAGACTGTGTTTGATATTCCAGAAGTGTATTTATCAACATTTAATCGAAAAATTTTCTTTTTGCAGTGGTCTAAAATGTTCTCTGTTTGGGATTTCTGGTATTTGTATATTTTAATTAGTGTTTTCTATGAATGGAGAGAGTGTAATGTTCAGGTTTTGTTTTTAGAAAATACATTTTTGTTTGGTCCAAGAAAAACTTTGAACATTTTCCAGTTTTCCAGGGACTTGACCCTGTCCACCAAATCTATGATGTCTTAATTTAATCCTTGAATATATTAAAAGAAAGTTCAATAAATTGTAAGTGACAGATAACCTAATAAACTCAACTGCCCCAACAAAGAGGCTCATATATGGTGAAACAAGTATAGTTCCAACTATGGCAATATGTTTAAAGAGTGGGTGTAGAAAAATGGTGCTACTGTCTTGTACAAGTACGTGAAGCAAATAAGCGCATTTTGCGATAATTAGGAAAGATTGATGCAAGTTGTAATGAGAAATTAGAATGAGTCCATCAATCATTATGAAGCACAAGATCCTCGATATTCTTCGTCGAACACGTGCTAACTCTATTATTATATTGGGTATAATAGTTAGATCACTGAGTCACTGCTTGAGCAGAGCATAGAACAGAGTGTTGCAACGCAATTACCAAGGCAATGAATACCGACACAGGGTTTCTGAAATCTTTTCGAACGGAAAACTGTTTAATTTTTTTTTTTTACCAAAATAACGTACTATTAACACCATATGTATAGCATTTTATTTTTTATTATTATTGTCGAAAGAAAGAATAGGTTAAAATTCGGTAGTCTATCATAATTTTTCTAAATAACTGAAATCGTAGAAAATTTCAATTTTTCTTAAACGAAAAAAATATTTTTTATTTTATAATAAAATTAATATTCTATTTCTTCACCTATTTTATTTAATAAATTTATTAAAAATATGAGACCATTTTAATATAATTGTATACAAACATGTTTTTTTTTGTTTTTCTTAATTTATGTTTAGAAGTTTTAAAATTGGATGGAAGCAGTATAAAGTTTACGAGAAAATTAATAGTTGATTTATGTTTCATATAAAAAATATATTAACTATTTTAAATTTCTATTCATAAATATCAAATTCACTGATAAATTTTAAAACCATTATTCACACCCGATTCGTCGTCATCTATCATAGAGCTCTTTGGTGTGCATCTCATTTCTTGTAGCTTGTCAGGGACAGTCCTTCCAACTCTTCATAAAGAGTGCAAGTAATTAATCGTAATTAATTTTTTTTTATTTGGAAGATAATCAAATTTAAAACCTCTATCTTAATTTCATCCTTCAAATTAAAATGAACAAAATAGGCACTTTAGGAATTTTAGTTATTAACTTACTTCAAATGTTCTGACTTTTACCATGAATAAGAGAATAATTTAAAACCGTATATGTTTTATGCAGATCATACCAATTTTGCACCTCAACTCAAAGAAATTTTAATCTCAAATAGCAAAGTATCAAATTGTCAACAAATTCAAAGCAACTCATAGATTGGGACTGGGGTGGTATTCCACAATGATACTTTACCAAAATACATAAAAATCAAAATACTAAATAACTGCTAGAGAGAAAAAAGAACTATACATTTTATAACTGTCATGATATAATAGGAAGAAAAAATAAATAAAGGAAAACAATGGACGTTGATGGAATATTTAAAAATTATAAATGTATATGTATATGTATTATTATTTTTTTAATCTAAGTATATCTAATATATTTCTGAAAGTTTCATACATGTCTTCAATATGTTCTCACTCTTAACGAACATAATAAAAAAAAGTGAATTGAACGCTAATTAATTAGAATTATAAGGAATAACATAGTTATAAAATAAAAATAAACTTACTCTGTACCAAAATTACATGTTGTGCTTTCGTCTATCTGGTATGACATGTTTGTAAAAAAATATAAGAAATAAAATTAGAATTCAAGAGAGGAAATGTAAGGAGGTGTGTGAAGGGGTGATTGAGTTATTGTCTTTATTTAATTTTGTAAATGATTTTTGTTTGGATAAAATAAAATAAAAAGTTTCGTTGTTATTTATCAATAACTTAACATATTGTTAGATACTCCATTATGGGTAAAGTAGGTTACATTACATGTGGTCCATTTAACAAACGGACCAACCCAATTTGATTAATTAGGATACACATATCACGATCTCCCTCAAATTCTATCTTCAATCCAAACAAACAATAAAGTTGGGCCATGAACTCGTTTATAACCACCTTAGCAGAGGCAAACTGTAGTTAGACAATGACAAAGATTAATACTAAAAAATAAATCTTATAAGATTATTTCTTAAGAAATAATTTTGAAAGGACCGTGATAAAAAAAAAAGAAAATCGAAAGCATGACTTAAATCGAATAGACTTCTTACCAAAAACATTTTTATTTGACTTAACATCAAATTAATCCAAATTAAATCACATTAATACGAGAACTGTTAGGCTGATTCTGACCTCTAATTTATTTAAAGTCGCACACTCAACCATTAACAGTGTTTATATAACCGAATGGTTCTGCGTCAAAAGCACCCGTAAAAAATTGAATAGAAAAAAAGTAACCATATCTACGCTATTTTGACTTTAAAGACAGAATTGAAAAAAAAAAATTAATCCAAACTATAAATAAACTCCTCACGATGTTAATCTTTATCTTCACATTTTGCTAATGTTTTCTATGATGACTAAAGTATACGGATTATATACATAATATTCAAATTCAAATATAAAAATCAAACTAAATAGTTTTTAAACATTGAAATAATTTTTAAATTTAATTCTTAACATTAATAAAATATTTCAAAGATTAAAAGGGCGACTGTTTTCTATTTAAAAATAAAATGTAAGAGATTTTAATTCATTTATATATTGTGAATTAATTTTATATTTAATTTTTTTACTTTGCTAATTTTTTGTATATATATTGAAGCACTTGGAAATAGACTTTAAGTTAAACTCAATTTTATAAATCGGTTTGTAAGGTTATGTTTGCAACTTGAGGGAGATTATACATTAATGGATGATTTGATAGTGGGTAGAACAATAGATCCAACAAATATCAAATTTGGGTAGGATGACTCTAACCCTAAGATTTACACTTACTTATATATTATGAAATTGTCTTATCTTTAATCAATTTAGGATCTCCAATGATTAAATAATTAAATTACTTTAAAGATCGTTTAGAAACAAAATAATCAATAATTAAAATTCTGTCAATTCTTTGTTGGCTGGGTATATTATCAGAGTTTAATATATGGTCATGACAGAGAACCTAATCTAATAAAATAAAGCACAGTAATAAAAAAGTACAAGCAAAATCCTCAATATTCTTCCTTTACAAGTGTCAAGTATCTTATTATTGTTACTATTATTTTCCCTCTTATAGTTTGGTACAGAGGGCCATGTAATCAGCAAGACGGTTCTAACTAACCTGTCACAAATTTTATTTTTATGATACATTAATTGTAATTGCACCATTTCAATAACCAGGAACATTGTTTAAGGAACGAGGACCGACACTGTGCTAACAACTATATACATAAACATTTTGAGAGAAGTTTATTAGTTTTCCACCTATAGTTTTTATCAGAAGCATGAGGTATTGGAGGTATTGAAAAGCAATAATGCAGCAAAAAGTTATTCCGAAAGGAGCGTTGGCACTACCACTGACCCTGCTATTGGTGGTGCTGTTCATTCCTCTGATCATAAACTTGCATGAATCATATTCTAATCTTTATTATGGTGGCAGTTTGGAAAGCGCAGAAAATTTTAGCTGCAACGTATTTTCAGGAAACTGGGTGGCTTATTCTGGAGGGCCTTACTATGACAATGAAAACTGCCCTTTCATAACGTACAAGCAAAACTGCTTCATGCATGGGAGACCCGACAGGGAGTTCCTCAAATGGAGGTGGAAACCTGACGAATGTGAGCTTCCACTGTTTGATGCCAAAAAGTTTCTGAAGCTTGTTCGCGGAAAGTCCATGGCTTTTGTTGGAGACTCAATTGGGAGGAACCAGATGGAGTCATTGTTGTGTCTCTTAAATAGTGTAAGTTTCTTATCCATTACACTTTTCTTTTCTGTCTTAAAGCATTTTAAATTATCAACCTTGACGGATTGAAACATTTCGTTGTCTAACTTGGTAATTCGATGCAAAAGTTCACTAGTTGTGGATTTCTCTTTTTTATGAATTATCAGTGCTTAATTGGAAAGAGGAAAAAAATTAACATTTAAATATTCAGGTGGCTCGTCCAGAGGACATTACAGACAGATACACATTGAACGATGACAAATATTTCAAATGGTGGTTCTACGCACACTATAACTTCACTGTTGCAATCCTGTGGTCCCCTTTTCTGGTGAAATCCAGTCAAAAATACCTGAACGACACTTCTTTCGTCAACGCCGAGAACCTTTACGTGGACGAAGCAGATGAAGCTTGGACCACCCACATTGCAAATTTCGACTACGTTATTTTCTCAGGAGGACAATGGTTCTTTCGACCACTAACGTTCTACGAAAAGGGCAGGGTTGTGGGGTGCCAAAAGTGCCATAACCTGACGACAGACCCGTTAAACTTGTACGGTTACAGGAACGCATTACGAACGGCTTTTAGAACGGTGGTGAAGCTAGAAGGGTTCAAGGGGATGGTGATTTTGGTGACTCATTCGCCGAACCATTTTGAGAATGGCGGGTGGAACAATGGTGGTGGTTGTAACAGAACGATTCCCATGACAAAGGAAGAAAGTGCGTTGGTGAAACCGTATGGTCTTGAAGAGATTTACGAGACCCAAGTGGAGGAGTTTAAGGTTGCGGAAAAGGAAGGGAGCGAGAAAGGGTTACGATTTGGTCTGATGAACATAACTGGAATGATGGTTATGAGAGGTGATGGACATCCTGATAAGTATGGACAAAATTTGGATAGGAATGTGAGAATCAACGATTGCGTTCATTGGTGCATGCCTGGCCCTGTTGACACCTGGAATCAGTTCTTGCTCCGTCTCATCACAATCGCATCCTTCTAAATCTTTTCTCTTTTTCATTGCCTTATTTTGGTCATAAATAAATTCATAAATTTAAATTTGAAAAAAAAAAATTATTATTTTCACACCCATTTGGATGCTCATGCGCCACAAAATTCTGAGTCTCACTGGATTTTATTTTTCTTGCAATCAACTTTTCGTCTTTTGGGAATCTAGAGATAGATATAACGTTAACGTTTAGCTAAAGTTCGTAAAGTGGGATAACTGAATTTTGGACTTCTTTTTTAAAATTACATTTAAAAGATTGCTTTTATATAAAAGTAATAATATATATTTGTAATTACATTTTAATTAATTAGTTTTAAAATATAATCATTTATAATTTAATTAACTGAGAAAATTACTAATATTTGTATATAAAATACTAAGTTGAAATTTAATTTATGCTTCTTTATTTTTTATTTTTTGTATTAAATAATCTTAATTTTTTAAATTTAATTTGTAGAAATAACATAATATTAATTGTCACATGGAATAAAAGTTGAAATGTTGTGATGATTAATTTAATAAATTGTATTTTTATTTTATAAAAGTCTCTTTGAATCTTTTTTTTTAAATATATATATATAGTTTTTTTTTTCACCTTGCTGCTTAGTTAGTTGGTCATGCGGTTTTTGGCTTTTGTTTTTTGCATTTAAGAAGTATTTTGTTCAACCTTAATTGTTAATGAATTTAAGGTACCATTTTCAAATCTTGTGTTTAAAAAATAGAAATAATTTAGTTGATTAAATAGTGCCGGAAAGGCCTAAAATACTTATTTTTACAAATGGTTCAGCTTGATACCCAATGGTCGTTAGGATTATTTTATTTTAGTCAGATTAAATGTGTAAAAATAATAGAAATATTTTGATCCAGCTTGTTTTTTTATGTCCTTTTTCATTTGTGTTTTTCTGGATTTAGAATAATCCAAGATTTGTTTTTCTTCATATTTTTGGATTGGGAAACAATGTGGTCCTAATATTGTGATTGTATCTCCATTCTCCAAATAATTTGCACAAACCATTAAAACTTATTCAAATTTATAGTTCATATTGGTGTATATGTTGTAATTGTAGGAAACGTGTTTAGATCTAACAATTACGTGTGAAGACAATAAGTAATGTTTTGTAAACATTCCACGTTCACACCACAATTCATCTAACTTTAACTGTATTTTTCTTACTTCACACCTTTTCCAAGTTCATGGTCACTTCCACTAAATTCATTACGTTGCATTATGCATGATTGTTTATGTGATTTTGATTTAGGTAGAATCTTTTGTTTTGGTGGAGTTAGGATGCTAAATTAAAATATTAATGTGTAAAATAATGCTTTTTGTATAAGGGTTAGAGTACTTCTCAAGTGTTCTTTTTAATTAAATTTATTTTTTGTTGATAAAAAAAAATGCATGATTGTTTATGTATCTTCCATTACTGTTCTGGCTACTTTAAAATACGGATGAAAAATTTTAATTAATGTGGTCATGCGTATATATGCATTTTTGTGTGTGTGAAAGAGAGAAAATCACAAAATGCATAAACATAGCAATTACAACTAATGTTGAAGATGAGAAAAGGAAGTTAGGATGATGGAAAAATGACTCATCGTACCTTGGATAGCATAGGGAAAAAAAAGTCGTGTCTTTTGTGTAATAAGGAAGAGAAAATGAGTGAGTGATGAAGAAATACGAGAAAAATAAACAAGTGATGAGAGAGTCGTTAATTATAAGGTTTAAAAGAAACAAATTTGCATGAATTGATTAAAGTTAAAAAAAATAGGCAGTTTGTTTTTTTATTAGTAACCAGAACCCTTAAATTTAATATATATATATATATATATATATATATATATA
>Ga0099823_1007026_pt1 | contig 11405 bp, 4 predicted proteins | sample CowpearedBW_FD_76831 | JGI IMG/M metagenome (GOLD analysis project Ga0099823, IMG submission 76831) | Root nodule microbial communities of legume samples collected from California, USA - Cow pea red BW | ecosystem: Host-associated > Plants > Roots > Nodule | place: USA: California | collected... | reverse complement strand
TTTGATATGTGTTTATTTTATTTGTAATGTTTAGTGTAACAAGCAAGAAGATTCATGGGAATGTGGATATTATGTCATGTCTTGGATAAGAACAATCATTCGAGATGCAATTAAAGATGAATGGATAGAGGTAATAATATATATATATATATATATACATATATATCTTTCACATGTTATAAATCATATCAAACTTTAAAGAATGATATTCATACATAATGAAATTGTATTACTTTTTCAGCGGTTCAAGTATCCATCACCTCTACCAGATGACACTATCCACGCACTAAGATAGGAGTGGGCAAAATATCTATTGGAAAGATGGAGTTGATACCACAGAAATTATAACTCCTTTCAAAAACTTTTTTGTACAAAAATATCATGTTGAAACTTTTAGTTTGGTGTTATTTATATTAGTTTAGAATATATGTTGAAACTTAAGTGTTATTAGATATAATTGTAACTCCAGAATTGTGCTGAAATTATTATGAAACTGTTATGGGAATTTGCTGATTTTCAGGTGTGGGAATGTTGTAAAAACAACCAAATTTTAATAAAAAAATAGAGTAGTTTGACGTCTGGTGGTGCTCTGACAAACGTTATTTGACATCTGAGCTTACCATGGCCGACGGTATTTAACGTCTGTCAAAGCCCAACAGAAGTCAAACTGCTATGTTTTTTGGCTCCATTTAGCGCGAAAATTGACGTCTGCTGCTTTTGGCCCCGACGTTGGATAACATCGGACCTTATTTCCCCGACGCTAAGTGACGTCTGCTGTTTTTCGACGTTATTTTGAGGTCACCCAGTATGACGTCGGTGTTTGGACAAATGTCAAAGGTCAAAAATATCAAACGTTAACAGGTTTTTTTGTGTTAGTGGTTTGATACTCATTGTAACTTGGAAGGTGTGATACTCATGCTAGTCAATGGTGTTAAACAGTGGAATGTCTTAAATGGGTTGCTTAAGAGACTAACCGTAGCCCTTATGTTAAGGTTTGACTAATATACATTTTATGTGTGCTTTTGTATCCTTACATCTATATTTTATTGTTCTAGATCTATGCAGAAATTTTAAATTGTCTACAGGCTCTATTCACCCCCTGCCACCTTGAACTAATAGAGCTTTGGTATTTTCTTTAGTTACTATATTGAGAAGTACTAAATATAGTATAGTAAATAGTATACGAGGTAAATTGTATCACATAAAAATAAAGAAATTTAACTTTGATTTATGGTCAATATAATTTAGGACATATTTTTCTTGGTTTAAATTAGTTTAGTTTTCTTTTCTTTTTGTTAGCTAAGTTTAGTTTTCTTTCCTTTCTTTTCTATTTGATACTTTATTTTTCTTCAACTTACAATTGTTGGTTTGTACTTTTTAGATGTTGTTCTTCTCATACAAAGTTACAGGTTTTTTTGTTGTACCTCCTCATGTATTATGATGAAAAATATTATGTTTGATATGATAATTCATATTAGCAGTTGTTGTGTTCTTGATCACGAGTTTCATGTTGTACTTCATTTCGTTCATGCCACACTTGTACAAGGTTCTTTTGGATCTTAAGGATAAGAATACTTCATAGTCTATTTTTTTTTGTCCATCACATTATGCATAAAGGATGACTACTACCTATGAATGGTGCTAGAAGGTACGAGGAACTGTTATTATAAAATGCCTAACAACTATTATATTTTGTGATATTTCTCATTTATGGGGAGGTGGCTTCCTAGGTTTTTTCTTGTTTGTTCTAGTTACTTTTATCTTTTACTCTATGTTGATTATGTGTCTTGATGGATGGAGGCTAAAGCCTCTAGAACTAATGATTTAGATTTGGTTAGATCTAATGTTTATAAAGGTTTATGTGTAGAAAGCTTTTAGATTTGATATACATAATTTTATAGAACTACCCTAGTTTCTTATTGTTTTCTTATTTTGTAGTTTTTATTAATATTTTAGAATGCCTTCAACTTTTATAGGGAACAACTCAATTATCAATCCAAGGACACTCTAACTTTAGTAGCTAAATTGTGTTATGTTAACCATGAAAACTAAGGTAAACTATGAAGGGAAATAAACAAGAAACTATATACCAGATAATAGTGAGCCTCAAGACAAGAACTTAAAACAAAGCAAACAATTGTGTATATGCATGAATGGTTCGCGTGACAGGTTTGAGGTGCAAACTAATGACTTCAATGCTTAAATGATGTTAGAAATCGCGCAACAGAATGATTCGCGTGTGGACAAAAACCAAGAGGGATGGTGAATTAGGTTCTTAATAAAAATTTTACTTTGAAAAGTTTTCCCTTTTAATATCAAAGATCAAATAAAATTATTTCCTTTATTTTATTAAACACAAAAAAAATAAAGAGACTAGAGAAGATAAAATTGCACAAGGTATTTATATTGGCTCGGATCAAAAGATCCTACGTCCAGTTGTTAATCTCTAAAACACGAGATTAACTCAATCACTAAAATAAATCACAAATATAATCACAGGTAAGAAAATTTAGGGTTTAGAAAAAGCATTCTTACAGCTCAATTTAAGAACTAGAAAATTGGCAAATACATGTAAGTTTAATGTCACAACCAATCTTGGTTGTCATAGCTTGGTTGAATGTCACAACCAATCTTGGACATGGTTCAAATCCTTTGTCCAGCTTTTTCTCCATTTCAAACCATCGGGTGCAAGTTTATTTGTCTTTTCCAACTTTATGTCTTCAAGAGAACCCTCTCATAGTAGGTGCAGGAACTTATTTCACACCTTGTAACTAGTTTCTTCTACTCAGTGATTCATTTCTCATTAAAACAAAATGGATTTTGATGTTAGAGGAAACTTCGATATATTAATCAGAGATGTTAAATTGATGTCGAAGTTAAAAACAAACGTCAAGAACATTATTTAGGTGAGAGTCCAACATCCCTTAACGACAGATAACACAACACACCGACGTCTAATTGATGCTATTTCAAACTAAAATTAGACAAATTTGACATCTGTTAGTGCACTAACAAAAGTCGAGTGTTTCCTTTTTTTCAAAGTTTTGTTTGTATTTACAATTTACCCCAACCTAAAAATAGAAAATATTCCAATACAACTCAGAAAATTTACCAACACAGATTATATATACAAACTAAAGCTATTAACATCAAATGTAACTACTAACACTAGAGCTGTCAGAACTAAAACTATTAAGACAAAAATCAAACTTTCATAACAAAATCTTGTCATAGAAAGTTTTCAAACAAAGTCCTAATGCTACTGTGGGTCCTAACTCCATGGTTCCAATATATATGTTGCCCATTCCTATCTTATTTTTTTCATAGTTTCATCTTTTATAGGTGATGGATTCTTGAACCACTGAAAAAAATAACAACTTCAGTATGTATAAATATATCTTAACGTTTAAAGTTTGATATGATTTCTAATATGTGAAAGATATATATATATATATATATATATATATATATATATATTATACATTATTACCTTTTTCCAATCATCTCTAATTACAGCTCGAATGATAGTTTTATCAAAGACATGATGTAATAGCCACATTCTCATGAATCTTTCTTCTTGTTATATTGAACATGAAAAAGAAAATAATCACATATCAAGGATATAATTTGACATGCAAAAGTTAACAACTTTAAGATGAATGAGTTTCAACCTTTAGATATGATAACTTTAAGATGAATGGTTTCAACAACTCTAATTAAATTGGAAACATTAGAAACATAGATTAGTATTAATATAATCAAGTAGATGATGTGAAAAAAAATTAACACTTACATTTGTAACATGGATTTAAAATCAGGTTTAATCTTCCTATGCAGGGAATAAAATCATACAAGTGCGCATTGTCTTGGAATGATAACCATTAGTTGCCAATGGTCCTTCCATGAATCATAAATAGTTAGTCGAATAATTAATAGTACCTCATAAAATATCACATTAAATAACACCTACCCATTAATGTAGGGTGCAAGGTACGTCTCTCTTTTTGACTTAGACATATATGTTTGCAAATAAGTTTGCTTTTGGTCAAGTGTGTTTCCAGAAGATTGAATGGTCTGAGGTTCAATAAATCCATACATGGAAGTCCAAACATAGTCCACAATGACTGTGTCTATTTACCTATAACAAGACAGTTAAGTATAAATTAAAAAGTAGCAATTCCAAGATTTAAATATGGAATACAAGAAAAAAAAAATCTTACATGCACTATAGTTGTATGATTGAAATATTTAGCATTCTATTTCCCCTAATGATCTCTAGTGCATCATTTAGACTAATGTACAATTGAATATGACATTAGAGACTAAATAATCTTAACTCCCACTCCAGCACTAGCAGTCCTTTATTCAACATGTTTAATTTCATCAGGAGCTTTCCTAGAGGATCATCTTCTGGTTTTGCCATGCCATCATTTTCATGGATAACAGGTTGACACATGACCTGCTTTTCAAAACGGGAGAACTGAAATAAAGATTTTCAAAGGTATGGATCATTTATTTATAAACAGTAAGATAAAAATACTAAGAATAACATTATAGTACCTATGGTGGCCGAAGTATGGTATGATCAATGCTTTTGGCCAAGCAATAGATGTGCCTAAGGATTACCCCTCAAATTGGATTTTTGAAGTTGGCACAGACACTCGAGCATGGGGATCTCGAACTTCACCAATCATCATATGCGTGTTCTGGGGAATAGAGGAGCACCATGGATAGTCTGCCCTCCTTCAAGTTGTTGTCCTATGGCCACTACACGCGGGGGATCTCCATCAACCAATAGCTCATAATGACTACACAAGTCAATATGATCTGTAGCAATCCATGAGCCTTTTGTTAACACATATATGAAGAAGTCTAACACCATAAATTTGATAAAATTATGGCAGCATTTCAGATTGGTCGTCGAAGTACACAAAATGAAAAGGGTCACTCATGACCACAATCAAGTATGCATCTAGAGAACAACATAAAGTGGTTTCAACTAAAATTTCATCAAATGTATGCATAAACTTTAATCTTCATGGTATAGCAAATTATAAAAATAATTCTTCTAAATTGTTTGATTGGACAATTCAAGATTTAATACAAACGATTAAAGCTTAATCATTTGTACTAAATCTCAAATGGAAACTATGGTTCGCTTAGTGTTTAACTAAATTCTAATAAATCTTAATAAAATTGAAATTATTTTAACATAACATCTAATAATTCTAAAATTAATGAAATATCTAATATCTAATCTAAATACAATTTAATAAATCACATAAATAAATCTTAAAACAAAAAACAAAGTACTAAAAATATTCTACAAATTTAAATGAAACAAAAATGACAAGAAAAAAAAAGTAGTGAGAATTTTTTTTTTTCAAAAAAGGCTCCTCAAATCCCTAAAAAAGTTGGGCCAAGATAAAAAAAAACAATGGAAAACATAACCAAAGTCACATGCAATCTAGCCACAAGTAGTATATACAATGTAAAATAAGCAAGAATTGATACCTTGAATGAAGTTGGAGGGTCAACTAAATTCAAGCCTCATCAACACCGCTAGAGAGTGGAGGTGTCATCGTCGATGTAGAAAAAGGATGACTCCTCCTCGTCACCTTCAAAACACAATCCCTAGACAAAATCAATCAGTGAAAACGCTAAAAAGTCCAAACCAAGGTAGCCAATTAACTTGCATTTGAGTTAAATGAACAAAAAATCACCTTTGGTGGTGGTCACATACGTCGATGTCGTTGTTGTTTCGCCTAGGAAGAGTGAACACGAAGAAATTGGCTCGCACCACGATTTTTTAATTTTTTAAAGGAATTTGACGTCAGATATTTGGGGGTCAACATCCTTCGACATCTGATCTGGCACATCCAACATCCAAGGAAGTCAGATTGGAAGGTCGATGATAATTTTGACAAAGACATTTATTACACACATAATTGACATCAATTTTGGTGTTTTAATTTCAAAACATCCACCAGTCATTTTTAATGTTGGGTTTTTCACAGACTGGCGTTGAATGGGTGATGTTATAAGCCCATTTTGTGTTAGTGTCTCTTGATCACTTTAACTAGTCACTAGGTTGTCTTCTTTTTTCCTTTACAACACCTAAACGAAAGAGTTCTCTCAAATTAAATGTGCCAAAGTAAAAATCTAATTATAGCACTAAAGCAAAGTGGAAAACTATGTTACACAAAAAAAAACAGAGAATCAAAGCTAGAAAGTATAAATATGCTACTTAGGAAATTTCAATTGAAAAACTAAAATAAAAAATCAACTTAAAAACACAAAATTAACACTTTTTTTTCACAAAATCACTATTATTTCCAAGAAAAGCTGACAAATGAATTAAAACTAAAGAACACCCAAAACAAGTGCTTTTAACATTGAAAATTGTGACAAAGTGTATGTGTGTGTGTGTGTGTGTGTGTTTCGGTTAAATATACACCTTTGTGAGATTTGAGCTTAATTTTTTCTTTCTTGTGCGATTCACTCATGCTAGTAGGTGCTCTTGAATTTGACTTAACTCTTTTTTATACTTCTTCTTCGCATGTTCTATTGATATGACTTAGTCCTTCTTTGATTTTCAAATACTTAGCCAAATTGATCTACCTTGCATTATTTCCATGTGAATAATTTTTTGGTTAAATATACACCGTTGTGAGATTTGAGCTTAATTTTTTCTTTCTTGTGTGATTCACTCATGCTAGTAGGTGTTCTTGAATTTGACTTAACTCTTTTTGATACTTCTTCTTTGCATGTTCTATAGATATGACTTAGTCCTTCTTTGATTTTCAAATACTTAGCCAAATTGATCTATCTTGCATTATTTCCATGTTTATGTCCCTTTGAGCCCTCTATGCCTTTGATTTGGCTTGTTTTAGCCTACACATTTTTAATTGGGCTTCTAAACCTTAATAGAGCCCAGGTTAAGCCCATAATTTCTTTAGAATTTCCAAAATTAGGGGCTTATTTGAGGCTTAATTCGCTTAAAACATTATACAGAGATCAATTATATAATTTTTAGGGTTTAGTTTTCCTTTTTTTTATTTTCATGTTCTTTGTTATTCTTTCATTGTATTTTAATTATTTTCTAATGAAAAACTAAATCTCTAAGGACTAACTTATGAAATCAACATCAAACAATATGAATTAAGTTTTACAATGATCATTCATCAATTTGAGTTTGTTTTTCTCTTCTCTATTTGTGACTTTTCTCTTTGTGATATCAATTTGTGTATCTAAAGTTAGAATTCAAATTAGAAATCGGTTGAATCTAATTTGATAATTGAATACAAATTGGATTGAATACAATTTAATGTGTCATCTAAGAATCAACCTAGATTGTATTCTATATTATAAAATTTAGAGAAACATGAATTGTTTTCACTTTTAGTAGCAAAAATTAGAGAGTTAGGGTAGCATCTCATCAAAGTCACCTCTTTATACCACATGTTACCATTAAAGTTAAAAAGTCTTGTATGAGCAACATAGTACATGTTCATTTAATGACACATGTTTTGAGCTACCTCATCCACCCAATGCATGTTAGGGTAACATCTCACCAAAGTTACCTTTGTGTATTATTTCTTCTCATTAAAGTTGACCAATCATGTTTGTGTGGCAAAGTGCATATGTTAGTTTGATGACATGTGTCATAAATCACCTAATCCACCCAATGCATGTCATAGTTACATTTCATCAAAGTCACCTTTATATAGCATTGTTTTCCATTAAAATTGGGAAGTCTTGTTCGTGTGCCAAAGTGTATTTCTTAATCATCCCTTCCTCTCAATTTCATTTCTTATTTAGTTTTCTGAAAATGTGTCCTCCTCCTATATTTTAAAATGAAAAACACTAACCCTTTTTTTCCTATATTATTACCTATATAAAAGTACAAATTTTTATTTAAATTTTAAACATAGCCACCAGATTTATATGCTTTAATTCAAATTTTATCCTTATCCTTATTTTCTTTCATTTATTTATTCCTAACTATTTCCTCCCTTATATTTTAACAATCAAAAGCCTAAAAAATCTTTCCCCCCTTATTATTAATACTAAATAAAACTACCTTTCTCAATTTTATTTTAAAAACAACTATCATAAATATAACTAATTTCATTTTTCTTATTTTATTTTCCTTAAATTTTTACTCCCCTAAATTCAAAAAACCAAAAAACAAAAAGGGAAATAGAAAACATAGTTTAAAATTCGATTTTCTGGAAACCAAATTCCAACTAACATTTTTTACGAAATTTCATGCAATCAAAATTTAGAATTTGCCTAAAAAAAATCATGTTATCCAGTAAATACTTGTTATCGGACACGATTAGGAGAATAAAATATACACCTTGAATAATTTTTGTGAAAATTTCTATAAAGTGAACCAGACTAAATTTTCTGATCATACTAGTCTTTTAATATATTTTTGATCACCAAACTATTTTCAAAAAAAGTGTACATACATTTTGTTTTTACAATTTATAAAAACAATTTTTACTAAACGACACATTAAGGTTATATTATATTCCTCAATTGAATTTTGTTTGCCAATAGAAAAAAACTCCTCCTATACAATTTACTGAAAAAAAAAATGTTTTACCTGACATATAATACAAAGAGAAATTAAGAATAAAATTTAATTTTTGAAAATGATTTAGGAAGAAAAAATTCCAACACCATAGGAAAGTGAAACTAGGAAGGAAAAGGATATGCAAAAATGGTGAATATTGGGTGCTACAAAGTCAGGTGAGAGAGTTCACATACAAGTCCAACTACAACATCACTGAAGCAAATTGAACGCAAAGTAGCGTAGCTTGTTTTTATCAACTTTTCTCTACTCATAGGTCCCAGTAGAGAGGAAACATATAAAAATAAAATTTTATTGAAAAGAAAGATTAAAGCAAATGGGGGTCACAAGCAAGCATTCTTACAATCGTAAGAAAGCACTAATACACCTTAGTGACTCAAACATTCTCATTCCTCTCTAAGTTGACCTGTTGGCATTATCATTTTATAATGGATTTCCATCTCACTGCCACGTGTAAAACCTTAGGCTTTGTATTCATACCTAGGAATTCGAGTTTCCCCAAACACATCATTTAGAATAACCCAATCAATTAATTAACAACAAATTAAATCACATTATTTTTCTAAACACGAATATCGTTGACAAGTTTAAACCATACAATATAAGAAATCGACAACCTCAAAACATTGCATGGTTATTATTAGTTTTAGCTATGTTGCATGGTTATTGCAATCGCATTAAAATACAAATACAGAACAACGCATCAATCACAAATGAAGATGTGAGTGTAATTAATGGTAACATGAAAACTTTTATAAAACGAATAATAATTTTCTAAGTTGCCCTTAACGAATTTGGGTTTGTGATGACATGGGACCCTTGAAGAGATACAAGTGGGGTCCTCTGTAGGGAAGATACTCATTGAGCTCATTGTCCCTTCACGGCAAGGGAAGGCAAGATCATAGTGAAGTGGAAATAAGTGCATAACTGTTGATCAATTTGAAAACATTTTTCAATTGTTGTCTTTATGTGTGTTTGAGACTAAACCCATACACTGTCGAAATCAGAATAATGAAGGAGTAGTTTGTTGTGAGTGGCAAGTGCATGTCGTATCATATATATATGCCTCCAATTTTGCCCCACAAAACCTCAAGAAGAGAAGATAGCCATACACACAGGCCCCATTGGATTTGGCAAGGAAAAAATAATTATAATTGGTTTGGTTTACTGTTATTTGTTATATTTTTTTAATAAAGTTACTCAAACCCAAAATATGAGGACTACTTTGTTATCGATTTAGAAAGTTGTTTGGGTGACCACATATGTTTACACCTCGAGCACTGAACTTCCAAAAAAAAAAAGAAGGAAGAACAATGTTGTATAGTACAAGCAAGCATATCAATGTTGTAATCATAGCTATGAATATGGGGCCAAAAGTCTAGCACTTTGTCATCAAGTAACGTGGGATAAAGCGTCTACCACAACAAGATTCTTACAATCCCTGACCAGAAAAATAATACAAAATTTTCATCCTAGTTCTTCAATTTTCTATAGCTGGTGTTAAGTATTTTGTTCGTACTTTCTTGGCTGGACACTAAGTCCATACGAAGTTTCTAATTCGGCAACATGTTTTTATATAAAAATTAAGTTTACCATATGTGTATTTTTTATCGGAGCCAGAAAAAATAAATTTATAGTATATAACTGACAATAAAACTTCACTTTAAAAAACAATTTTATAAAGTTAAGTTAGATTTAAAGTTTATTTCTTAAGATGGTAATAGAGTCCTATGAAACTTATTCTAGTGAGATTTGATATTTGTTGGACCTGTCATATCACTCGTTATTGGATCGCTATTGGACTACTAATTAATGTTTAGTCTCATACTTGAGATGTATATATGCCTCCACATTAGATGGGTGTGTTAGAGACCTCACATTCACTAGAGATAAGACGAATTTATTGTATATAACTAAGTGCAAACCTCATCTTACAAGTCAGTTTTGTAGGGTTGAGTTAAGCTTAAATTTCACTTCTTAAGGTGACATCGGAGTCATTTGGAGTCTATCCTGGCAAGATTTTTTGTTTGTTAGGCATATCATGCCACCCGTTATCAGGTTCCTATTCGACTACCCATTAATATATAGTCTCACGCTCAAGATGTATATGTCATGACATCAGGGGTGTGTGTTGGTGATCCCACATTGGCTACAAATAAGGCAAATTTAAAATATATAAATGGGTGAAAACCTCACTTTACAAGCAGATATTGTAAGATTCAGTTGGCTTAAAGTCCACTTCCTAAGAAGTCTAACAAGACAAAATATTTCTTTGGTTAAAATATGTTTTTCATTTTGAAATTATTTTTAAAATTTGTGTTTCATCCCTAAATCAATATATGTACTTAGTTTGTTCTATTGGAAATACAAGTGTGGGTCTAAGTTCTACATTGAGTACAAATAACAAAATTAAGCACAATATAAGAAACAAGATCCACAAACCCATTTCCTTGATGTTTTTGGTTGAAAATGATGTCAATTCCTTACCTAGATTGAGCTCATGTCACATCTGTGTAATCTCACACTAATGAACCCCTCTCGAAAAGATCCATTAGTCGTATCATAGTCCTTCTTTTTTTAAATTATTATATTAGTACAATGAAAAACTCTATTACCACTAAAATCTTTTTACAAGTTTTTTTTATAGACAATTTAGATTTATTTTAGACAAGAAAAAGCAATAAAATTTTCTACGTGTGTCCTCAACCCCTACCTGTGCGCCACTACTTTAAATCTCTTCCCTATGCAATACTATTTAAATTTCTTACCTATGCGCCATTATTTAAATTTCTTACATGTATAG
>Ga0099823_1007025_pt1 | contig 11406 bp, 6 predicted proteins | sample CowpearedBW_FD_76831 | JGI IMG/M metagenome (GOLD analysis project Ga0099823, IMG submission 76831) | Root nodule microbial communities of legume samples collected from California, USA - Cow pea red BW | ecosystem: Host-associated > Plants > Roots > Nodule | place: USA: California | collected... | reverse complement strand
CACTCATCTTTAAGGTTGCCATGGCTTCTTCTAGCCTAGCCTTGTAGTGGCGTGCTTCTCACATTTTTATCATTCCTTTCCTTTCCATTTTATGCTTTCTTCTTCCTTTGTGTGTACGACTTGGGTTTTATTCTTTTTATGTGTTGTCCACTCTTATTTGTTTTGAATCAATCCATTCTACTTTTCTCTAGAACCTTGGAAAGGAACCTTCACATATAGATAGCTTGCTATCTTAATGTCCAATGGGGATTCCCTTGGTTTTCTTAATCAATCATCACCATATTCATTAATCTTCTAAGAGGAACAAAATAATCCTACATCAGTAGAAGTCCATAAATTACAAAGTACAAATACTTCTCATCTCTTTACTTCTACTACTTATAAAAAAAGAACTTACTCACACTTAGATGGAGTCAGGCTTGAAGTAAACTTGTGTTTTGATCCAGAACAATATGAAAGTGAAGAGATTGAGAAGTCAGTTGTGAGAAGAAAGGGAAAACAAGGAAAAGGGTTGATTTCTCTTTTTTCTATGTTGGTATGTTATCATCACTCTTATTGTTGCCATATAAATGAATATAGTCACGTGAGTGTCAAGTTCCACTCTTTCCTTAAAGAATTAAAGAGTTCATATTTTCTATTGAACTTTTGATGTTGTCCATTATTCTGCTTTTAAAATATACTAACGTTGGTATTTAAAATATCAAAATTTGTGTTCATTATATTTTGAAAGTACAATAAAATAATAATATAAAAAAATTTTAAAATAACTTTTTTGTCTTAATTTTCGTCAAGTTTAGTCACATCAATCCTAATTTTGCATTTTTGTTTAAATAGATCAAAATTTTCATCAATTTTTTCAATTAGGTCTTTTTTATTTTATACCGTTTAAATCATTAACGATAATGAATTGTGACTGCCACGTGTCACTTTATGATTTTTTTTTATTTATTCTTGAAAAAATGTCCACGTGTTAACCCAACAGCGTGCCACGTGTCAGAGTCAATGTTTTATATTCAATTTAGTCCTTATATTTGTTATTTTTGTTCAATTTAGTCCCAATTTTATTTAAAATTTAACAATTTTGTCATTCTTGAAATTGAGACCAAATTTAATTTTTATATAAGTTATAATGATGTTTTTGTTAAAATTCACATTTTTATTAAATATTTTTGTTTAAGGTTACGATTAGTTTAAAATTAGAACGAAAATCTTAAGGATGAAAACTAACACCATTGATATAATTTTAAAATTAGTCTTTTATTCTTCAAATTTTTTGTTCTAATTTTAAACTAATTATAACCATAAACAAAAATGTTTAATAAAAATGTGAATTTTAACGTAAAAAGTAAATTTAGTCTCAATTTGAAGAGGGATAAAATTGCTTTTAATTTAAAAAAGTGACTAAATTGGATAAAAATAACGAAAATAGAGACCAAATTGAATATAAAACATTAACTTTGACACATGACACACTGTTGGATTGAAGAAAATTGACGAAAAATAAAACTTATTTGAATAAAAGAAATAAAATTATGATTGATTTAACAAAACTTGACACAAGAAAAAAAAATTTTAACCTAAAAATAGTCAGCAGAAAATTCAAATCAGAATTTAACAACGTGGACAGAAAGAAATATACATAATATGATATATTTTAAAAATATCAAATTAAGACTTTAAATAATAATAGGACGAGATCCAACATAAACATATAGTGGGAAGGAATGAGTCTAATACAAATTTACTTTACATAAATTATAAACCAGTGAAAATGTGCTACAAATGTATGCATATTCACTTTTCTTTATAATAATAAAAAATAATAAAATTATTATTATTATAATTATAAAATTAATTTTGAATATTTTTTAGTTTTATTGTAAATATTTTTTTATTTATTTTATAGGTAATTTAATAATTAAAAAAAGATTAAATTTAAAAAAATTGATCAAATTGAAAAAATGATTAAAGTTAAAAAAAGATAAAATTAAAAAATACTTATTTAAGAAGAGTTAGATTTATATGTAAAAAGTAGACCCAAACTCTTATTCTCTTGGGCCAGCTTGGGCAACTCTTAAGTATAGATTTATTTTTTGGGCTTTGTATTATGAATTTAGTAGTGTAAGATTTCTTTTAGGCCTTATATAGTGGGTTAAGTAACATAGGATTTTGGGCCTTATAGAAGCCCATGAGTTGGAGCGCATCTTTCCATTGACTTTACAAAGTCGATATGCATATATGTGTTAGCTTGGAAGGTAAGGAAGAGACTTGTCTCTTTTGGGAGAGAGTGGTCATGTGTCATGCTCTCATTGGAGAGTTCTCCTTAATGGCTACATGACACTATAAGAATGGAGAAGATTTTCCCACCTTCTTAAGCAGCCACATGATACTCTAGGAATGAAGAGGATTTCCCATCAGTGACCACATGTCCTCCTTCTATTGGAGAGAATTTTTACCTTGATTTCCAAACTAACCTAGTTTAGAGTTTTTAGGGTTTTGCATCTCCAAATTTGGAGACACCTTAGGCTATAAATAGAGGTGTCTCCTCCCTTATAAATAAGTAAAGTTATATTGTGTATTCTTACTAAAGTCAAGGCTAGAGCATTCCATATAGTCTTCTCTGACCATCCTTCCTTGAGTAATGATCTAACCTTACTTCAAAGCACACCATTCTACTCACCAAACCACCAAAACCATGAGTTACTATCCCTCCATTCCTTGCTTCCGCACTCCTACTCTTCACCATGGGTCCATCTTCTAGCTTTTGGAGCATTCTAACTTGAGGAGGGAGCCATCATTTATATAATTTTGTTATTTATACATAAGAATGCTACTTAAAAATTTTTTGATGTGAACGAGACATGGAGAAAACATTTAAATATTAGTGTGACATTAATTGTAGATCTACAAAGTAAATTAAACAATGACAATAGTTGTCTTAGAATGGGAATGTCTTTTGGTGTATAGTATTCAAAACATATATATTGCATGATTATTTAATGAATTACTTATTGGGAATTTTGTCTGCACCCTATGTTTCCTTCCTGTACCCTATATGTGATGAAATAACTATTTTATCTTTATTGAAAAATTTTGAAACATGTTTCTGGACTACATAATTTATTTATTTTTTCAAATTTTACAATACAAAATACATTTAAAATATTATACATTTTAAATTGTATAATTTAAAATATATTTTCGAATCCAAAAATATGTTTTTAATTGCACCATTCATAATATATTTAAATTTAAATAAATGATACATTTTAGATCGTGTAATTCGAAATCTATTTCAAATTTAGAAATACATTTTGAATTACACGTCTTGAAATATATTATTTATTTGAGATTAGTTTTCTTCTTCCTTTTCCTATTTGATTCATGTATTATTGACGTTAATTTTTTCAATTGAGAAAATAAAGTAAATAGTTGAATGTTGCAATTATGCGGGCATGAATAGTGTTGTAAGAAGTACAAAACATACTCAGTGAAGTGGGTGATTGTAATTTGTGATGAATTTGCAGAAGTTGTCATTTGCCTTTTAGTAGGAGGATTTGCCCTCAAAATCTCAACAGCAAGGTAGTCAGCTTAGAAATGGGGTTGCTTTTTGACTTGGCATTGGAATTACTGTGGATGGTGTGGTTTTGGTTGGTGGATGGCTCTTTGTGACTGCCATTGCTGCTGCTGTCTGGTGCACGAGAATATTATTGAAGAATGACACCTCGCGCCGTTGAAGGAAGAGACTTTTGTTTAATGCAGAATCCAAATTTCCGTTACTAATTTTACAATCCAAAATGAAAATTTACATTATAATTTACATTCTCATTGTCTTTGTATTACAAATTATAAAGTCCAAAATGTAATTTATATTTTAGATTGTCTTTAAAATTTATATTAAAGATTGTATAATTTAAAATATAAATTTACATTACAAATTACGTCATCCAAAATATCAACAGAAAATAATTGAAATTTTAAAAATTATAGGATTCAAGAAGAAAACATATCATACACTACATAGATTCTAAAACTCTAAAAAAATTGTTCAATGTCAAAATTGCTAAAATGAATATTAATCTTAAGTTATATTATTTTTAGTAGAAAGTGATTTTTTTATTACCACGTTATTTTCGCTAATGAAAAACATTTATTTTCAACAATGTTCTTTGACTTTAAAAGTGTATATTAAAAATCCTCTTATATCGAAAATTAAGACAAGTCATTCAAACATTCACTTATGGAGAGTACTTTTATAGAATTAAAGAGTATAAACAATAGTTACATATTTAATGAAATTTAAAAGAATAATCTTTTAATAATCATTAGTACATACTTGAATAATCATTAGTACAATATCAATAGTAAATACATGAAAATAAATAAATGATTTCACGTAATTTCGACGAATAAAAAACAACTAAATAATTTTAAAATAGTCCTATACAAAAACGTTAGCATATTGAATCAGTAAAAACACCAGTACAAATACTGGCTCAACCAATATGAATGAAATAAAACTGTAGCTTTGTAGTTCCAAGAGACCAAAACACTACAGTAGATCTAATTTGTAAAATCTTGTATTGATTTCTCCAATTTATCTTACAAAGACAAATTCTTTCTTTTTTCCTTTTTCATTTCCACACCCCTCAACAAGAACCAATAGCAAAAGTCCTCCGAAAACGTATGTATGGTAACAAAAAAATACATTTATTTGTAATAAGATCAAATTTTTTAATTAATTAATGAATATATGAATATTTTTATTTGATCCATATAAATCATGTTTCCAACCACTTCATATATGCAATTAAGAGTGCACAACTTTAAACCTCGAATTACATACCTCTGCTCTTCCCTTTCTTTTCGTATCGGCCAATCCTCTTGGGTTCCACATGAGCTTCTACGGCTGTCACTTCAGATGTTCGTCATTCCTTCAAAACAGAGAAAAGGGGAAGAAACTAGAGAATTACCAAAGAGGAAAAGAACAAAGAACCAAAGCAATTGGAACTCCGGAATTACGTAATCTTTGCTAGATGTTTAATTTTACTGCAATTAGAAACTACAGCTGACCAATCAAATAATTTTAGACAAAGTTTTCACCACCACCTATATACAAAAAAGAACATAGGAAAACGAAAAAAACCACGAACATCTATCTCCAAGCAGCACCTGGTCCTTCACCTGTTACAGTACTAGATTTAGTCACCTGTCTCAAAATATTGTTCTTTAACTCCTAATGAGAGTAAACAGCATATACGACAAGGGTAATCAATAGAGCAAATAAATGAAAAACACTGCTACTCTATACTAATGGAAACAGCATATTTGCCAGTCAGTCTCCTAAGCTTCCGAGATAGGAAAGCCACTGAAGCTTCATCCATGGCAGTCAAGTTCTCAGCAACTTCTGAACATAATCTCCTACATCCGATCAATTGGTTCAGTGCGATCTTGCACAGCAAGCCCTTCTGAGACATCAGCAAGTGATTTGAGATTGCATTTTATTAAGGCCTCCACGAAGTAGCAGGTCTCATCTTTCGTGTTGCCCTCAGGTATATCCACCACAAAAGATTCAATTACCAGTGTACCTGGCCTTCCATCAATGATTTCTGGGTGTAGAGACATGATAGAGGAGTAGTTCTGAAAAACACCAGATACAACTTAGGATAAAAGTTTATTCTTTGTCGGTTGAGAAGGATAAGATAGTTTAACCATTTAGCCCAATTTCTCAGTAAGGCCAACTATTCAAAATTTATGACTCATGCTGGACGCAATGCTATTTGCATCTCTCATACAGAAACATCAGTTATTACAGACAGCAAAGTTCCACATCATTTGCTCATCCTGACTTGTTTTTTTTTTTTAACTCTAGCTCATCAAGGAGGAATTTAACTGGTTGACAATGAAGATTCTACTCACACTGTACATGCTACCATAAATTATACATGCAGGATAATAGAAACCAGAACCAGCATAAGGAATTTCCTGAGAATTTCATTACCTCCAAACTGAAATAACAATTCCAAATTTCACAAATATCTATTTTCTGTTATCTAAATGATTAGACAGAACTTGAAACATTTAAATTAAATCAGGCTGCGCAATCCTCCATCTGTCTAAGAAATAATAATCCCTTATACCCTATACCTACAGCAAAAAACAGCTAACCTTTCATTGATATTTTGATTTGGAAAGAAAAACTACTATAAAAAAAGAGAGTCCAGTATAAAAGACAACATGCATAAAAAATAATTGAGTGAAGTTATCTTCACAAAGAGAGACAAATAATTGAGTGAAGAATTCATACCCTAAGTCTATGATCACCACCAATAATCCTGATGCTGAGAATATGCTCATTGTCATCGAGGAGTTCCAATCTTTCTGTACTAGTAGTGGCTGGAAGCCCTGATTTAACATCGACTTCTCTCAGACTCCCAATCTCAAGGTTTCCCCTTACAACACACCTACTCACAAATGGCTTGTACTTCTGTGGTTGATCAAACCTCCTCACCAAGGACCATACCTAGAGAAAGAAAATCAATGCACAATCAATAAACAATTTCAAGCAGACATGGTAGGTGCTGGCAGAGCATAAACATTAGCAATCTCAAAGAAAAAGTGTTTCCACATTATACAAGACTGAAAAAATACTGTCAGGAAGCACATGATACTCTAGATTCCAAAACGGAAGCAGTGAGGACCAGAAAATGGAACAAAATTACATTCACTTTGAATTTATTAATCTTCACTTAGAAAAATAAATATTGAACTATACTATTGTAATACACTTCTGCAGAAACAAAACTGTGTTATATTATGCATTATATATAAACATAAATGTATCCTGATTGAACCTACCAAACCAACAGTAGCGTTTATATTTATTTGTAAATCTGACAAATTTGTTATTGTCAAAACCATGCTGCTCATTGTGTATATTTTAGGAAGTTTGTATTTTATTCTTATTATATTTTTAATCTTTATTAGAGATGTATCTTGGTATTAAAACTAAGATATGTATTTAAAAACAATCCCATAATTAAAGAGGTTTGTTTCCTTAGAATTAGTTCTCTGAATTTCCTAAAATAAACAGCAGGGTCATATATTTATAGGTCCAATGACCTCATATAGAAGAAATATATTATTCTGTTTTAAATTCTGAGATGGTATCAGAGCTCCTCATCTTTGGAAGTTTCTGACTCTGTCCATCAATCCTAAAACGCAGCCTTCATTGCTGTGCCTCTTTGATACCTGCACTTAAACTTCCTGGACCTACAAAAGCTGCACCTGAATGTGCACCTCAACCTACACCCAAGCCTGCAGCTAATGAGGGTGGAAAATTTGAGAAAAATCTGATTTATTTAAGGAGAGAAAAGGCCATTCCAAAATCTGTCCATATCCAAGAACCCAACCTACAACCATTACATGAGGTAACAATTTCTAATCCTATAATTTTTTATAATTCAAATGAGTTTTCAGAAGCACAGGTGGACCAAAACCTAGACCTTCCCATTGCCTTAGTAGAAAGTGGACCAAAACATGCAGCCAACAAACCCAACAACCACTTTACCCTCTATCAAATTTCTTGTCCTTTGAAAAATTCTCCCCTTCACAATCTTTCTCACAAACCTAAACTCTATAACCACACCTTCCTTTGTATCTGAAGCATTATTTGACAAGAAAGGAAAACAAGCCATGGATGTGGAAAGGAAGGCATTAAACAAGAACAAGACCAAGGAACTTGCCACCTTACAAACAGAAAAAACAAAAAAAAAAAAACAGCAAGGTATAAGTGTGTATATACGGTGAATATCATACTGCTGGGACTATTGAACATTATAAGGCAATGTTAGTGGCAAAAAGACTCACTCAAACCTATGGAGTGAATTACTTGGAGACATTTGCCCAGTTGCTAAGATGAACACAGTCAGAGTAATATTGTCATTAGCAGCAAATCATGATTGAGATATGCAACAGTTCAAAGTGAAGAATGAATTCCTACATGAAGATCTTGATGAAGAAATATACATGGAGTTGCCCTAGGCTATGAAGGACAAGTTGCTACTGGAACTGTTTGCAAGTTAAGAAAGACTTTGCATGGGCTTAAACAATCCCCTAGAACATGGTTTGGTAGATTCACCAAGGTTATGACAAGTATTGATTAGAAACAAAGTCTAGGGGATCACACTCTATTCATCAAACATTCAATTTCAGGGGGAGTAACAATATTGTTGGTGCATATTGATGATATTACAGTAATTGGTGATGGCAAAAGGGAGTAGAAAATGTCAAGTCAATGCCTTGCCACAAAATATGAGATTAAGACACTAGGAAGACTTCAATATTTTTTGGGAATTGAAGTGGCTTATTCCAAAAGAGAAATCTTCATATCTCAACAAATGTAGTTGATTTAATTAAAGAAACAAGGAAGACAACCTGCATACTAGCTATTACTCCAATTGATCCAAACATGAATTTGGGAATTACAGAGGAGGGTATTGCAATGGACAAAGAAATGTATCAAAGACTTGTTGGTAGACTTATTTACTAATCTCATGCTAGGCCAAACATTGCTTTTATTGTGAGTCTAGTAATCCAATTTATGCACCAACCAAAGGAGGCTCATTTAGAAGTTGCTCTTAGAATTGTTCAATATTTAAAAAGGACTCCAGGGAGAAGAATTTTATTTAAATGAAACAAGAGTGTAAGTCTTGAAGCATATATGAATGCAGACTATGCAGAGTCAGTTGTGGATAAGAGATCAACTATTGGATATTTAGTGTGCCATGAACATTACTCTCACACCTATTCTTCGAAGATGTCTACTGGTTTTTCTTGACATTTTGGTTTAGAGTAAATTATAGGATGAACTCCTACATTATATGAGATAGATTTTGGCCTGTTCACTAGATCAATCCTTCTTTGCTAAAACAAAAATTGAAATAGTACCAAACAGAAAATCTTTCTGAAATGATGAATAAGCCCACACTATAAAAGGAAAAAATATAGCAATAGCAAATAATACATTGAATCATAATATGTGATATGAGGGAAGAAACCAGAGTTATCCTACTCTAATACGAACAAAAAAGTGGATATCAACACCCTCAACAATAAGGGTGGCAGCAAATTCACGTAGTTCTCAATCCACTTTCAAGAAGGTTAGTAATGAAGTGAAGGCAATCAGTGAGGGGCGCAACAGAGGAAATTTCGAATGGTTAATGCACTAAGAACTGCAAGAGATAATTAAAAGAGAAAATAATGTTTGCAGGTGGCGCTATGTTATTCATTTCAGACAAACCAGAAAAGTCTAAAATTCCTACCAGAACAGTTTACCAAGCAAAGACCAATTTAGATGAGCTACAAAATTGATTCGCTATGATTATACAATTTGTTATAAACCAAGGAAAGACAACTTAGCGACTGATGCTTTTTCTCAATGTTCTTCTCTTCCAACATTATATCTGTTGTAAAAATGGAAGGATAGCATGGTTGAGAGAAAGAAGTTCAAAAGGATCCTAAAGATTTGTCCCGTCCAGCAATCCATCCAAACTAATAAGGTCAAGAAAGGTCGTAGATTAGTACTCCTGAGAAATTTCGTGTGAATCCCTACTTCAAAGAATTTCATAACTCATATTGGGGGCACTCTAGGTCTTTCAAAACTTATAAATGAATAGCTAGATTTGTTTATCAGATGGGTATGAGGACCAATATTAAAGAGTATGTAGCTTCTTGTGATATATGCCAGAAAAATAAGTCCAATACACAATCTCAAGCGGGTCTATTACAACCTCTCCCTATTCCAAATAAAAGTTGTGTTGACACATCAATTGACTTTATAGGTGGCCTTCCACAACTCAAGGAAAATATTACATTCTAGTGGTAGTGGATCAACTAACTAAATTGTTCATTTCTTTGCATTGACACCCTTTCTCAACCAAGACTATAGTGGGACTGTTTGTTAAGAAAGTGGTTCATTTGCATGGATTTCCATCCACCATTGTTTCACATCAAGACCAACTGAGTAGCTTTTAGAAAGTACTCTTTAGGCTAACAAGAACTCAGCTTCGCATGAATACGGCCTCTCATCCACAGGCTGATGGACAAGTAAAAAGAGCAAAATCGGTCTGAATTAATGAACTGTAACTGCTACCTGCAAGGACGAAGAATGAGGTCTGGAATAAACATCTCACTAGAATCACAATGCCTTCATTTCATAAACTGACCTCGGATATGCATATATTTCGTAATCTGACCTCGGATATGCATATATTTGGGTATTTTTACGGGAAGAAGAACTATTTCCCCCCAAAGAACCTTTCTCAGGGTAAAAGCAATTCTTTTTCTCCAAAACAAATTAAACCAAACATGCACTAGATCACCTCCTACCTATTTTCCTGACACAAACATTCGTTTTCCGAAACCTAAAAAACAGGACCAGATCAAACGGTATTGAGAGATAGATCAACCACAAAAACAACACAGAATAAGTTCCAACGACCTTAAAGAAAACAGCTAAGCATTGAAGCATAACTGTTACCCCCAGCAACCCGCATCCAAACTACCATTTATCCCTCAAAATAAACAAAACAATAAACAATTCCTCGTAAATCAAACTCAAAACGGCAACACCGTTGAAAAAGTTTAGAAAAAAAGCTGACACATAGATGCTCTAATATTCCAATAAGGGTTACGAATATTCCACAGGATCACATTGATGTATACATAAAAAGGAAAAAATCTTCGCAACATACATCCAACGCCCTACTGAGTCAGAATAACACACAAATATTCCATAAATAATTAGAAATATTAAAAAACATTAAAAAAAAGACCTGAGGAACCGGTGCTCTTATATGTTTAACAAGCGCAGAGCCACACTGATTCTCACCAGGCTCGTGCCTGTGGTGTCGTCTAATGTGCTCCATCTCCACGTTGCTCAATCCTCCATTCCCAATCTCATTCATTTTGTTCCCTCTCTCTCTCTTCAACACAAAAGCCAAATCTCAAAACACTCAGTTTCTAATTTCCAACCGCGACAATTGCCAACGTCACCATAGGACTGCGATGCCGAGCCGATAGGCGGCGAAGAATTCCGATCGCCGTCCAACAAGGCTCACCGGTTAGAAAAACGGGTGGGTTACCGGGTAAAACGAAGAAGGTGATGGGCCTGAGCCACAGAAACACCACCGCGGATCATGGAAGGGAAAACTTCTTCTACCGAACCTCTTTATTGTTGTCCCAAATAACCAAAATACTTAAATATCAATTGCTAAATGATAAATAATTTAAAGCGTAAAAGAGTAAAAATAGTTAAATAGTAAATATCGCCGTCGAACTTTGAAAAAAATATACCATTTTCAGTCATTATTTGATTAAACTTAGAATCTATATCTATATCTATAT
>Ga0099823_1007021_pt1 | contig 11410 bp, 8 predicted proteins | sample CowpearedBW_FD_76831 | JGI IMG/M metagenome (GOLD analysis project Ga0099823, IMG submission 76831) | Root nodule microbial communities of legume samples collected from California, USA - Cow pea red BW | ecosystem: Host-associated > Plants > Roots > Nodule | place: USA: California | collected... | reverse complement strand
TTTTTTCTGTGGGTAGAGAGTAGATGAAGAAATAGTTCTTAAACATTAACTAAAATACTATTTACTAAGTCAACATAAGTCTTCGCATTGACATAGAATAACGACTTATTTTAGGTATTTATTTCGTTCATTAATATTTCTACTAGGACCGATGCTTTTCTCAACACATACACTTCCAATATTGTTTTAGGTAGAAATTAATGGTAATTTATTAAAATAATTCTTACAAGTAACTAAAATACTATTTACTAGGTCAACATAGGTCTTCCATTGACATAGAATAGCCACTTATATTAGGTCTTTATTTCGTTCACTAATAGATCCACTAGGACTGGTGTTTTTCTCAACATATACACTTCCAATATGGTTTTAGGTAGAAATTGATGGTAATTTATTAAAATTCATGATGAAATATGTTCTTAATTTAATTAAAAAATAATTTTGACATCTATGTTTTTCTTTTCTCTGATTTTGAAATGTACTGTTTTTTATCTTGAAAATTGTTTAGATAGTACCTTTAGATACTTCAAAATGAATCATTTTTTCACTAATTTTTGACCACTAAAGTATTTATATTTCAAATTCATCATAAACTCCCAGATAACTAGATTTAAAAGATGAGATTTTAAAAGTGTTCTATAGATGGAAAAACCAAATTTGAAGAATTAATTAGTTTTAAGAAAACTTGTGAGTGCAGGGTGAAAAATATAAAAATAAAAAGAGGATATTAATATCATATCTACAGGGTGGTGTCTGATAAACTACAGTGAAAAAAGAGGAACTCATTCAGTTAAAACTCTGACATTCGACATATTGCCCCTTAAATCCTAATAATTAACAAATGCAGGCGAAAAAGGATGTTTTAAATCAATATATTACACGGTCAACCGCTTCGCTGTTCCGTTGCTAATCCTCTACCCATTTGGTTCAATCTTGGTGAAGTTCATCAGCTGGTGGGGGGGCAAATCTGACATTGGCAGGCCGTGCCACAACAACTGGGTCATCTGCAAACAGTGCTTTGATGAATGATGGTGTTTTTAGTGGCCTACGACCTGTCATCCGAGGATAAACATCTTCAAGAAAATAATATGCATGGCCAGCAATCATTCCCTGAACATTGCAGTCAAGATTCACATTAGCAACCTGTTGTTCACAAAATGTATTGCTTAGGAATCAAGTATCAATACTAATATATCAGAGGCATACCAGTAGATCCACCCAAGCACTGGCCCCAACGAGTACAGAGAAACCCAAGAGAACCTACAAGCATTTAACTTCAAGGTTAGGTTGCCTTGATTATAGGTTTGAACTTGAGCAGAATATCAAAACCAAAGATAAATTCTTTTAAATATAAACCGGTTCATTGTTATCGTATCATATACAGCTTACGCACCCATGGAAGGTAGGCAGCAGTGAAAGTAAACAGGCCCAGGAAGCTCATATGAATAAAGGGATTCTGTTTGCTCCACACGTAAACCTGAAAAAAAAAAAAGATTATTTGAGACCGATTTGAACACCAGGAGTGAACAATAAATATATAGAAATGCGACTTACCATCATAAACGTCAATGAGTTGCTAAGGAATATTATTTTTGCGAACGACTCTGACAAGTACGGTATCATCCCCCCAAGAAGAACAATTCCGGTCAATACGGTGGCACCGAATAAAAGCATGTAAAAGAAATCGGCAGTTCTCCCTCTGAAAGAGTTCTCCTCAAGAAGCTTGCAGTAACGTGCAAGAAAAAACATATGAAACAGAAAATCCAAATCTGCGCATTTAATAAGAAAATACCATGTCAAATTTAGATGTAAGATGCACAATTTTCAAATTAAATTTCAGACGATGATGATACAAACAACAATATGCAGGACAGAGAATGTCAAGAACTAAATGTGCTGAAGATGTGAATACAATATGCATCCAATAATCTAGCATTTGATAACCTAGACCACAGACACAAAAAAAGTAAAAGAAAATAGGGGATGTGCGGATGAGGCAACCGTTTTATACAATAGACACCCATTTGATACAAGAGTTTACTAACTTATACACATCAAACCATCAATACAAGCTTCAGTCTCCCTTGCATAACACTACAAAAGCACCACAATCAGAAATACTAGATTTAGTTTCCAATTTCACAAGGGGTTCAGTAAAGTCAAGAACTATGACCATGTGTGTATACGGAACAAGGACCACGATATACTCTCCAATAAACAAAAATAAATATCATAAAACAGCTTCATTGCTTATGATAAGCCCACAAAAGCTCATATCTTTAATCAAGTAGTTTATTTCTGGGAACTATCATGTTCATAGTCATTCTCCTTATCATTTCGTCAGGGTCAATTGGATTGACCCCTTTTCCAAAATGTAGGTATATCCCACCTACAGCTGTAGCCTTTCTTCACTAGTGTTCTTCTAAAAACAGTTGCAGTTCACTTAATGTAATTGCTCTCCTATAGTAATTTTCATCATGTGAGGATTGGATTCATGATGCTTCAAAATATGTACACTCCCATTTAGAAAATTAATCAGGAGCGCTAACATTCATTATCATATTATCGCATACATCTCTAACTGCCTAAGAGAGGGAGATTTTACTATACGATCTTCTATCACTAAGAATAAAATTAGTTACTCTCAAGTGAGATAAAAAAAAAATCTATGTATGCACAAACACGAAAACAAATTGAAACGAAAATCAGTGTCCCAAACACGTTGAAATAAAAAATTGAGACCTTTTCCATTTAAAACTGAAAGCTAAAAATCAAAGCATTCACCACAACCAATCTCAAAGAATATTAATTCATTAAACAGTAAACAGCAGAAACTTTACCCATTTTACGAAAGTACAAGAAATTCGTAACCAGACGCCAAAACTGGTACTGCTTCACCACCAATCGAGGATTCAAGTACAAATGATAAGGAGAAATTATCTGCAAGACCACAAAAACAGAATCAGTCAACAAAGAATTAGTCACATGGAGTTCTCAAATCAGAGAAATCAAAACGAAGTCAATCCAACCAGGCAAACAAATTATAGAAATCACACAAACGTTTCATCAGACCGAGCTAGCACAAACTCAATCCAACCACAGCTTCTTTAAGCACTTCTTGAAACCAACAATAAACATCCCGATTACCACATTAACGATCTCATTTTCAAAACGAACAAACAAACGAAATACAAGAGATTGGTAACGGAAAGCCCAAATTAGATGTGCCAAATTGATAAGCAGAAAAGGAATTGGAAACCCTAAAAGTGTGAGAGTGCGAAGAGAGATGTTTTACATCAAGGGAGCATCCGATGGTGGTGACAACTGCAGCTGTGAGATATGAGCGCGTGATAACGGGCATCTGCTTGTACCATTCTTCAACCGCTTGAGCCATTGTTGGGTTCCCTAATCTCTGGTTACAAAGAACTGGATAAAGGATCAAAAGATTTAACTGTGATGGGGAAAATGAGAAACCAAGAAACGGTGTGATGATTTTCAATGTGACAGAAGAAGATAACAGACAAAAGAAGAAGCGATTTGAAGAGAAGATGAAGAAGAAGGAGATGAGGACACGAGGAATGACAAAGACAGCACGAATCAAGAAGCGCGTGGGGTTGACGAACCAATCACGTTACTCTTCTTAGTTTGCCTGGTTTTGGTCGTAGATTAATTTTAGGAAAAAAAAATATAAATAGGTTGTGCACTTAATTAATTATAATAAAATGCAATTTTTTTAATATTTTACTAACTCAACTAAAAAATTAGGAATAACAATAAAGAGGGATTATAAGTTCATTTGCAATTCTTTGTAAGTTGGTTCTCTCTTCATTTTTATCTAAAATTGTTCATATAGATAAAATATAATTAAATATTTGTATTTACCATAATGTATTTATAAATATAAATATATATATTTTTTTATAATATTTTTTAATTTTTTTATAGTATGGTTTCTTGTTTGTTTGTAATAAATAATAAATATATTTAATTTTTTTTTACTTATAATATTTTATGTAAATATTTTTTTAATTAGATATTTAATTTTGTTATGTAAAAAAAATAAAAAAACTATTCATTTTGTTCAATTTTTTAAAATTTATATAATTTGGTCCACAAGTTCACAACTATATAAAATGAAGTTACTTTATAAATGTTTTATGAAGGTTAATTTATTTTAATTATTTCTTTTTCTTTTTCGAGTCAAATGCAAGTTAAATCGACACGGATTTAAAATTTTAAAATCAATAATCATGAAGATCAAATATGAACATGTTTGATTCAAAGCTATGAATCACATGAAACACCAGTATAAAAGTGAAAAACAAAAGACAGAGACTAAGAATATGGAAACATGTCACTTTAGAAAGCTTTAGAGATAAACACCGAGATTATCGTGTCACTTGAATAAAATATTCATTATAAAAATCTAGTTAAAAAAATATCAAATTCTCAAATTACATAAACATTTTGTGAAATTATTAATTCCAATTTACTTCAAGCATGATTTGTTTAAGCTATTCGAAAAAACTAAAGTGAGATGTCAAACACTTTATAATATAAAGATATATGATTTTTTTTTTCTATCTATGATCACTTAGTGTTTGAAAAACTATAATTTAATTTTTAAAGATTGATTGGAAAATTACTATTTGATTATAATTTAAAATGAATTAGGTGATGAATCATACATCTAAATCGACTGGTACATTGTTTTTCTTAATACTATTTTTTTAATTTTTTAGATGTTATCCTTAGTAAAGTTTATTTACAACAAAAAAAAACCATCATGCTATATTGAAATTGACACGAGTATATGAAAATTTGTGTTAAAGAAAATGTATCTATTTTTTATCTTGCAATTAAGATAGGAAGAATTTGTTGATTAGGTTTGAATTGTTACAATAAATCACAAAAATTATAGTAATATGTAAGGTAAGTTATTTCATTTTTAGGTCATAACAGTTCATATTAATCAATGATCAACGAATCAAATAAATAAGAAGAAAAAACATTATTCTAATTAAGATAATCAATCTAAGTAAGTAACGGGTGATGTTGCATAAGAGCTTGGGGGAGGAAATGCAAGACTTATATTTTATTTCCTTTATAAATGAATTTTGAAGGATGATTTTTTTTAAGGAATTATTAAAACTTGTTTTTATGTGATAAAATAAGTTTGTGAAATTATTTAACTAGTGGTAATTAACTTTAATGTATGTTCCAAAAAAATAGTTAATTTAATATGTTTGTTTGTGGTGCATGTGGTTTTATATTAAATTTAAACAGAGTAAAATATTTGTGTTTAAGTTGACAAAGTAAAAATAATACGCTATATGGGGGTGAGAATAGAAAGTATGAGTGGTTATAATAAAATATGTGAGTTAATTAAGTTGGACTTAAAACGGTAAGAAAGCCGAAAGCAAATGGACAGGGTGAACTTAGTTTTTAACAGGATGCAACTATAAATCCTTCGTGGTTTTTTTCTTTCAAAGAAAACAAATGTCTTGTTTTTCTTGTTCTTATATATTTCTTCTTTAATCATTCCTCTTTTTTTTTGCTTTGAATCCCCTTTAACCTCCAAACTTCACAGGTGTGTATAGAATCTAAATAGAGCCTTGTCTTAGGTAAGTTATTCTTCAAGCTTCTCTTCTAAATTTCCACCCTTTTTATAAGTATAGACCATGCACCTAAGCACATTCAGGTTCTTTAAAATGACTAGGGTTGAAATCTCTGAAGTTATAAAGGAGTTGTTAAGGTTTTCCTGATTCATTTGATTTGATGCTCGGTCTGATCACGTGGATGTGATTCTTTTCCCAGTGGGAGTGGGACAGGAAAATATTCCATTCATAGATTCCTTACAATACAACTTGATAAAGATAAAATATCGATTAGGAGTACCCAAAAATATCTGCATCCACTTGATCCTGTTTTTATTGGTGGCAAGATTTTTTCTGTTATTCACTTTTTATTAATCAACAACCCAAACACTTTTGAGTACCATTTAGTGTCATCTAAATTTTTCTCTAAGTTAGGTAAAAGTTAGCTAAATATCTGCGACCTGAAATCTTGGATGTCACATTTGAAAACAACAGAGTACAAATGGATCATAACTCACCACCAATTTTGTACACAATAGTGACTAAGATAAGAAGAACATGGCCTAAATCATGGAAAGCCAACATAACCAATGTTTCATCAAGAAGAAATCAATCACATGCAGTAAACAGTATAGCTCCTAATTAGAACAAGGACCCTTCATTCATTCATTCATTCAAGCTGCTCTGGCTAGAACTTCCAAATTCTCAGACACATCAGCAGGGTCAATGTAGAAACCTCTTCTAATTGATCTTGGAACTGTAACAGTCAAAACTCCATCTTCATACCCAGCAGAGATGCCATCCAGATCAACCCTCCCAGGCAACCTAAACTTCCTCTCAAACTTCCTTGCAGGTTCTGTGGATTCATCCACTGCTTCAGTTCTGATTATGAGGTATCTTGAATCCTCAACCTCCACTCTCAGCTCCTCTTTCCTCACACCTACCACAACAACAAAACATCAAATAAACAAACCCAGTTCAAATATCTTGCAAATTATGACAAAAGCCACAATTTTCACCTATAACCTATTACAAATCACTGTTGGTGTGGCTCAGAAATTATCAAAGGCAACATACACAAATTCTGATACTAGAGTTTTTGTCAGAATTTGTGCTTGGTCGGTGTGCATTTCCTCTGATAGAAATCCTTTTGGAAAGTTAAATAAATTTGTTTTGTTTATATTCAGTAATCTAAAAGCCCTTTACAATAATTGGAAAGAAAGAAAACGAAAGACACTATTAAGGAAAGGACTTTATTTAGTATTGTTTTGCCACATGGGTAATTAAGGTGCATACCAGGGATGTCAGCTGAGAAAACGTGAGATTCAGGGGTTTCTGTCCAGTGGACATAGTTTTGAGGGGTGAAAGTGTAGGGAAAGAGAAGGTGAGAAGGGATGCAGTATTGCCAGGGAAGGGAGTGAGATGTTGGGAACTCCATTGTGATGGAATTTAGAGTTTTCGTTTCGTAGTTGATTTGGCTTTTGTGGTGTTGGTAAAAAAGAATATATAGTGGTTGGTTGGTTTATTTTTACACACAAGTGGGCAAGTTGGGATGATGAATGCAACTCATCAGAGTCTGTCTCATCACTGCCTTCCATTTTTGGCTGCTAAACAGTGGGATACTTGGATCTCATTCTTTTCTTTCTTCTCCATCTCTTGCATAACTTTTAGTCCCCTTATAATCTTATCCATGTTATTTTTGCACAGCTCAATTTTTTCAATTATTTTATACCTTTTTTTCTTTAACTTTTTTTTATTGCATTTATAATGTTTCATATTTTTTCTTGTATTTCGTTTAACTATTTATCCAAAAAAATGCTTCAACAGAACAAAATTTTACTGAGTTTCAACAGAAGAGAGGAAAGAAGGAAAAATGTAACTCCCTTCTTTATCAAAAGGAGAGTAATAGAAAATACGAGTAATTGACCACTCGTGTTTACACTTACAAATATTAGTATATGTTTGAAAAGAAAAAAAAGGAAAGGAGGGGACGGGAAAAATTAAAAATTTTAAAATAATTGACATAATACAATATACAAGATATAATTAGTTTTTTATTTTCTCCAAAAATTTTAATGTTAGCAGCGAAGCAAAAATGAAAGAGGTTTTTATTTCATTCATCTTTCCAGCACAATCAAGATGTAAAAAGAATGTCTCTTTAATCGTGAAAATGAAAATGACATTATATATCATTGCTTTCTTAATATTTCTTAAAATTTATTTTTTCCTTTAATTGCTTTCTAAAAAAATTCAAATGCTAATGCAGATAAGAACAACCCATTTTGATATTCTGATATCTCTGCGGTCTCTAAAAAGCCACACCATTAACAAAAGACACCTCCAATCATGGCAACGTCCCGTTATTTATTAAGCATCCAAAATTTTTTCTCATGCTCTACAATTTCAAATCAACTACAAATGACCATTTGAATTGGTAATCGCCAAATTCGATACTTAGTTTTATATTTATTGGTAAAACTATAGTTAAGAACGGCAGTCACATATACTTGATGCAGTGTAAACATGAATTTCATTGGATAACTCTTCTGACATTGCTTTATTTCTTTCCAGAACAACTTGGTCACAAGGGGTTGAGCACAATCATATTACTACTATACCAAAACAACTGATACAGACTTCAATGTGACAAGAGGAAAACAACCAAAGAACTCAGCCCACCCGAGGCTCAAGATACGAATTATATAAAAATCAGTGTCCATAACTCAGAGACTAATACAAGAGCTCTGGCCAAACAGAATCAATATACATAATTCAACAAATCTGACAAGGATATTCTAGTTTGCTGTGATGTTCAACAAATTGCATGACAACCGAGAAAATGTGAAATTGGTTGCAGTCTTAGAATGCGTGACATTGACAGTAGATATGAACTTTTTTTTTGGAATTTTTAAGACTGCATTCAAGTATTCACCCCAAAGACAAAACCATTGCTGTATGAAGGAAGATTGAAAGAAGCAGTGAGATTTTTCACAGGGGCCCGGAAAGGATTTGGAGTAACCGGATGCGTGATGTGCAATCCAGCGTTACGAAGGACTTGCTTAGCATTTACACATGAAAGTTCAGATTGATCAGTGAAGAAAGCAGGCACCCCCAGTGATTTGATTAAATCAATAGCTCCACCCCAACTAGTATAGCTATCTAATCTAGAATTTAGAGCAATGACAACATGTGGAGAAGGTAGGTATGAGGCTTCCACTTGATAAACACCCCTTACAAGATTCACTCTAACTCTGCTACCTATTCCGGAGGTTGTACCCGACAAATTTGTCGGCACTTCTGGTCCCACCATCACTATTTGTACATTGCCCAGTCCATTAAGCAAGTGTCCTACTTCTGCAAATGCTGGCATCCAATCTAACTCACCTTCAGGTCCAAGGTAGTGGACAATCACCTCTTTCCCTTTCAATATAAGGTTCTTTGAACTTATATTAAGAGTAGTTAGTATGTGATACACAGTCAATGGATGCGAGAGAATGTCGGCGACTGGACTTGACAATGGAAGTGAGCGAAGGTTGTAGTACTCGGACCAACCAGAGAGAAGAAATGGACTTGAGATGAAATGGTTATTAAACGGAGAGTCATGAGGGTATTCATATTCGTCAATTCCACCCCATAGTTCCTGTAGCCCACCTTTCACAGGAAGGAGACCAAAAGGGCAATGTGAATAGCAGCTGCACTTTCTTCTCCACATACCCTTCTGGTGGATTCCTAATGATTCAAGCCACTTACAAGGCTGGTCAGCAGAACATGGGAACAAAAAAATCATTATAGCCAGCTCTTCTTCCCTCTCCATCATGGCTTTGTAAAGTCCACACATGCTTTTATGCGTGTCGTTCCAATGCTGCTTCTGGCAGATTGAACTGCAGTAAACAATTGCTCTACACCGCCCACAGCAAAGAGACTGTTCTCCGTGCACTTCTTTCTCACACATTGCACACTGTCTCAAGCCAGTACCTGAGTATGCTTTTGTGTCATTGAAAGTGTCTTCCATAGGTGGTTCAACATACTTGGTGGGAGTAGAGCCAGCACTAGCACTACTAGATCTTTCTTCATATGCCTGACCCGGCGGGTGGGAAACAGTAACAGCAACAAGGTCATAACCCCCCTTGGCTACATCTGGAGGCCACTGAACATCAACAGTCTCTATAAAAGGTTCAAAAGACACCACTGTGGAATACTTTGGACCACTTTCCCTGTCAACTTGAAGTAAGGAGTGCACCAGGGAAATGGCTTTCATGAATGCATAAACAAACCTAAGCTCTTCAATGGTTGGATTTCTAAATCGAAGATCCCCAGAAGGCGTGCATCGAGCAACATCAATAACAGGAAATCGATCAGATCCTGATGCTTCCAATGACAAAGACTTAATCATCTTCCGGTTGGAAGGGAACATCAAATTCTCCACTTCGTATGTCACCCTCAGAACCTCGACATTTGGAACGTGAATGGTCTCTCTAGACCCTAACATTTTCTTAGCATCATTCTCTGATCTAAACATGTAGAATCCAACATCCCCTCCATCCCCTCCAATGAACTGAACACATGGAAAAGGTTGTTTCTTCCCAGTCCAATCCGAATCTTTCCCAACCCGGATGCCAAACAAGTGACCCGGTCGCAGCCTCTTCCACGGCTCAGTTCTATACAAAGCCGCAGAAGCTTTGTATACAGATTTAATGAAATTTGGAGCAATGCCATCCACTCTCATCATGCAAGTCCCAGATCCAGGACCAAGACCAGGACCAGACCCAAACTGCTCCTGAAATCTGTTGAACAGACTCTTCAGATGCAAATCCATTGTCTCCCCAATTCCTCAGATTCTTTTCCTTTTTATACCCACACTATTGACTCCAGTGAAACTAAATCAGTCAACTTTCAGCACTTGAAATTAGACGATGGTTCTGATTTCACAAATTCTCGTAACTCTACTGCACTTCAACAAGCCAAATTCCCACTATGACAAGGTTATGAAAGCAAAAATGCCAAAAAGCATTTGGGCACAGGAGTCAATAATAGCTTATGAAATCAGCACCCATTCAGTTCATGCAACAGACAATGAAACCAAAACTGATTGGACAATAAGATCAATTGTTTCAAATGTTCAATCAGAAAGTAAAAGAAAAAGTATGGAAGGTTTTGTTTCGTACCAGCCCGCAAAACAATGACGAAGTTGAGCTGCAACACCCAATTCTAAATTCCTTTCGTTCCACACAAACTCGTTATTATGGAATTGACGAGCAATGCCACAATATAGGGGCATACGCATTTGTGATCTGTGAGCTCGGAATTGTCATCTCGAAATCATGGGACACTTTATGTAATCAACGGTGAAAAACAATTTCAGTAAAATCCGGAGTAGATACACTTGTAGACAATATGTTTAGGTAACGGTGAGAACAGGTCCTGGTAGCAAAACGGGTCACTCCAGTTTCCAGTCAGAAAGCGGGTTAAAGGTTTTGGTAAAAGTTATTATTTTGTAAACTAATTTAGACAGATAAATTTAGCCAAATATTATAATTTATCTTACATTTTTTTCGAAAAGTATTTTTATTAGTATTAAATAATTAAAATTTTAAAAATAAATTAACAACAATAACGAACATTTGTTAACTTCTGAAGGAAACGAGGCTACGTTATGCGTTCGAATGATATAAAGACTGCACTTGATGAAATTGGGAGAATGGACTAAAAAACGGTGTGATATTTTACTCGTTTGCTCCTCCTGATAAGTTCTTCTATGCGGGAATTTAGTTCAACGAGGGACGTTATTTTAGAGATTCTAAATTGAGCAGAGA
>Ga0099823_1007018_pt1 | contig 11413 bp, 5 predicted proteins | sample CowpearedBW_FD_76831 | JGI IMG/M metagenome (GOLD analysis project Ga0099823, IMG submission 76831) | Root nodule microbial communities of legume samples collected from California, USA - Cow pea red BW | ecosystem: Host-associated > Plants > Roots > Nodule | place: USA: California | collected... | reverse complement strand
ATATATATATTTGTGTGTGTGTGTGTGTGAATTTGCCTTATCACTAGTTGATGTGGAATATTCAACAATCTTAAGAACTAAAATCTAAGTCTAACTCAGCCTTACAAAATTGACTTTTAAGATAAGGTTTGTACCTAATGCAAATTCATCTTTATCTAAAGTCGATGTGGGATCTCCAATACAACCCTTCATCGAGACATCTATATTTGAAGTGTGAGGCTGGACATTACTAGGTGGTTTGATAGTAGCCCGAAAGTAGGTAGTGTAATTTTACACTCGTATAACTAATTTTGCATACAAATTTTCTTGAAAAAGGTTATTTGTCAAAAAAGATTTAACTCTATGTTAGGTTTGAAAATGTTTATTTAAAATTTCAGTATATTCTATTATCTGTTTCCAGATTTTTAGGAAATAATTAGTCGAGTATTTCCTTATTTTTAGGAATCACGTTCAGCTATAAATGTGGTCAGTTAGCCATTTCTGCTGTACTTTGGCTCTATAAAAGTTGTATTCATTTGTCAATAAATGTATTGCAGTAAATTTGCTCACATATTCTTTGTTTTAGCATCTTATATATCTTGTTCTACAATTGGTATCAGAGCCCCACAAGGGGCCTGATAAACCAAAAATAGTGAGAGTGTAGTAAAGAGAGAGGGGAGGTGTGTGATCTCATTATTAACCGAGTGAAACACTAAGTATTGTCTATGCGCATCTCATCATGTGTAATCTAGAGCAACAGTTTGTGCAACCTTCCATTCCAAGGTTTGATGGCCATTACGATTTTTGGTCCATGACTACGAAAAATTTTCTTCGGAGCAAGGAGTTGTGGGAGTTAGTAGAAGATGGTATAACCACGCTTGTCTTGAGTTTTGGATCAGATGAAGAAACCCAAAAGAAGGTTATCGAGGAGGCACATGAGACAAAGCTTAAAGACTTGAAAGTCAAGAATTTTCTCTTTCAATCTATTGATAGAGAAATTCTGGAAACTATACTTAATAAAAGCACATCCAAAGCAATTTGGGATTCTATGAGGCAAACGTGTAAAGGCTCTACAAGAGTTAAGCGTGCACAACTTCAAACACTACGACGAGAATTTGAATTACTCATCGTGAAAGATGGGAGAAAGTGGATAATTTTTAGTCGCACTATGATCGTGGTGAGTAAGATGAAATCAAATGGAGAGGTGCTAGAGCAAAGCACTATGATGAGTAAGATTCTACGTTCACTCACTCTGAAATTTAATTACGTAGTTTGGACTTGGGAATGATATGCATATGACAGTGGAGGCTAAAGGACATATTAAAATGAAAAATCAATGGCGTATCTCAGGTTTTGACAGACATCTATTATTTTCCGGAGTTGAAAAATAATTTACTCAACATAGGTCAGTTACAAGAGAAAGGGCTCACTATTCAAATTTCTGATGACATATGCAAAGTTCTCAACTCCACCAAAGAACTAATTATGCGCACCAATATGAGTGCAAATAGGATATTTTACATGACAGTTACTTTAATGCCCAAACCACTAGCATGCTTGCATACAAACATATCAAAAAAGGAGACTTATTTGTGTCACTGTAGATATGGACATCTCAATTATAAGGACATGAACTTGTCGGCCTGTAAGGAGATGGTGGTTGGACTGCCAACATTGGATTTCCAAAACAGAACCTGTCCTATATACCTGACTAGGAAACAAATAGAAATCCTTTTTCGAACCACAACACATGGAGGGCATGTAGACCACTTCAGCTGATTCACTTAGACATTTGTGGTCCTATTCAGCCAGCTTCACATACGGTAAAAGGTATCTTTTGAACTTTATTGTTGACTTTACTCTAAGACATGGGTGTATTTTTTACATGAGAAATCAGAAGCTTTTGACATATTTAAAAGGTTTAAAGCTAGAGTTGAGAAAGAGATAAGGGCACACATATCTTATCTCAAGACAGATTGTGGAGGAGAATTCTTGTAAAAAGAATTTGAAGAATTTTGTCACTCACAAGGAATATGTCAACAGTTGACTGCCTCTTACACTCCCCAACAAAATGGTGTGGTGGAAAGGAAGAATAAGACTATTATGAATGTTATTCGGGTTGTTTTACATGGAAAATAGGTTCCTAAGATGTTCTGGCCTGATGTTGTGAAGTGGTGTATACACATTCAAAATAGGAGTCCAACTACAGTAGTGAAGAATATGACTCTAGAGGAGGCCTGGAGTGGTAAGAAGCCTGTAGTAGGAAATTTTAAAAATTTTGGATGTCTTGCTCATGCACATATACCAGACCAGAAGCGTACCAAGCTAACTAACAAAAGTAGACCCTGCATTTTCTTGGGGGTTAGTGATGAGTCAAAGGCTTGGAAACTCTATGATCCAATATCCAAATCCATCATCATCAGTATATATGTTGTATTTGAGGAGGAAGAGTGCTGGAATTTGAGTCAATCAGAGCAGACACAACAATAACACTTACACTATGTGGATGAAGATGACGTTTCCAAAAATTTTCATTTAGCAGTAACTACACCTATGGATGATGAAGAAGAAAATAGCACCGAGGCTAGTCCATCTAATACATCTCCAACAAGGGTTGTAAATGTGAGGAGACCTCACAGATGGTTGGAAGACTATGAAGTTGGTTTTGGTGAAAAAAATTGCTTGAATGCAATGTTGATGATGGTTGATAGTGATCCAGTTACTTTCAGAGAGGCTGTGTTGAGCAAGCATTGGAGGGAGGCTATGGCAAGTGAGATAGAAGCAATAGAGAAGAATCACACATGCGCACATGGGAACTCATTACATTACCTCTTGGTGTTACACCCATTGGAGTCAAATGGGTATTCAAGACAAAGCTTAATGAAAAGGGACAAGTGGAGAAATATAAAGTGAGGCTTGTCGCTAAAGGCTACGCACAAAGACATGGAATAGATTACACTACGATATTTGCACTAGTGGCTCGACTTGATACAGTCTGAGTAATCTTAGCCATAGTTGAACACTATAGTTGGGAAGTGTTTCAATTGGATGTAAAAAGTGGATTCTTACACGGGGAGCTCGAGGAAGTCATTTATGTCCAATAACTGAAAGGTTTTGTTAGAAAAGGGGAAGAAGTGAAGGTATATCGGCTTAAAAAGTCACTATATGGGCTCAAACATGCACCACAGGCTTGGTATCGTAAAATTGAAGCTTACTTTATACAAGAGCAATTTGAAAAATGTTCTAGTGAGCATACATTGTTTATCAAGTCACGGGGCAACAAGATTCTTATATATTTATCGGTAATGATAAGGTGATGTGTGATGAATTTAAACAGTCTATGATGTTGCAAATTGCTATGATCGATTTGGGCAGGATGAGTCATTTTCTTGGTATTGAAGTGCAGTAGAATCACAATGGTATATTTATCTGTCAAAGGATATATGAACGAGAGGTGTTATCCAGGTTTCGCATGTTGGACAACAATGTAGTGAAAAATCCAATGGTGTTAAGCACTAGACTATCAACAAAAACAAAAGGGGAGCAAATTGAGGAAACATTATATAAATAGTTAGTAAGTTGTCTGATGTACTTAACTGTAACAAGACCTGATCTGATGTATACAATAAGTTTGATAAGCCGATTTATGACCAAACCCACCACAACACATTGGCTTGCTGCAAAAAGAATTCTAAGGTATGTAAAAGGCATAATGGATTTCGGGATTTGGTATAGAAAAGGGTTGGTAGTCTAAAATTACTAGCCTTCACAAACAATGACTATGCTGGTGATTTGGAGGATCGAAAGAGCACATCTAGCTTTGTCTTTATGTTGGGTACAAGAGCAATGTCTTGGACATCGAAAAAACAAAGTGTGGTTGCATTGTTTACAACTGAGGCTGAATACATGGCAGCAACCCTTTGTGTGTGCCAATGCTTTTGGCGTGGAAGAATACTTAAGCAGATTGAAGTTAGACATGAAATTGGAGTTGAAATTATGTGTGATAGCAATTCTACTATACAGTTTTCCAAACATCCGGTGTTTCATGGCAAGAGTATACATATTGATGTAAGGTTTCATTTTCTTAGAGATTTAGTCAACAATGGAGAAGTTCAACTCAATTTTTGCACCTCTCAAGATCAAATTGCAGATATTATGACAAAGGCACTTAAGTTGGAGCAGTTTGAGAAATTGCGAGGCTTGCTTGGTGTAACTAGTATAGAAGCATTGGTTTAAGGGAGGGAATGTTAGGTTTGAGAATGTTTATTTAAAAGTTCAGTATATTATGTTATCTATTTCCAGGTTTATAGAAAATAATTCGTCGAGTATTTCCTTATTTTTAAGGATCACATTCAGCTATAAATGTGGTCAATTAGCTATTTATGTTATACTTTGGTTCTATAAAAGTCGTGTGTGTTTGGTCAATAAATGTATCAGAGTAAATTTGCTAACTTGTTCTTTGTTCTAGCATCTTATATATCTTGTTCTACACTCTATGTTACCGAGTAACTACAGACGAGTAAAAAAATTATGTGCATGTAAAAAAAAGTTAATAACTTGCCAAAGTACAGATACAAAGCCAAACCAGCCGGCCATAAATGGGGGGGTATGAATAGGTTAAAATTACTCTATCTAGTTATATATTAGGTTACGAATTTTCAATAATCTATACTAAATTTTAAAAGCTAAAGTTTGATGTTATTAAAAGGAGTTTTTAATCTTAAAAAGTTGGCCGGTTAAACTGAACAAATGTTTATTATTATCTTCATTTTCAATTTTACTTTTGTTGACTCGTTTGAAGTCTCAAATCTTGTAAAAAACATTGACTTACTAACCTATTTAAAAGCCGTTTAAGATAGTTAAAGACATGCTTGAAAATTGTTGTAAAACGGGTGTTGTGGAAAGTGTTTTAGGTTAAAGTATACATGATGGTATTTGATAAAAAGATACAATCTTTTTAAAAGTGAAAGATCTAATAAAAAATATTTGATGAAACGTGGAGGATAGTCACGGTTAAGCCTTGTATTTTTGAAAAGAATCTGCAGCGGTTTAAAATAAAGTCCAACATGACATCCGTTTGTAGCGGTAGGTGCGAAGTCCAAAGAAAAAGGACTGAGATAGTGAAATATAAGAATTATAAGAAGCTTCCAGGAATCAAGGGTCAAGATCATGTGACTAGACCCATAAGACAAGGAAATAACCCAAACTTTTATGTTTTTTGTTTACATGTTTTTTTCTTTATTTATTTATTTATGTGTTGTTTATTTTGTTGACTCTCTTTTTCTACTCTCCACCTCTTTTCCCCTCTCCGAATCGTCCAAAATCCTCACTTCACTTTGTTGTTGTTCTGTTTGTTTCTTCTACTAACACACACTGTGCTGCGGGTCAAGGAGACATCTTTTTTTGTGCACTTTCATGGTGGCCTTGTGGGTGTTCTGAAGCTGCTACACTCTCTGCGTGTGAGTGACACATCCACAGCAACTGCAATGATAGGTTTCAGAGAAAGAGAAAGGACAAGAGAAAGAAGGCTTTCTTGGGCCAGACTCGCAATTTTCGTCTTGTGGGTCATCCTAGTTTTTTCTCTAATAAGCTTGTTTTTCTCCATGGACAAGGAAAGCAAAACCACCACAACCTCGTCCACAACCACAACCACAACCTCAGCCACAACAAGAACCAGAACCACGCATGTACTTAAGCAACGTAGCTTCAGCAGAACCTTGTTTCACACACCCTCAAGAAGTAGCAGTAGCAGCAGCAGCAGCAGGAGCTACCACACTCAACAAAAAACCAAGGTGGTTGAGCGTGATCCACACCGCACTAACATCTACGGTGACGACAAAAGAATAATTCACACCGGGCCAAACCCTCTTCACAACTAGTAGTTTTCATCAATTGCATCATCCATGGTAGGAGGTTTAGTTTTGAATGCTAGTGTTTAATTAACGCATGCTAGTTAAGTTATCAATGTAATCCCTATGTTACATTGCATCATTTTTTTTTTTTGTTTTTAGCATTTATCTTACGTTTTGGATTTGGGAAGAATGAGAGCATAGCTTTAGCCTTTTCAGAAGGGTGTTTAATGAGGTGTGTGAGTGTGAGTGAGTGTGAGTTTGTGCACTGGCAAAAGGGTATAGGAGTTGGGTGAAGGGTGGAAGAAAAAATGAAGAGGCTAGTGTTAATGCTCTCGTTTCTTTACAAGTAATGATTTTCCTTCTTTTTTCTGTATCCATCTCTGCAAAACTGAAAAATCACTGTGTGAATTAATTGGCAAGATCTACTCTTCTTCTTCTGGTATATATCTCGCTGAAGGTTATTATGGCCACACCATATTAACTACTATGACTCTCGATCACTGAATCTGTAACCAATGTGATGCACATAACGCAGCTACCTAACTAATAAGTACAAAGTACGCTAATATTACAGTCACGGCTTCTGCTGCACGCTGCTACGCCATTGATTCTCTGTCTCAGACTCAACTTTTCTGCGGAATTTCAAACATTCAAACTCACCAATTAAGGTTACCATGGATTTTAAGAATCATTAGCGTCTCACAAATATTAGCTCAAGAGTAGTTAATAATTTTGCTTTTTCACTCATCGTTTAATCATTGTGTTTAAGGTCGTTCTGAAATAAGTGCTGGGAAGATCTTAAGATCTTGTATCTAGGAAAGGTCAATCCGTTTCTCCATCTTCGATGATTCAAATAATATTACTGTTTTTTTTTTTTAACAGAGAGAAATAACTTATTTTCTTCCCCATTTTTATACGTGTAATATTGTGATTAGCAAATGGGTCAGATCACTGACACTGCATTTACTACGCTCATTGTCCAATTATTGTTAGGCACGGTTCGCTTTCTTTGCCTCAAAGGAAAAACAATAGGGCTAACTCCATAATTGCACAACAATGAATATATATAGATATATACTTTTAAATTCCTTAAGTAATTAAATGAAACGACTTTTTTATTGAATATATACAATTATTTGGGAAAAACAAACACAATTATAAGATATCTAATGTTGAAACATTAAAAAAGTGTTTAAGAATTAATCCTTTGTGATGGAGAAGGTAAAAGAAGTGGTGTATCGGGTAAAAGATGATAGAGAGTGTAGGCATTAATTATTGGGTGAAAGTAGGAGTTGTTTGTTTGATAGATTATTCCTAGAAGTTCCCATCGGTTCAAGACTTAAATGCACCCAGTTTTCTCAAACAGGATGCCTGTCCTAATGTTTCAACACGCTTTCACAAGGTTCAGAGACCCCAAAACTCAATCTAATGAATATTAATTGGCACAAAATTTTGTGTTACCCTCCTCTCACCAAAACTCAATGTTCCTTAGAGGTTTTGCTATTTATTTTTTTTATAAAAATTAATTAATAGTTTTTTATTTTTAATTTTTTGCATTGCTGACAAAAATATTCGTAGTTATAAAGTAGTTTCAAATTCCCTAAATGGTTTCTATAATAATATCCACAAGAAAATATTAAGGGTAATTCTAGGAAAATTACACAACTTGTTGATAACATTAAATAAACGAAGTAATTTTGTTTTTTAATTCATATATACCAAGTGGAGTCTTGTACAGGAAACTGGGGTTACCTGATAAAAAAGTATAACTAGAGTTAATGTATTTCATAAATGAGGCACTGTTTCTAAGGAAAATACATCACTGGCCTCGGTTCAGTAGATGAATGAAGCTACAAACATCCTCGTGTGTTGGGGAAAACACGGGACCATTAATTTTTGAGAACGCTCCACACAGGACCATGCATGGTCTCTAAACATACACATTTGCATATGGACAAAAGAGGTTGATGGTTTGTAGGTGAGAGTGGCGACGGAAAGTTCCTTGGAATGGCTAGAGAGAAGAGGGGGAATGGAAGGAAGCAGAGATATTTATCGTAAATCCTTTATAAATACACTGTTGAACAAGCAGTGTTTCTTAGTTTATTCCCACTTCTCACTCCTCTTTACAAGGGTAAATGGGGTTTCCCCATGAAATGAATGTTTGGAGGCATTGTAGAGCAGCAACATAAATGTGTGAGTTAAAGAGGTAGTGATGGCAGTGCAACTACCTTATCTCTCACTTTGTCCATCTTACAAAAAACAACAACATAGTTTATTGTTTCCAACACCCTACTCTTTGCTTTATGAGATGATGATAATGCTACTTGGTGGACTAATTACTATAAGCATGACCCCCACACCTTCTCCATTTAGGATGCTGCCTTCTGCATGTCCTGAGGGAGCATTTTGGTACTTTATGTGGAAGCCCATAACCCTTTATAACCAAAATCAAGGTCCCACCAAACATATAAAAGTTAGCTGGGAACATTATTCTATAAATATTATCAACTGCCCAAATAAAGGCTCTATAAATGTGAACCAATGAGGGTCACATTCATACAACTTTGCAATCATACCCTTTCTTCATCTTCTTCTTCTTCATCATCATCATCATCAACATCATCATTCATCATTCATTTCTTCCATTCAACATGTGGTTTTACATTCAAAGAAATGTATATAGGCCTATCTAGCTACCTAGCTTCTAACTTAATTTCAACAGATACTTACACGGGAATGTTCTAATTGCAGCATATATGGAACTCGGGGACTTAATTTAATCACCACCATTTCTCTCTCAACACCTATACCAACCTACTATTACCATATGCTGATTAGACAGTACTGGTTTTTTAATGTGAATATCAAAGTCAAGCGGCAAGATCAGGAAATGTAGGTAAAACCATGCACTGAGAATTCAATTGGAACGGTTAAATATTAAAATAATGATGATGGGAAGTGGAATCTGTGAAGCAAGCCCGTGAAAGTTTGGTTTTTTAAGTCTCGTTCAGAAGTAATAGATCTGATGTTTGACACTGACGTTTTGTTTATTATGCTAATGTTGCACTTCATTGTGTGTTTCTTTCCTCCAACTGTCTCAGTTGAATTGCGAAAATTATATACCCTACTGAACCTACTCCTACGTTATATATGATATAAAAATTGAATTCCTAGACCCCAACTGCTGCTCCCATGAATAAAATTAAGTGCATGGCCAGGATTTGTTAATAATACTCTTTAGTGACCATGACAATACCGTTATGAATTTATTACCTCAAATTGTCTTTTTGGCATATGCCAGCCAAGGGTTATTACTGGTGACAAATATTTTGTTGTGCAAGGGAAATTTTTTGAGTCTGCAATTGGAAATTGCCATTGCTGCTGCAGTTGAACAAGAATCTATGGGTCATTGAATTCAATGACTTCTTCTGCCACATTGGAAATGGAGCCACATTTTGTAAATAGGGCATGACAACTGGATCCTTAGCAAAAATGGCTTGTGCTTATGGAGCCCATGCTAGGGCCCGGATCGTAATGCCCGCACAGTTTCTATGGTCAAGTGAGAAGCAATGAACAGCTCATACACGAGTTTTTTTCTCGAACACCTTCGATGCGAACCAAATTCTGCACACACGTTTTCTGTGGGCCTCGTTTAATTTATTTCAGAGAATAATAACCTTTGCGAATGTTACCAAATACTTTAAGAATGACAGCTAAGAAACTTTGTACCAATCTTTACTAATTGTTTTTTATTTTTCGAATATTTAGAATTTTCGCTTTGACTTCTGCTGTTATCTTTCGTGGTTTATATATTTAGGAAGATGTCACTTAAATGTATATCATGTAACACTTGCTCTAAGGTATGTATGTGGTGTACTATCTCAACAAGTGATATTAAAAAAAAGAGGTTTATTTGTTTGTTTTAAAATGAATTTTATGATAAAAATAACTTTAAATTTCAGGGAAATTAAATTAAAGAAAATATTTTACAATTAATAAATATTATTGTCGAAAATTTCCATCAAAGAATTGAAAGATAGAAAACGTGGTGAAAAGGATGTCATAATCAAGATTGATAAATTGATGAAAATTTTCATCCATCAATTAATAATTCAAAGATAAAAAATAAAATAAAAAAATCAGCTAAAATCTAAAGAGAAATTCTATCGTAAAACATTTAGCTTCTATTTCCAATTAACATAAACTTGTTACAAAAGGCAACAAATATCTATCTATAATACGTACCTAAGATTATAGCCAATCCAAGTAAGATATATAATATGCTTTTTCTTTCTACACCACTTATTACTAATTGCACTGTCATACTATAGAGAAAAAAAAAGACTCGTTTTGACTAAAAGTTTAATTTTGTAAAAGTTCATTCCAAAATATGGATAATGATATTTTAACTTACTTTTTTTAATTCATTTTTAATTTACTATTTTAATCACTCTTCAATTATTTATTTTGTATTCTTTTAGTGATGTCATGTGATAATCTAAAGATAATTAAAGTGGTGGAAAAAGTAAGTAGGTAAAAAAAAGTGCAAAAATCTTTATCCCAAAATAATAAGATTTTAAATTTGAATCAGTGCTTACTCATCGATGCTTACACAGCAAAATCCCCAATCTATTTTACGTTCATAAACCCTAATTTCAAAAATTATTTTTTAATATTAAATCATATTTTTATTTGTTTGTGACATACTACTACTTTGATGTTTATAATCCTTCTCACTGTTTCAACACTCCCAACCATGCTAGGTCACTCTTCACTTAACGATGTTTACCACAACTTAACAAAAAGGGGCATCTATGATACATTTTAACAAAATTGGAGATCTAATTGAGACTTCTAAAAACAGAAGGACTAAATTGAGATTTTTGAACGAAAATGGAAACCAAAGACATAACTAAACCATTTTAAATTTATAATTTTATAACTTCATTAAATTTAAAATAATTTTCGTTAAATACCATAAATATTTGAAAAGATTTCGTCATCACAATCTCTTGTAATAAAATAATAGGCTTAATTACTCGAAACATAGTCAGTTTGGTTCCAAAATTTCAAAATGGTACTCACTTTTAAGTTTGTCTCAATTTAGTACCCAAATTCGTAATGTGCATCAATGTAGTACCCTTTGTTAAGTTTTTGCAAATGCCGTTAAGTACCTTGCTACGTGTCAGCCTCTCTTTTTTTATTTTTTTAAAAAATTTTTAAAAAATTTTAAATTTTTTTTTGAATTTTTAAATTCTTTTTTTGAATTGTCACGTGTCAAATCCTTGATGTGACACGTGGCATTGTGAGTGACACATGGCAAGGTACCACCACGTGGCAACCAAGTATCATTGTCTTGATTTTAATTTAGTCCACACATGTGTATATTTGTTTCAATTTAGTACTCATATATGTTTATTTGTTTCAATTTAGTCTCTGCTCTATTTATTTGAATTTTTTTTTCAAATATATTTTTTTTTTAAAATAGAGAAATATTGTGTCTCCCTTAAGACCAAATTTATTATTTATATAAATATTATATTTATATTTGTTATTAAAAATGACTTATAAAATTAAGTATT
>Ga0099823_1007005_pt1 | contig 11430 bp, 13 predicted proteins | sample CowpearedBW_FD_76831 | JGI IMG/M metagenome (GOLD analysis project Ga0099823, IMG submission 76831) | Root nodule microbial communities of legume samples collected from California, USA - Cow pea red BW | ecosystem: Host-associated > Plants > Roots > Nodule | place: USA: California | collected... | reverse complement strand
GTTAGTTTTGTAGCGTTGGCGAAGTGAAGAGAGTTTGTGGATAATAATGTTGATAACTGTTAGGGAAGCTTCATGTTCTTCTCCCCTCAATTTCTGGCTTAATCGTTTCAAACCAAAACCTTTTAAACCATTGAAAACATCCATTTGCCAAGCCAGTTTCTCTGTCCAAAGAACACCCACTCATTCATGGAAAACTCCTCATCTCTCAACAAGGTACACAACTGCTTCTACCCACTTTTCATTCTTATTGGTTTTTATGCTCAAACACTGATAATGGGTTTGAATCCCTTCACCAAATTTTCGTTCCAATTATTTCTTCTACAATGGGAACTCTTCAAAACACAAACTTTAACAATAGGGCTCCTTAATTTGGTTCCTTTTTGATAGAATTCCGTCATTATCTGTTTTTTATTCAGAAGTACACTAGTTGTTTTTACCTCTATCAACATGCTTCTTCGTTATTGTAACTTTTGGAGCGGAGAAAGCCAGTGGTGGTGGGGGGTGTCACTAGCACGTGTGAACTTTTCACTCCACTCAATGAATTAGGCATTTGCTGTTTCTTGGACCAAAGACTGTAGTGATTGTGAATGTGATAATTGGTCAATTCAATTGTGTCTTCTAGTTCTACTCAGTTTTAGAGAAATCTACAATCATTTGCCTTTCTTCCGCCTTGTTGTTGGTTGTAATTATTTTGTTTCAAACTCTGCAGCAGTGATGAAGCACATTTTGATCCCTTGGGTATCAACTCAGATTTACCTTCTGCTTTGAATTCTACCTGGGAAAATCTGTTGTGCTTGTTTACACAACCGTTTGAGAGTACTTCAAGTACAGAAAAGGGAAAACCTAACAACTCACAAGGGGTGGCAGGTGACATTTTTCTCTGTATCTTATTGAACCTGAATTATGTGTTTTTTATCTCTGAGCAATAGAGGATTGTTCAATTGGTTATTTATTTTGGCATTGCAGCTGCAATAGAGGATAGTTCAATAGACTTTGGTGACTTTTTTAAAGGTCCACTTCCAGGGAAGTTTCTCAAACTTTTAGGGCTTCTTGCCTTGTCACGGCTCGGAGTTTACATACCCCTAGGTGGAGTTAATAGGGATGCTTTTGTTGGAAATTTAGATCAGAACAGTTTGCTAAGCACTTTGGACTCGTTTTCTGGTGGTGGTATTGGTAGACTTGGGGTATGCTCCCTTGGTATTGTTCCCTTCATCAATGCACAGATTGTTTTCCAGCTTCTTGCACAAATATATCCTAAATTGCAAGATCTTCAAAAGAGAGAAGGTGAGGCTGGAAGAAAGAAAATTCTGCAGTACACTCGATATGCTTCAGTCGGATTTGCCATTGTGCAGGTCAGCAATTTGTGAAGTTTTGTTTGGGCAATTTCTTTTGCAAAAAAGTTACTTATGTTGTGCACTAACTTTTTTGCAAAATGAAAAAGGAATGTAAGTGTATGTTGGAAGTGCTTATTGCTAATTGAGTTTTCTCTGAATTTTTGTGTTTGTTTCTCTTTTTCACTACAGGCAATCGGCCAAGTTCTTTACCTACGTCCCTATGTCAATGACTTTTCTGTGGAGTGGGTTATTTCTTCTGTAATCTTATTGACTCTTGGCTCTGTGTTTACAACATATATTGGGGAACGAATTACAGACCTAAAACTTGGGAATGGTACCTCTCTTTTGATATTCACAAACATTATATCCTACTTGCCAGCTTCTTTTGGTAGGACAATTGCACAAGCATTTAATGATGCTAACTATGTTGGACTTGCTACCATTATCGTGTCTTTCGTGTTTTTGGTGGTTGGTATCGTTTATGTTCAGGTAAATACCATTCTCATAGATATAATAGAGATCTATTTGAATCAGTGAAGAGAAGTTGATCTCAAACAATGGCTTTCAGGAAGCAGAGAGAAAAATCCCTATTAACTATGCTTCTAGATACGCCAGCAAAAGTACTGGACTTGAAAAGTCTGCTTACCTACCCTTTAAGGTTCTCTCTCCATTTCACCAATTTCTAGTTTTATCTATTGTTAAAGTTGTCTCTTCCATCCATTCATTTCATGTATTTTAACTATTCATGGAATTTGTTTCATCCAACATCAAATTTGAGTATGTAAATCTTCTACTGTCAGGTAAATAGCTCTGGAGTAATGCCTATCATCTTCTCTACGTCGTCATTAGCTCTTCCTGGTACTTTAGCACGCTTCACTGGTTTAACTGCTTTAAAGAAGGCTGCGGTGGCACTAAATCCAGGAGGTAATTGGTTGTTTCTTCATGATAGGTTTCAACTGATATGATGGAAAGATTTTGAAGAAAAAATAAGGCAATGAGTCTTTATTGTAAAGTGTCTATTGGTCGGTGCAACCATGAAATAAATGAGGTATTGGAGAGACCTCTCCTCTCCTAGCAACTTCTGAGTCAGTTCTTAATTGTCTAAGTACCACCACCCCTTTTGCTCCTATTTATAAGATATTCACTTACAGCTGTGTTTCCCCTCTATAGACTCTCTCAATCACTGTTCTCTTGTCACTACACTATATAATATTAGTAATGGTTCATGAAATGCCTTCCGCTGACATTCCGTGTTGATCTTGTGTATTTGACAATATATAATGCAAACACTGGCATTGTTGTTGCCATACACTGTTGAAATGAATTTCATTTATGCTTTATTGTCGTTAAAAGTTGTTTCTTTATAAATTGATGTTTTTTACTTAACTGGATATTTGTAGGTTCCTTCTATCTTCCGTTCAACATACTTTTGATAGCCTTCTTCAACTATTATTACACTTTCCTACAATTGGACCCTGATGATGTGAGTGAACAACTGAAACGACAAGGTGCTTCAATTCCACTTGTCAGACCAGGCAGAAGTACAGCTACATTTATCAAAACAGTAATTTCTTCCTTTTCTAGTTTTGCATTATACGATTTCCTTTTGATTATAACCTGTCTTTGTTCTCTTAAAAATATATTATATACCAATAAACGCTAGTATGCTGGCTGATTTGATGAAAGTTCAAAACTGTCAGGATTGTGATATCTTTTTGTAAACGAGTGAAACAGTTTTTAGGTTTTGAAAATTCAATGAACATTCTACATTGAACTCAAATCAAGTGACCATTGGCTTTCTCCTTGGTGCAGGTTCTTAGTAGAATATCAGTTCTGGGTTCAACATTTTTGGCTATCTTGGCTGCTGGTCCAGCAGTTGTAGAACAGATCACTCACTTGACTGCATTTCGGGGATTTGCAGGAACTTCTGTTCTTATTCTTGTTGGTTGTGCAACAGACACGGCAAGAAAAGTTCAAGCTGAGATTATATCTCAAAAGTACAAGAACATAGAGTTCTATGATTTTGATAAATATTGACAGCTAAAAGGATTATTTACAAAACTAAAAAAATTCTGCCACATGATTCTCCCCAGAGGAAATGCTGCTAAAAGCCACCCGTCGTACAACAGTGTGTAACTTTACATTTTATATCGGCCTGTAAATAATGCTGTAGAGCAGCCATTTGCTTTATTGATAGTTAGAATGATTGCTCGAAAAATTAATCCGGTTTGGTGGTTCTGTGTAACATGTAGCAACCTATCATCATTTGTTGCAATTTTATTAACGTTATTATTGGCATTCCATTACCACGCAATCAGGTCGACAAATTAAGGGCAACGAGTATCATTCAAAATGCAAGAGAACGATTTCACTGTGCCCCTTTTTTTCACCCTTTTAACTATTAGGAACATCAAACAGAGTTTGATGCATACTTGCACAATATTAATCAGCTTACTCAGATGAAAATTACATGTCAGATTACACAGAACTGAGTAATATACATTACATTACAGCCATTCGCTGAGTATAAACTTACACCCCCCCTTGTATCTTTCTCACTAAAATACATCATCAACTAGCAGCAAGGGTCTTTATGCAGAGGGATATGCCGGATTTGTAACCTACTGATTCATTATCCACACTGAAATATGTAGGTTGCAACTGAATCTGAAAACAAATGTCATTTGACTAAGTGTAACTAATCATCATCGGCTTCAGCGGAAAAGTCGGGTTCTTCGGGCTTTGGTAACTTGGGCATGTCATCCTTAATCTTCAAGGCTCCTCTTCGTGTATTAGCAGCAAATCTCGAAGCAAGAATTGTTGCCCCAAGGTTCAATTTCGCCTGAGTTGAATTTGAACTGGCAGAATAGTCCTCCTGTTCTCTCTCACTAGCTACTGTCTCATCTGAAGGAATGGATTCCCTCAAACCGAGGTCTTTCATAGATATCCTTTTCTTATATCGCCGCCAAGCAGCCTGTATAAAGCAGGCTGCCCAAGTCCTCCAATGGTGGGAATAAAATCGAAAAGTGTGCTGCAGCTTCTTACTGTGAAGGCGCCTAAATTGATTGGCAACAAACTTGAGGTCTTCAGCTCGAAGAGCAAAAGCCTCGACCTCACTTATGGCTTTAACTGTCCTGGTTGACGAAGGTAAATTAATAGTTGATTTTGGTAGTAAAGCCCAAGAAAGTAGCTCCTCGCCACAAAAATCTCCAGGTCTCAATATGATTGAGTTGAAGAAACCAGTACGGCCACCATTGGTAGTACAACTATCCAATCTACCTCTAATGATAAAAAGCATTTCAGTCACGGGGTCACCCTCACGAACAATGTAAGTGCCTTGAGTGCTCAGAGACGATACCAGCCGCTCACATATTGCATCCAGAAGCTGATCATCCATCTGTGAGAAGAAGGGAACCTGAAAACGAAGAAAGGAATTTGTTTAAATACGTATAATAGCGTATAAATGTTTATGCTTATTAACATTCTACGTTCATTGGCATCAATGAGAATCAATCTCCCAATCCAACTTCTATTTTATCCTACAAAAAGAAGCCCCACTTGCTAATGTCAAACTCAGACACAAGAAGATACAGTAAAGATGTACCCAATGCGTAAATCTTCAATACAGTAAAGCATTTTGTGAAAATTTAGGCATTACAGCTCCTACTAAAGGAAATCCAAAAATACGATGTTGTGATAGAACTGGAAGTATGGTCTATATTAAGTTTCAAATTGTGGACATGAGCACAGAAAGATTTGTAGAGAACTGAAACAGTCAGCAGAAATCGTACTCTTCTAACAAGGTCTAAGCAAAGGTGCCTTTGAATATCACGGCGAAGATCAGCAGGTAATGCACGTAGAATGGTTTCCTCATCAACTCCACGAGTAGCAAGCCATTTATATTGAACAAATCGTCTAACACGACTTCTCAAATCTTCAGGGAGTTGGCGATGCTTCATCCACTCTTCTGTGTCTCTTCGCTTAAGCCTCCACTCCTCAAGCCTTATAGTGATAGATTGCAAATATGTCTAGCCAAAGAAAAAACCTCAATGCAGAATCAAATTAAACAAAAAAAACAAAACTAAACACTGTATTATATTAGTATAGTAGATTGCTAATTATTCTGATCAAGTCTAACAGCTCATTTGGCCTTGTGTAGCACATATATCCCTTTGATAAAAAATCATGTTCAAAAAATTCTAGAAAATTTAATTCTCCACTCTATACCTGAAATAGGTAACAAGTGACGTTTGTTTAAATTCTTGATAATTTAGATTTTAATTATTTGTACACTGAAAACAAATTATATGCAAATACCTGCATGTTCCCAATCAAATGGGAAAATAGTACAAGGCCTAAGATGGCAATGACAATGGCGAATGATGTTTCCCCAATAAACGTGCTAGTTTCTAGGTTTTGCCCATAAGAACTGCAACAAAAAAAAAATAAGAAAATGAGCACCAAAAAACTATCATTTATCTCTACAATATTAAAATTAAGACATAACAAACTCCCTGCCAGTGCTACATACAATTTCAGACTCTACTCAAGTTTAGCACATCTTATAGTTATTTTATGCTTATCCATTACGTATAAGTGCATTTCTCATCGCATTACCAACTTAATTGTTAGACCTAGATGGATCTGATAAGATCTTACATGATCTTATCAAGACAGTTTAGGCTTGTAAAGAGATAGCGTCTTATAAGAGTTTATAAAGCTTAGGCTTCTATCACTTTATATGCCAGATTTGTAAGGATGAGTCAGGCCTCAATCATTAGTATTGAGAAAAAACTAAGTCCCATAATATTAACTATTAATAGTGTCAATCCTGCAAGTACGGAAAACTTCACGAGCTGACGTGGATGCTGAATCAGGTGAGGCACGAATCACTGCCACATTGTGATGATACTTGTCAAGTTGAGGGATTTGCACTGCGTGAATCCTTCCCATCTTGTGAAGCTAGGGTTTGACAGCCCATTGTTGTCTAAAAATTGACCTGACCAGACCCAAAAGCAAAGCTCAACACTCATGACCTTTATGCTCCGCTAGGGTTCCCATCACAAATCAGAAATGAAGGAGACCCATGAGTCAACGGTGCATGCGCCTCTTGACATTGCTGCTGTTGAGCATCCATCACTGCCATCACCGACAACCATTGAAGCACTAACGCTAACCTTCATTGTCAATAGCATCCCAACACTCGTGAGTCACAACCACCGTCATCAGTATTTCCTTCACGATTGCTGGCATCACCTTCACAATGCTGTTTTGGCTGCTCTCTGTTCCACTCACACTCACTGCCTGTTCTGATCACTTCTCTTGCTATTCCACTCACTTCTGTTGTTGTACTTTCCATTCTTGCTGGAGTTCTCTATTCTGTGAAGCGTGGAATATATGATTGTTTAGACAGGTTGGTGGGAGAGACTAATGAGTTTAGTAAGAATGATGCTGATTAAAAGTTTCAAGTGCATATTTGGATTTTTTTTTTTGGTCAACATGCACTCAACCAAAACTCCAGCAGAATGGTGGGAATCATATGGTGATCAACATCAAAAATTACAAAGGTTTGCTATTAGAGTATTGAGTTTGACTTGTAGATCATCCGGTTGTGAGTGTAATTGGAGTGCTTTTGAGAGGGTAAGAATTCAGATTATAAATTGATTTATAATTATTTACCTATACCATCTAGTAGGCTAGTATGATGTGTTAATTAATTTTATGATTATTTTGGTTCACACCAAGAAAAGAAATCATTTACAGCAAAAGACCATGAATGATATGGCATTTGTGATGGCCAATTCAAGATTGAACAAGAAGGAAGTTAGGAAAACTAATTACTATAGCATTGGTGATCTTGCTTTTGATGATGAATGGACTATAGAGGAGAATGTAGCAAATTTAACTTTAGATGCTTCAAATGAAGACATCTCAGTTGAAGTTGGAGTAGATGAAGATGCTAGTGGTGGTGGTACTGCTGCACCTATGGATGATTTGGAGGTTCCTCCAATTGCTAATAATGAAAATGAAGATAAGTGGAGCAGGCTGACTATCCTACTTTTAATATGAATACCTTGGATAGTTTGTTTGCATTAAACATCTATGAATTTATTAGTCGTTTTATTTATGACTAGTTCTATGAATTGTCAATCTATTCTTAGTTGTGTTATGCATTGGATCTTACTACTTGAGACTTATTATGAGCTATTTTTGTTATATATATTATTCTTAATGCATGCACATGTATATGAATATAAATTTTTGTATACTCATAACTCTTAAGAGTCAAGTTACAATCTTCAAGCTTCTATTTTTTATCTCCCTTTCCAATTCTCGTATGATTCTCAAGTTTGACAACATTGGTGGTGTGACAAAAATTCACATTGAATTCAGTTTCAAAGGGTCTATTAGACTAAAAGGAGAGCTCAATGAGCTTTTACAGTGATGAAAGAAAGATCAGAGCCTGAGCAACTCCAAAAAAAATAAAAATAATCCATACCCAGCTATATGCCAAACAAACCACAATGTTCATTTACCCAACTCCCATGCCCACCTCTTAAAGACCCAATTGCTATCATGTGCCACTTACCCTGCTAGTCAACTGCAATTCTTACTTCTTCACAGAATGGACATTCCATATTGTGAGCACTTTTAGTTACAAGTCCAGTATCTGGATCTATTCCTTCAGTATATCCTTTACCAATTGGCCCAGAACCATATCAAGGGGCTACATCAATCCCTAAAGTAGAGCTTTGGACCATAAAACACATCTATCACATTTAATTTAACATGAATATGAAATAATTTCACATTGTTTAGAGTACTGATAATCTCTTTCCTCTTCTTCTCCATCTTAAACCTTATAAGTTTTACGCTAGCATTGCAGTCAGCATCATCTTGAAATAAAGTAAATCTCAAGGTGAACTAATTCAACAAAACATTAATTAATCAGATGCACCAATTATAAAATTAATTTTTGGTACTCATGGATATACAAGTCATACCTTAATTGTTGCAGTCCCCACCATAAACAATAAAGGTATTTTGGAATAAAGGCTGAAGAAACAACATGTTTCTTTACTGCATTTTCAAATATTCCAAACTTGAAATTAATATCCTTATTACTGGGATCACAGCTGCTAAACACATTTGTACTATTTGCCCATAACTTGCGCAGATCAACATTCAAAGAACTGCAGTCCAGGTAGCCAAAGCAATTTTCAGGATTTTGTTCCTTTTTGCAAAAGGATTTCAAACAAGTAGTGTATCGGTCCACAGATAGAAGATACCAAGATGCCCCTAAAACCTGCAACAACAAAAATGGAAACATATACTGTTAATTTCATATAGCAGAAAACTAGACTTAAGTCAATATGACTCAATCTTCAAAGAGTTCAGATGTGGTGTAGCTGTGTGTGTGTGTGTGTGTGTGAGAGAGAGAGAGAGAGAGAGAGAGAGAAAGAATTTAAAAATTGAATCATCAAACCAATCAAAACTTCATACGTGGCTAGCTAACATATACAGCAGCAAGTTATATGCAGCTCCTGCCCAAGCAGTCTTCGTAACCACTCCTGTTGCTTTGATTATTTGAGAACTTAATGGAAAAATCAAATATAATCTTGGAACATATTGGAGCAAAACAATCAATGCAAGCGCATTATTCTTGTGATCAGTCTGAGGGCTTCTGGTTGCTGGGATAATAAACCAGATGACCATCTGAAAGAGAAAAAAGTTCAATAAGCTATTATCTACATACCTCACCTGCAGAATACTTCAAAATTTAAACCAACTAAACTGCTCTGATTATGTAACTTAAGTATTTGCAATATCACACACTGGCCTCAAATTGCACACATCATCTTAGTATACCATGTTTTAGACTCTTTCCATTAAAGTTCATTTTAGAGGCGTATATGCATCCATCAATTTAAGTAACAATATAAGATCTAGATCTTAGTTTACAAAAAATGGGCCACCTAAAGTGGTCAAGTGATGGAAGATCAGAAAGAAGCCTTTCAGCGACCAACCTGCTCAATGATTCATGACATTAGTTTTGTACATTGGTCCAGAATGGAAAAGGGAGTATCTCCAATACAGTTAGCTTTATTCATTACATTATTGTAATATAGTGGACATCGTAGCATGCCCAAAATTAGAAATATACAATGAACCGAGAAACTAGTACATTTACCGTAAAGATAATTTTTCGACTACATATTTTCCTCGATTATCTCTATCTCCATTTCTATGGCACAAATCAAAATCAACAGCGAGAGAAGTTTGCAACAAAGTTATACGGTGTAAAAGATCAAGTAGTGCCACACTAGAACAACACACCTGGGGTAGAGGGAGTGTAGCAATAAAATCAATGAAGAAATCAGATCTGAAATATCTTCTTGCAATCTTCTTTGGGTCCATGACAAGTTCTCCCCTGCCAAATACCCGTGAGCTTGGAGCCACATATGCGGTCCTGAACTTAATTATCAGGTGCAACAGATAAAAGAGGTCCGCAATAGTGCGCAGAAAGGTCACAACAATGCGCAATGTTAGGTCTGTCCTTATACATGAAGACCCTGTACTTTCTGTCACACTAGGCAAATAAAAGTACAGTGGATCAACAAAAAGAGCCACCAAGCATGAAACTATGAAGACCCGGTTCCATTTCAACACAATCTCACTACCAGGGTCAAGAATTCTTTTACGCCACGGCTCGTGGTCCTCCGGGAATACCTTCGATCCGCTAATTCTAAATGTTTCAACAATTCTATTTTTCCCCAATGGCAGCAAATTGCTAGGTTTAAGCGCTGGAGGCTCAGCAGCTCCCCACACTGGTTTTTTATGCTTTTTGCCATCCGAGTAGAACCTAAAATTGTAAACTCTTAGAACACACATCACAATGTTCTCAAATGAAAGGAAAAATAAAACTGTTTAAGAAACAAAATTGCTTCATTTGCAGTGAATGAATGAATTTGAACAGTACGGAGTAGGGGCCAAATGAATAAGTAAAAAGAAATGAAAATCTTCAGTTAAAATTCACGCATTAGAAAGGAATTCGTGGAGGAAGCTTGAAGCTCTAGCAATCAATCGATGGAGTCGAAACAAATTAAGATACCTGACAAGCTTTCCCTTTTTCAATTCCATGGGAAAGAAGAAGCTGCAATTGTATCCTTTAAAGCCCTAACATGGAATCAGAATCAGAATCAGAGGTTCAACAGAGTGGGATCTTTCACTGAAACCGCAAATTCAGACTTCAATCGACAATTTTAGTCAACAATTGTTGACTAGAGCTTTAACGTTGGTAAAGAAACGTATTAATAATGCGGAGACCAAACGTCGTCGTCGTAGTTGTCACTGATAAGTTAGTCCAAACAGTCACATCCACTGAATTCCGTCGACAAACCCGACCCGGTAAAATAGGCTTTGTCTAAGGTGAAGTCGCCTTTAAGTGAATTTTGAACCAAGTGGTGCAATTTTGGTTCATAAATAGCTATTAAAATGGATAATTTTATAGCTTAAATAAGTATAAGGTGATTAATATATGAATAATTTTTATTTTAATTATTAAGTTGGGCATCTAAAAAATGGAATATATCTTTTTTTTTCTTATTGTTTAGCTTGTCAAATTGAAACATGATCTTAATTATTGAAATATATGCATTAAAATATTTATATTATTTGTATTCACAGCTCATACCATTACATGATAAAAAAATATTTCATTGTTACTATTAAAATAAAACAAGTTCAGAGATAAAAGATGGATTTAAAAATATTTCAGAAATAAATTAAAAGATTAATATTTGGAAAAAGTATATATATAAATAAATACTTCTTTAGGGACTTAAACTAAAATTTTACAATTCAGAAAAATAATTCATTAAGCACTCAAAACAAAATTAAGTAATATATTAAACACATAACTAATTTAAGCTCGGTATTAAAAATATTATAAATTTTGGTAAATAGTTAATGGAGTAACAAATTCACCGTGCAAAAAATCTTGATCACAATAGCAGCTTTAATTCTTTGTTAATAAAATTTCCACTTAAGAGCCAACTTCATCTTTTTTTTTTTCTTTTATGAATTCTTTATATTT
>Ga0099823_1007003_pt1 | contig 11430 bp, 6 predicted proteins | sample CowpearedBW_FD_76831 | JGI IMG/M metagenome (GOLD analysis project Ga0099823, IMG submission 76831) | Root nodule microbial communities of legume samples collected from California, USA - Cow pea red BW | ecosystem: Host-associated > Plants > Roots > Nodule | place: USA: California | collected... | reverse complement strand
CTTAGACTGTTATTTTTAGAAGAATTATTTTTTAAATTTCTTATATTTGGGATGTATGTTTTAGGTACTATTAATTTGAATCTATATTTTAACTTTTATTTAGTTGTTCATTAACTTCTATTTAGATGTATGCTTAATTTTTTTTTTCTGCAATTTAATTTGGACCTCATTTAAAAATTAATAATTTTTTTTAAATATCCGCGGATATCCAACGGGTATCCGCGGGTTGAAAAATATCCGCAAGTATTTTTTATGCGGGTATCCAATGGGTAACGGGGCAAGTAACGGGTACGATTTTTTCTTGCGGGTCGGGTAGCGGATAGACACTATCCGTGCCCGACCCGACCCGTTGTCATCCCTAACTGCAATAGAATCTTCATTTGCTTTAACAGCTGCATCGTCCCCAGTTCTTGCAACCTCTGCAACAGTAATATACTCTGCGTAGAAATGTAGATTGATTCCACATCCCCACAACTAAAGGAAAAGATTAGAAATTAAGAATATTTCTCCGTTAAATAAGCCCCTTTCTGCCATCCCCTTCTCCCAACCCTATGAAAAAACGAAGTTACCATGCAATTAATTGCTTAAGAGAAATAATAATGCAAGAAATATTGTGAGAAGTACACAGAAATATTAGGGATCCTTTTTTGTATTCACTTTCCCTTCAAACTTCATCAAATTCAATCTCTGTGGAATAAATAAAAGCTGTTAGTGAATGGATTGTAACACAATTTAAAGAACATGGTATTAGCCGTTTTGGTTTTCTATCTCTACAGTGTGCCTTTGTTTTATGGTAGAAAAAAAATAATAACTTCTGACCAGAAAAATAAATAATATGTAAATGTAAATTATTACTATAGAGCTGAGTACCTCTTGTTGGTGGAAGACATATTAGAAGTCATTGCCTCTTTTTTCTACATATACAGGAAAACAAATGGAACAGTAGGTCAAGGTCATTATTATCTTCAACATCCTCATTCAACGAGCTGTTTGCAGGTTTGTGAGCAGCTTGTTTTCCCAGTTGCCTCAAGGTTCTACCACCTTTATCCTCCTCACCGCCAATACAAGATCTTCTGTTCTTCTTTGGAGGATGTGATGTTGAACCATCCCTCTTTCTCTTATTAGCATCCTGATATGAGAGAATGCTAAATGACAAGAAATATTAAATAAATACAATCACATTCACAAATCAGATAAATGGAAGAAGAAAGAAGTGAACTAATATTTACTTGTTTTTCCCTTGTAACATCAGCATGCAAAATATCAGTCAAGCTGGATCTATGCCAGAATTCATAGATTCATAATCAAAGACATTCTCAACTGGACAGTCAGGATTCAAGCCCACAATTTCCTGATACCAATATAACCATGATCAATATTATTCAATAAAATAACCAATTTGTTATTTTTCCAATGACAACAGAAGAAACCCAAGGTCATTCTTGAAAGCAAAGGTAACTCACCTATATCAGTGGCAACTTGGGTGGGAAAGTCATCAAGGGATTCCAACCCACAAAAAATGTCTGCAGACTGTGAAGTACAAAATCTATCAATGTTTAGAAAAATAATGATAACGAAAGTAAAACACCACTTCCTTCAACCAGTACTATATATAGAGTGTGCAAACCTCCGGTAGCCTTCAAACTGGGTTTTCTCCCCTCTTCAAAGTCTTCCCAAAGCCACTTTCTTCCAACCAAGAACTTTTCCGCCGCATGCTGCTTCTTCCACCAAGAAGATTCCCGAGCCAAATATTATTATAATTCTTGATCTGCAAATTTGCCTGAGCCTGTTTCTTCCTTCCAAGGTTCGATAAAGGAAGAAAAAACGAAGGTTGCAAGAACAAGAGCCACGGTCTTGATATATATAGCAGCAAAAGAAAGTAGAAGAATATGGAGCACTCAGAGGGTAGCACCAGCACCAGCAGCAACACCAATTCCCGTATCGGAAATTATGAACTGGGTCAGACTCTGGGCAAAGGAAACTTCTCCACCGTGAAGCTTGCACGTTGCCTTGACACCGGAGACAATGTGGCCATAAAAGTTTTCGGCAAGTACACGATTCTCGCCAACCAACCCAAGAACGAGCTGCGCAAGGTTCTTTTCCTTTCATATTCATTCATCTTTACCTTGTTCCACTCTTCTATACCATGCATTCTTACCTCATATTTCATGCTGCTCAACGTTTTGCAGTTGGAGCGAAACTTGTTAATAATGAAAATGGTTAGACACCCTAATGTGGTGCATGTCATTGAGGTTAGATGGAACAACCGTGTGTTGCATAACTTAATTATTTCTTCATCTTCGAATTTCCCATTGCAAGTGACTTATATACATGCATGCGTTTATCTTGGTGTAGGAGATATATACCAAAACACATTTCTTTATTGTAACGGAACATGTAACTGGTGGGGAACTGTTTGATAAAGTTGTAAGACTCTTTTTTTCTTTTCGCCTTCTCATTTGGGATCAGAATCCTCTGTAAAGATTGTAACTTTTTTTGGTGCTGTTTTCCTGAACCAGACAAACTCCGGGAGAATGACAGAGCCCGAAGCAAGAACATATTTTCAGCAGCTTATACATGCTGTGGATTACTGTCACAGTAAAGGTGTTTCCCATAAAAACTTAAAGGTGAGTGAGGTGTTATGACAATAATATGTTGTTTCTTTCATTTTTTTTCTAAGAGAGAAAGAGAGAAAGCTAGTTAACTGATTGATATTAATTTTCTACATATCTTTTATCAATTCTGTGTATTACAGCCAGAGAATCTGTTGGTGGATGCTGATGGAGTGCTTAAAATATTGGACTTTGGCATGAATATGCTGTCGCAACAAGTTGGAGTGAGTCAGTTATTGGTGAATAAATTTTCAAAACATTTATGTTGACATGCTAATTGATTTTACCCTATTGTTATTTTTAGCAAGATGGGTTGCTTCACACAGCACGTGGTGAGCCACAATATACCGCCCCAGAGGTGTATTTTGTATCTGAAACTTCAAATTCAATCTCTTTCTCTCACTCTCATATTTTTGTAATAATATCACTATATATACATAATCTCTCTTATCATACGTATATATATAGGTGAAAATGAACATCGGCTATGAGGATGCAAAGTCTGACATCTGGTCATGTGGTGTTATTCTTTTTGTTCTATTGGCTGGATATTTACCCTTCAAATGTAAAGACATTGCCACTTTATGTCTAGAGGTGACTCTCACTTAATGTTTGTGATGCTATTCTTGTATTGTTTGTTAGCACACCACATTTATGTTTTATTCATGAACATGGTGATTTATGTAATCATTTCTCAAATAATTGAACTCTGCCTGTTTTTAAATTTACAGATGTTTAAGGCTGATATCACATGTCCTTCATTTTTTTCTCCAAGTGTAAAGAGCCTAATTGAGAGAATCCTTGATCCCAATCCAGCTACAGTAAGTACTTGACATGTTCCACCCATGGTTAATTTGATTGAGCCATTATCTCATGAAATTAAAATGTTATTACATCACCTCTTTCTTATGGCATGGAACAGCGGATTGCAATTAAGGAAATATTGGAAGATGAATGGTTCAAGAATGGGCCTCAATCCCCGAATTCTGATGAAGTAAGTGTTAGTTTCAGTAGTGTCTGTAGTAACTCTAAAACCTTCTAATTAGCTTTAATATTGATTGAGTATTACTCAGCAGAGCTTATGTGTCTATCTTCATGTTAATGTACATTATTTTTATGAACAGAATTCACAGGGGCCTGCAGAACCTGCAGAACCTGTAGAACCTGTTCCCAAGAATGCATTTCAGAAAATGCGTGTCTCTCTGGGCTTCGATCATGTAGGAAATCTTCTGAACAAGGTATACAAAACCTTAAATTTAGTTAGATATCCAATTTTCCTGTTGATATTCCTTGTCATTAGATTAAGAAACATTATATACTTAACATATTTAGTTTAATCAATCCCCGTGTAATAATTCATCAGATTTTCTTTCGAGTCATTCACATGAAAAAGAAAAAGAACTCTTATGCAAGCTTTTGTTCTGAGGTTTGACTATATTATGATAAGGTTCTGTTTATTAGTGTTACTAATTAAGAACTAAGAATACACAAAACTTGTCTCTAATTTGATAATTCTGAATTTTTACTTGGTCCATTTTCTAAGAAAACTTGAGTTTTTTGACACCTAGGTACTTGGTAAAAAGGAAACAAGTTTCGTATCCAAATGCTCCGCAAATGAGATAATTTCAGGAATTGAACGTACTATAGCTTCTATGGGTTTTAATGTTAAGAAGAGAAAGTACAAGGTAAGAAATTTTTCTTTAACTCGTGCATTTCAATTTCTAAATAATTGCAACCACTAACGTTAATAACTTGCTATCTAATTTCTATTTCTGATAATATTTCTTATTACGCATTTCAGTTGAAGATTGAAGGGGAAAAGGATGAACACAAAGGTCATCTATCAATAGTCACTAAGGTACGTGTTTTTTAGTTCAAGATTTCAAGATTTAAGTTTATTACTTTTTCAATGGTTTTTCTAAGTTCTGTTTTTCAGATCTCTAAGGTGAACCCTTCCTTTTTCAAGGTTGAGGTTCGAAGGGATGGAGGAAATACTCTTGACTTTCATGAGGTAATTTCTATAAACTTCAATTTTCAAGGATATGTTTTATTTTAAAATTTTTGGTCCCATCCTTTTGTATTTTTCTTACAATAACAAAATTTATTTTTCTTGTTCACTAACTTAGCGGAATGAACTTTTAATGTTTGCAGTTCTACAGAGATCTATCTGCTGGGATGCGTGATATCATTTGGGTAGAGAAATCTGCCAACTCAGAAAGAGAAGATGGTATTAACTACGTAGTTCTCTACACATTTAAGTGTACAAAATAGATTGAGTTAAACATTTTTAGACATTTCTCACGTTACTCTATTGTTTATGTGCAGGTGCAAGTACATCAACTGCAAGATAATACATTTCTCACATAATTTGATTCACGTTACTCTGATGTTTACCTTCTTCTGGACATATTTTTCGTTTTATACGGTTAAAGGATTCTTACTTTTTTGATTTAGCTTTCTTGCGAACTTCCTATTTTTGGGTCGAATCGTAACTAACAAATCATGTTGATGTTTCAAGTAATATTTTTGTTTCCTTTTTACTGTTACTTGAATCGTGATTTTGATTACAAAGTGTATATTTGAATCATAATAAGCAAATCAGGGTTTGATCCTTTAAAATGAATAAATTGTGGTTTGGTTGATACCGGGAAATAATACTTTTATTTTTACTCAAATCGTGATTATGGAATTCATGATTATTTTAATATATTAGACAATTTTTTTATATACATTGTTGCGAAAAACACCTTCGTGAGAACTATCTTAGGCAATACAAGAAAAAAACTCCTAAAACAACAATAAATAATTATAAACATCTCATTAAATTTCATGCACTCTTTTACTTTATCTATATCCGATATTTTTTTTAATATTCTTAATTCAAATATTTATCAAATCAAAATATAATAATATTTTATTTTATTACATATAACATTTCTTTGTGTAACATGACTAAAGTTTATTAGAAACAATAAATAGCATAAATCATATTATTAATATGATTATTCAAATGTATAAATATAAAAGTTTTATCAGCTTATTTATATAGATTAAAATAACATAAATTATCAAAATTTTACTTCAGAGTTTCGAAACTGTTTCAGTGAGGCCCAAACATAATCACAATATTTATGTTGTCGACCAATGGTGCATCGCTAGAAAACATAAAAACATACTCAAGTTCATAATAGTCACATGAAATATGTTTATAAAGGGATAATTATAAAAAGATCCACAATATTACTTGCAAAAGGTTGCTCTTGCATACACAAACGTCTACCAAGCCTTAAACATAACTTAGTAAAATTGATCTTTTGAATTTTTGTTACTTTAAATTAATTGAATTCCATATTAAGAATTATCTAATCAATAAAATATTTATTTAAGTGTTAAAAAATTATTACTTCTTATTTCAATATTTTTCCCATCATAATTACAATTAGACTTCCTAAGTTATATAATACCATATTCATAACAAATTTCAATTTATAAATAAAAAACATTTTAACATTATTAACCTCTTGGTTGTTAACTAAAAGAACATAGGGAGGGCACACAACAAAGTGATATATTGGACGTATATTCAATAAAACCACTTAAAACAAGAAAATGAGGTGCTTATATAGCAGCACACTACATAAAAGAATACAACTGATAAAACTAACAATTTGCTACACAAAAAATATTCTTGACATATTTGACTTAATTACTAACATTCCTCCTTAAGTCAAATTATCTTTGACATTAACTATGCCAATTGTATCTCTTAACCAACGAAACCTTTTTGTTCTAAAGGCTTTTGTAAACAAGTCTGCCAACTGCAACTCAGATGTGCAGTGTTTAATATTGAGTTTTCCACTACATACTTGATCACATATGAAATGAAATCTTGTCTCAATATGCTTACTCCTCCCATGCGATGCAGGATGCTTTGCCAAATCAATTGCAGATTTGTTATCCACCAACAACCTAGCTTTGCTTTAAAGCTCCACTTTCAATTCTTTTAGCATTGTTTCTAGCCATACTACTTGACAATAGGCTTCTAAAGCTACAATATACTCAATTTCACATGAAAACAAAACCACTATTGGCTCCTTAGTTGAGTTCCATGAGATTAGAGCTCCTCCAAGAAAGAAGATATATCCTGCAGTGCTCTTCCTACCACTCTTATCACCAGACCAATATGAATCAGAATATTCAACCAATTCTAATTTTGAATATGATTTTTCGTTGGGAAACAGAATCCCACAACTCATTGTCCTTTATAGGTACCTTAGAGTCCTTTTGACAACATACATGTGTGACTCCCTTGGATCTTGCATGTATCTACTTATTAAAACAATATTAAAACTCAATTCTAGTCTAGAATTCCGCAAGTACCTCAAACTACCGACCATCCCCCTGTAATTTGTTGCGTTAATAGATTCCTCATCAGTTGTTGGTTCCAATTTCAGTTTGGCCTCTGCAGGTGTAATTACAGGATTACTCTACTCCATTCAAAATCGTTTCAGTAGGTCTAGTGTGTACTTGGTTTGATGCATTACAATACCATGCTTTGTCTTAGTAAACTCAATACCAAGGAAATAGTTGAAGTCGCCTAGATCACTCATTTAAAACTCATTTAGCATTTGAAGCTTGAATTGAGTGATTTCTTCGTTGTTGCCTCCAGTCACCAACAGATCATGACATATAAGCACACAATCACCTTGTTTGCTTCAGAATCACCAAGTAGACTTCTTATTTATTCCATGTTCTGAATTGCACCTTTTGATCCTAATGAGTCTAAGGAACTGATATATCCTTTGGTTCCAAGCTATAGGAGCTTGTTTCAAACCATATAAGGCTTTCTTCAGCTTATAGACTTTCTCCTCCTATCCTTTCACGACAAAGCCTACTGGTTGTCTCAAGTATACATCTTCCTCAGAAAATCATTCAGAAATGATACTTTGACATTCAACTAGTGCATAGGTTGCTTGAAGAACACAACTAGTGACACCACGACTCACACCGTCTCTATCCTTGCTACTGGTGAGAAAGCTTCCCCATAATCAACCCCTCATTTCTGCAGAAAACCTTCACAACCAGTTTGACTTTATATCTCATTATATCCCCTTTTGGATTCATTTTCACCTTATAAACCCATGTCAAATCAATAGGTTTCTTCCCAGATAGAAGATCAACCAATTCCCAAGTCTAATTCCTTTCAATTGATGTTATCTCTTCCTTCATAGCTTTCCACCAACTGTTATATGTTGCAGCCTTATCAAAGCTCACATGTTCAAACTCTACAATTAAGGCAAAATGTACCAAGTTACCATTGACTGTTATATCAACATCATGCATCACCTCATAATCACATAAATGTGATGGTTTCTAGATTGTTCTTGATGACCTCCTCACATGAACGTCTTGGTCAACAAGGACCACATTGGTACTCTCTTCCTCTATCACGATTGTGGACTAAGAAATCTTATTATTGTGATCTTGTTATGAGATATAGGCAGAGGTTTCATCAACCACCTCATCTTTGTTGATATGCACTTAGCTTGTTTCAGGATCCAACATCTTGTAACCTCTTGTTGAGTGGAAACCAATTTCCCCTTATCATCCAACTTGCTCCTTTGCTAGTCAGGTATGTTCTTAAAGCATAGAAACCTGAAGACTCTCAAAGGTGCAACATTGAGTTTTACCCCACTCCAAGCTTCTTCTGGTGTAATCCTTCTAAGCCTCTTCATAGGTGATCAATTAAGAACATAAGAGGCCGTCAGAGCTGCCTTTCCCCATACCTCTTTCTTAGTGATTGCAACTTTACTTTTTTGTGTTTCTCTCCATCCCCGTAAGTCTTTATCAAGATCTCCCACACTTCTCTGGTAGTAGTTTCCTTTTAAATCTTGTTAAAGATGTTGGAGCTTATACATTGATATGATAAGAATCGTGCATTGTTGTCTAACTTCTGTTGTTGCTTGAAGTGCTTCTTTTCTTCCTCAGATGCCTTGCTGCTTATTAGCTGACCTACACTGTCTTGGATGATTTTTGCAACATCTTGAAATCCAAAGACTACAAACATCTTGATCTTCCATTCATCAAACATCTTGTCGTCAAATACTGGCAAATCCCCCTGTATAATACTCCTCATTCTAGCCATTTTTTCGTAGATTCACTTGACAATACCACTCTACTTGAGATTCTTTTATGGATTTTCTTGATTGAGCAAGAAAACCAATTTTCTCCTCAAAGAATCACTCTTCTCTCTCTAGAACACTGTTCAAGAAAACTTTACGGATGACAAGTACTCACCCATGCAACTCTTCACAGGTTCTATCAGAATCGTGCTCCTAATACCATTGTCAACTAAAAGAACATAGGGAGGGCACACGAGAAAGGGATATATACGTATATTCAAGAAAATGAGGTGCTTATATAGTAGCATACTACAGAAAAGAATACAACTGATAAAATTGACAGTTTGTTTCACAAATACTCATGACATATTTGACTTAACTACTACCATTGGTGACATGAATTCTTATATTAATTTACAAACTCTTTAATGTTAAAAGTGTGATATTTTCATAATCACAACTTCCAAACCAATTTTTAACGCATCAAGTAAAGCAATAACGGTATAAATAGTCCTATTTTATCATAAACAATTATACTATAATCATAATTTGCTTTTCTTTTATATACACCCTTCAACAATTGATACCAAATTTTAAAAATGTCACCACATCATCAATATTTTTCTTAACACTACCTTGTTTATTATAAGTTTTAATCCACTGGGTTTGTTTAATATAAACTTAAATTCATTGCATCCATTACAATTTAGATAGTCTCCATAGTTGCTTTAACAACCCACATGTTATGTTTTAATGTCACTCTACCATTTAATTCATATACAGATTGAACCACTTGCTAAATTGAAACCATTACATCAAACTCATCTTCTACCTTATACAAAGAAAATCACATGTTTGTCAACTAAGTCAATATTCAAATTCAAATGGAACAATTTTGTATAACAAATACTAAGAATTATTTGAATTCTTATTTCACTGCTATTTTTTTAAAAATGGCCAAATACAGTGTCCATTTCTAATGTTCTTCTAGTAATATGTTTAGAAAGGCATACAATTGCACTTTCATTAATTTGAATGAAAGAGAAGGTTATACTTTGAGTCTTCCTCATCACACTAACATTGAAATTGTATTAACACCAACTTAAGTTCACATATGATCGTCTAGTTATGTATGATGCAACTTAGATATTAGCATATATTCATTTATCACAAATGATTACTTCTTAGTTTCAATTTCCTTTTTTATATTATCATTGAGTTATATGCTAATTTGTAGATTTATGCAATAAATTATAACAACTTCTAAATCCACCTAATGCAAATTCTTTCACCAACACTAACCCCATCCATTCCAATAAAGAAATAATTTATTTTAGAGGACTTACCCCAACAAGTCACCATTGTGGAAGTCAAAATTGTTGCAACCTTATTTACAAATATTGTAACTCATAAGCAACATCATCCAACATAATTGTTTTCTAATTAACTATTTTATATCATCTCCAAAGTTCTAGAATCTAAATACAATAAACAAGTAATTGGAATCAGATACTAAGATTTGGTTAGACTAACAGAGTTTGTACTAGAGAAATAGAAAAGAAACTTTGTATTGCTATATTAATGAAAGAGATTACTAGAAGATGTAAAAGGGAAAAACAGAAGCGGGAATGAAAAGTATGTATATGCTGATAGAGGGAGAGAGCGTAAATATATATACACTCCAAAACCAAGAAGGCGAGAAAGCCTAAAAGGAGAGGTGCTGGCAGTTAATAATAACTGAATGAACAACATCAGGCAAAGGAGAGATGGAGAGTTTATCAACCCCCCTCAAGCTGGGAATAGATATTCTGGATTCCCAGCTTGGAGAAGTGTTGGGTGAAGGAGGGCAAGGGTAACAGTTGGTAAAAATGTCTGCTGCTTGTTGAGCGGAAGGAATGGGGATGAGTTTGATTATACCACTGGCTACTTTTTCACGGATGAGGTGACAATCTATTTCTATATGTTTTGTGCGTTCATGGTAGGCCTGGTTGGAGGCTATTTGAATGGCTGATTGGTTATCACAGTATAACAAAGCAGGTAAGGAAAACGAGGCATGAAGGTCTTGAAGAAGATATATGAGCCACTGAATTTCGCAAGTTGTGGAGGCTAAAGCACGGTATTCAACTTCAGAGGAGCTTCGTGATATGGTTTGCCCTTTTTTTGATTTCCAAGAAATAAGCGATTGACCAAGGTAAATGGAGAATCCGGTAATAGATTTGTGTGTGTCTGGGCAGGTTGCCCAATCAGAGTCACTATAGGCCTTGAGTTCAATGGGTGTGTTGATCGAGAAAAATAGACCATTTCCAGGGGAGTTTTTGAGATATCGAAGGACACGAAAGGCGACTTGCTTGTGAAAAAGAGTTGGAGCAGCAACGAATTGGCTTAAATTATTGACAGAGAGGGAAATGTCAGGTCGCGTGTTTGTAAGGTATATGAGACGACCTATGAGCCGTCTGTACGATGAAGCCTCGTCTGGATCAAGAAGTTGGCCAGTGTGTTGGAGACGGGATGTTTGAGCCATAGGAGTAGTGGCAGGGGAGGAATCCAGCATGTCAGTGTCGTGAAGAAGATCTAAGGTGTATTTGCGCTAGCTGAGATGAAGTCCAGTGCTATTGCGGGCAACTTCAAAACCAAGAAAATATGTGAGGTCGCCTAAGTTTTTGATACGAAAGGCAGCATGTAGAAGGTCCGCAATG
>Ga0099823_1006998_pt1 | contig 11437 bp, 8 predicted proteins | sample CowpearedBW_FD_76831 | JGI IMG/M metagenome (GOLD analysis project Ga0099823, IMG submission 76831) | Root nodule microbial communities of legume samples collected from California, USA - Cow pea red BW | ecosystem: Host-associated > Plants > Roots > Nodule | place: USA: California | collected... | reverse complement strand
TTAGTAACCAATTTTAGTGACCAAAAGTTGTTAGTCACTATAGTGACCAATTTAGATACCAATTTACAAAATAAAAAATTATTAGTTACTAAAATAGTCACTATTATGAATAAAAAATTATATTCGATCATTAAATTGGTCTCTAATTAATTAAAGACTAATTTAGAAACTAATTCCTTTGGTAGAAAAAAGCATGATAGTTAATTGTTCTTACGAAGTCAAATCAATCTTGTAAAGTCTCCTAATCAACTTCAAGGGTTTTCGGTCCTAGCTTTCAAGAAATCTTGTCTTCTAATCTCGAACAACAAAGGGGAGGTGCTAAAGTCAGTCCGAGATATGGGGTCAAATGTCAAAGTAAAAACATGATCATGTACTTCGTAAATGTTCCTTTTATATCAAGGTTCATGGGCCTTACCTGGTTGGGCTTTGGTTTAGTTGGCCTAATTACCAACTAATCAAATAAGATGCTTAACCTTGGGTTTAACTCATCTGGGAGATTATATTGACTTGGCAAGTCGTCCAATCTGAGTACATGTAGTCCAACAGGACCGACATGTACTCGGCTAGGCCGTGTATGAGGTGAGCTCTTTTGGCCTGATCATCCCACTAATGTTTAGCGACCAATTTTTTTTGGTAGCTAAATTTTAGAAACCAATTTAGACACCAATTATAATTTATTATTCATAATAGGGATTATTTTAGTAACCAATACTCTTTTTTTTTTATAAATTGGTATCTAAATTGGTCACTATAGTGACTAACACATTTTAGTCACTAAAATTGATTGTTAATGAGACATTTTCTTGTAGTGAATTATCACCTAATTTATTTATTTTCCCAATTATTATAATTTTATAGGATCTTACACTTTTTGTTGTTGCTCCCCATAAATTTTTGCAAGTTTGGGAGAATTATTTTTGCTGCATACTTTGTTATTTTTGGTGTTCATTGTTGTTTTCCCCGTCATACAATAAGCTAATTTAATTCATTGTAAAAGAACTTTATATGTTGTATATGAATTATGATCTTTGATTTATATTGTGTGCATCCTATCAATTAGTGACATACAATGAATATATAGTGCATAGTAAAGTAGTTACTTTTTGGTTTGATGCCTTGTTTATTCTCTTGTTTTTATTTCATTCTCCAATTCTTTTTTTTCTATTTTTATTTATATTTTTTAAAACCCTAAACACGATGAATCCACAATTATTAAAATTGAAAATGATTAATTGTATTTTAACTTGTTTAGTTTCATAATCTTGTTTTTGTTTAGCTTTTTAATATAAGTTTATTAGTATAGTTCTCCTTTTATATATCCCTTCTTCTTTTTTCATTGCAAGAAAGTTTTTGTTCAATTGTATGTTTATTTATACATTTCTCTTCTTTAATACAAAAATGTATATTCAATAATATCTCTTTTCTTCTTATTTCTTTTTTATTCCATGTTCTCTGTTTTTCTTTACATGGTATCATTTTAGCCAAAGTGATATTTTTCCATAGCTTTTGCATCCCATCAATTCATCCCTTACACTTTCTCCAATGCCATCTTTTGCAAACTTTTAGATGATAACATCCTTATCTGGATGCAGCATGCAAAATCAACCACTAAAAGGGTTTCGTCTCAAGAAACGCATTCAAGGTATTCATTCATGTGATCCTTGAGCAATTTCTTAACAAAGAGATGAAGCGAAAGTTTTTTTTTAATTCAAGATATGTAAACTATGAACAATAAGAAAATTTACTTAAATTATGGTTATTGAAGTCGGTGGATGCCAAATTAAAGGTTCATGTGGTTAGATGTACATGGTCTTTTGAAATCTGACAAATCTTGGACACATATTTTGCATCTCAAACAAAATCCAAGATCAAGCAACTAAAATTTCAATTGCACAATATGAAGAAACAAGCCTTGATTAGTGATTATCTCATTCAAATCAAGGTTAGGGTAGTGCCAATTGTATGGAAGAATTGATCACAACATATTCAATTGTTGGCATTGATTTGATGAGAATCTTGTTGAAACCGATATAACACTGACCAGACCGTCGTTCAAGCAATGCTTTTCGCTATAACTAACTCAAATATAGTGAATGATTCTTGGTACTCAAACAAAAGGGCTACCAATCACTTGATACCTGATCTTGCCAATTTTTGCATGAGAAATTATTACAATGGAATGTATCGTGTAGAAGTGGGAAACAATAAAAGTCTCATCATATCACATGTAAAGAATTTTATCTTTGCTTAAATTAATTCAAATATGAAATTTTCTTTGGATAATTTTCTTTGCCTTCCTTTAATTACAAAAATGTCTTCTAATTGTATCTTAATTTGCAAATAATCATATTTTCTTTGAATTTCATCTTGACATTTGTTTTATTAAATCTTAGAAAAACAAGAAGGAGCTCTTTTGATGACATACTTCTAGCTAAGAGGCCTACAACCAGAGTTATGGCTAGGAGAATACAAGAAGACTAGACCTCCTCTTAGTATGATAGGCCCAAGTTAAAGTTCATCTGGGCTAAAAAGGATGTGTATACCTAGCCTAAGACTCAGAAATTTGTAAATATTGTAGTAGGGTTTAATTTTGGACTTCGTATTCTAGGCTTAGCAGTATAGGATTTTCTTTGGGCCAAAATGAGTTTGTGAGCCTAAGAAATAATTTAGACCAAGAAGAGATGGGCCTTATATTGGGCCTAGGAGTGGACACGCATGAATTAGGATTTTAACCCTAAATTTGGGCTAAGCTTGGAGAGTAAGCTTCTCATTATGCACACTAAGGCAAGGAGCATGTGACTTGCTTAAGTGGCAAGACACACTTTGTGCATGCACGATTTTTTGCTCCAAATACAACATTTAGACCACATTTCCCTCCCATTTTTGGAGACACCTAGCTTTCATTTTCTCCTATAAATAGAATCTCTTAGGTAGCGTAAAATCATTCATGAATATAACAGAGTTATGCTGTTGAGATGACTCCAAACTACTGTCCTTTTGTGAATCAACATAGGCTAAAGTTTCCTTTAGTGGCTTCCTCTAGCCTCCTTCCTTGAGTGTTGTCCTAACCTCACTTGAGAACCTGACCTAAACACCAAAATCGAACCATATCTCCTCCATTATACTTGTTTTCTCGACTTCATTGCAATAATGGATTCTTCTCCTCTCATTCTCTTGGATTCATGCTATGGACTCATCATTTGGTGTCATGACCCGTGTTACATGCTTCAAGAGATAAGTTCATCTTCTTCTTTACTTCTTCAATTCCATGTTGTCTACAATTTGTGTCCTTAATTGTCTTGTGTTTTTACTAATTGAAATGTGTTCTATTTTCTTCTTGTTTGGTTCATTCTTATAGATCATCTTGAACCTTCCATTATGTGCTTTTAGGTGTTCTATGTGTGATTATTGATTGCTTTTAAGTTTTATTGACGTGAAACTAGACCAAGACTCTTGAATCCCACAAGAGCCTCAACAAAGCACAACAAGACTCTCACTTGCAGACTTGGAATCACACTAGACAACACCTAGAAGCTTAAAAAAGACAAAACCTTGGTGATGACTCTCCCTAGCGAACCAAACCTTTTTCTCCAAGTCTCTTACAATAAGAAAAATGCTCCAAGATTGCAAAGAACACCTCATGAACAGTTGCAAATCTGTATAGTTCAGAGAGAGAGAATTTTCCAAAGTACTCACACTTATTTTGGCTCAAAATGACAATTGTTTTAGATCTCTTTGAAAAACCAAACTTTATAGTATGTCTGTTAACATATTCAACAAGTTAATTTATCTGTTCAATCTATTGATTTCAATTGACTTAAGTGAAATTAGCAGATTAAATGATAACTCAGCTGATTGAAAGTGCTAATAACATAACTATATCATCTAGCCAATTAACTTGTTAAACCCATTTAATAGACTAAAAGACTGTAACCAGATACAAGACACCTATTTTATGTCAAATTGTTTTCATGTTAAGCTTCAATCTTCAAGCTTCAAGATCTTCATGTGATAGCCAGATTAAGCACACATAAAGCTTGATCAATATAACATTTCTTCAATTCTTCATCAATACTCCATATCCTTATTAAGTCATTATGCAATATCTTCATCAAGTTGCTATGCAATATCTTCATCAAATCTCCATGCATCAAAGTCATATGTGTAATGCCTAAGAGGATTCCAAAAGAGTAGACCTCATATGAGCATGACAAGCCCAAGTTAAAATTAATATGGGCTAAGGAGGATGTGAAGACCTAGTGTAGGTCTTTGTAATTTGTAAATATTAGACTAGGGTTTTCTTTTGGGTTTTGTATTATAGGCCCAATAGTATAGGATTTTCTTCAGGCCATGTATTTGGGCCAAGATGGGTTTGTTAGCCTAAGAAGTGTTTTAGGCCAAGAAGATATAGGCCTTACATTAGGCCTAGGCGTGGACGCATATGAATTAGGGTTTTAACTCTAAATTTGCACCAAGCTTGGAGATCAAGCTCCTCCTTATGTGCATCAAGACAAAGAGCATGTGATTTGCTTAGGTGGCAAGTCACACCTTGTGCATTCACTCTTTTTGGCTCCAAATACAATGTTCTAGACCATTTTTCCCTACCAATTTTTTAGACACCTAACTCTCCTTTGCTCTTATGAATAGAACCTCTTAGGTTATGTACAATCGTACATGAATATAGTAAGAGTTATGTATTTTAGATGACTCCAGACTACTCTCCTTTTGTGAATCAACTTAGGCTAAAGTTTCTCTTTGTGGCTTCCTCTAGCCTCCTTCCTTAAGTGTTGGCCTAACCTCATGCCCCTCTTTACTTAGATTTTACTAGACAATAAAAGTTTGACTTTTTCACATTATCATAGTAAAAGATAAGTAAAGATAGAAACACTAATTTTGTTCGAATTTCAAAAGAAGACATATTTAAAGACAAACTTGACCATTCCAAAAGAGAGGGTCTCTATTTGAAAGAACTAGGTGACCATTACCAAGTAGAGGGTCCCGATCCGACACAACATTTTTTTGTTTTTTTTTTACTTTTTGAAAAAAAACAAAATAGGCTAGTCTCGAGAAGAGGGTCTATGTCCAAAAGATTCGACGACCATTACCTTGTAAAGGGTCTCGATCCAAAACCCTTATTATTATTTTTGACTATTTTTGAAAAAAACATTAGACCAAGCCTTAGGAGAGGTTCTACATCCAAAAGATTCGATGACCATTATCATGTAGAGGGTCCCGATCTGACAAATCACTTTTTTTATTATTTTTTGATTTCTTGAAAAAAAGATTAGACCAATCATGAGGAGATGATCTATATCAAAAATAAAGAAATCAATGACCATTGACTCACACAAGGTCTTGATGTAAAGAAATCGATGACCATCGCCTCGCAAAGGGCCTCGATGTGATAAAGAAATCAATGACTACTGCCTCGCAGAAGGCCTTGATGTAAAGAAATTGATGACCATTATCTCGCAGAGGACCTCAATGTAGAGAAAATCCAAGATCATTCCCTTGCAGAGGGTCTTGATGTACACATAATGAAATCAATGACCATTGTCTCGCAGAGGGTCTTGATGTACACATAATGAAATTAATGACCATTGTCTCGCAGAGGATCTTAATGTATAAAAGGAGTACTTGGATTTTGCTCTTGAAGTTTCGACAAACACCGTGCGAATGCCTAACATTGGTGAGACTTACACAAAAAATTGTCCTTGCTGATTTTTTTCAAATTTCCTTTTTTTAGCGATTCTTTCTTTGAAATGATTTTTTCAATGATTTTGTAGAGTATGATGGATGACATGATGGAATGTGTGTATGTTGCATGGTATGATGAAAATAATTGAAAAGACTCTTTTTTGTATTTTTCACTTTTCATTATTTTTATCAATCTAAGAAATGTCGGAAGAGTATGCTTATGTACGTGTTATGAATTCCTATTGAACATTGATTATGCATGACCTGTTATGATTTTCTTTTTTAACCTAGATGATGATGCATGTATGAATCTGTGGATGCATGGGTAGAATTCATGAGATTCTTATTTTTTTTTTCATTTTTCATTTTTCCTTTCTTTTTCTCCATTTATTATAAGTACATAGCAAGGAAAAATAAGCTTATAGGCTAGAAAAAACTAGTCTTGGGGCTAGAAAAAATTTGGCTTGAGGGCTGGTGTGAAAACTATGCTTGGGGCTAGTGTGGAAACTAAGCTTAGGGGTCAATGAGGAAATTGGACTTTCGGGCTAGTGTGGAAACTAGGTTTGCAGGCCACAGTAGAAATTGAACTTACAAGATAGTGTGAAAATTGGGCTTAAGGGCCAGGTAGATATTGTGCTTGGGAGCCAGTGTGAAAACTGGGCTTAGGGGCCAGGCAAAGTGGGCTTGCGAACCATGATGGAAACTGGGCTTATGGGCCAGCCACAACTAGGCTTTGGGCCATATAAGTCATCAATTTGAGAAACATCATATATACATATTTGTGCCTTTTTTAATTTTCTTCAATCAAAAGTATTCAATATCCATTCAAGCAATCAAAAGTATTCTTTGGTCTAATCAATTTACCAACAAACCCTTTTTTTAATCATTTCTTTTGAAATATGCATGAAATTGTCAATGGCTTGGAAATGCTTGGATGAGGTGATGGAGATTAACTAGGGAGTTGCCCCAATTTGAATTGGGCTTGGGTCATAAAATGTGTTTGGGCTTTCCTCAATTATTGATGGTATGAAGGAAATGATGGGGACTTTAAAACATTGCCTCTAGTGTAGAGTCTAGGATGGTCTTACGGTGCAAAAACATGTTTGGCTTTTCCCAATTTAGGAGGTGGAGAAATGATGGGGTCTTCATAAGTTGCCCTTAATGTGATCATAGTTCCCAATGAGAATAAATGCCCCAATTCAGGATGAATGATGGAAATATATGAATTACAAAAAAGTGACTACCCTAGTTTGGGTTTATGACTAACAAAGATGGACTATGGTAAGGTTGGTCACGGTTTAGGCTTAGAGCGGGAGATATTGTAGGAGAAAAGATGGAGTTCCAAGAAGAATGAATTGAAAGGGAATAGCCAAAATTTAACCTAATTGCTTCATTGCATGCGCTACATTTTGAGCTTTGGAAACATGTCAACCAAAAATAAACTGCCCCAATGTTTAAAAGCTAATCTCTGACCACACTTTTTCAATCTTTTTTTCATCATTTGTTTTTGGAACTAACTTGTTAGCAAATCAAAATTTTGCTCTAAATTTAAACCTTTGACAGATAACAACCAATATTTGATTCGTGTGGACTTTATTAGGCTTGTATTTTGACCAAGACTAAGGGTATGAAAGAAAATGATAATAAAGCCCCAAAAAAAGTGATGTGAGGATATATTTGAATAATGTTTCATTCAATATTTGTTTAACTTCTTTTTATTCACCTTTTTTTTTATATTTCAACAGTGCAAAAGGGGTATTTGACAAAAGTTATTTTTGCTATTCTGCCCCGGTTATAGAACCGGGACATATAAGGTCGAGGCCAAAAAGGTTAAGCTTTTGGCCTCGGGTGTTACCCGAGGTAGAAAACCCTCTTTTGCCTTGGTTCTACACAAAACTGACGCCATATATTGCCTCTTTCTTCCTCAGTTTTCTTGGAACTAAAGCCATAGTCCAGAAAATAAAATATATTTTTAAAAGTTTGAATGTGTTTTAGCTTCGGTTAGAGTATGACCGAGGCCATATAATCTACTCTCTGGCCTCGGGTGGGGACTAAACTGAGACCATATGGTGCTTTTTGCTATGGTTGGTGCATGAACCGAGGCATATGACCTGTTTTTATTTAAATAATTTTTCTATTTTTGTATATTCCCACATTTTAAAACTTGCATATTTTCAGTAAAACCAACCATAACAGAAAATATAGAATACATTTTATGAATCCTAATTGCATCCACAATTCAAATATATCTAAAATTTTTTGTAACAACAAATATCCTAATCAATACTATTGTACATCTGAATTATAAATTTGGCACATGCAATCCTACCAAACTTTGTGGACTTCACGGGAATTGGTGCAATACTCTTGAATGTCTGCAAAATAAGACATTAACTTAAGTTAGTATATCGAAAGACAATATTGCAAAGTATTCATTTTAATTCAAATATATATTATCGTTTCCCAATTAGTTGTAATACGAGCACGCACAATGGTTGTCATCCATTACATTATATAGTAACCACACTCATAAGAGTCGGTTTGTCTATAACAATACATTATATCAACAACATTAAATTAATTAACGAAGAAAATCAAATCAAAGAACTATAATAAATATATGGATAAAAATACCAAACCTGGAGGGAACACCATGCAAGACATTTTGCCTTAGCCATTGATCTCCCTACAACATGTTATGTCCAAAAATTGAACTATGATAAAGGGAATATGTTAGGATACTTTTATATAACAAAGAATATTGATAAGATTGACATTGAGGTTCTTACTAATCTATCACTTGTTTAAGATGGTTGGGGGGAGGGCGGTGCAAAGAGCAAAACCACACAACAAGGTTCTCCCTTAGGGAAACCACAAGTAATTGACAATGACGGTTTAAAAGAAAATAAACTTAAGTTATGCGTTAAAATGACAGATTATATTCACAAGTTAACAAAAATGGCTTACCCAAGTACATAAGGGTAAAATAAATTTCTTTTCCGCATTGAAAGCATTTCGTCACATATGTTTAGGTGTCATCAAACTTGTTGCATTCATCGGTGAGTTAAGGGTCTACAAACCCATATAGATCATTCAGCCCCATATTTTTAGTGACACCAAATACATAAACATAAAATTGATTTGATATAAGTAAATAGATAAATAAATAAAATAACTATATATAATGACTGAAAGGCTTACATTATCCATAACTGAATAATGGTAATATTCAGTTCCTCTTGTTTCCGTGCAAGCTCCAAGACATCTTAGGAATGTGTCGCAACCTAAATCGCGACGGGACGACGAACTAAAAAAGAATGGATTTGGAAAAAGAGATTTGAAGTCGCCACCATAATTTATTCTGGAAAACTTTGGAAAACCATAAAAATAAAATAAAGTCTGTGAAAACCAAATTTAGGGTCCGGGAGTCGGTTACGCGTAGGGAAGGTATTAGCACCCTACAACGTCCGCTCAAAGGCGGTACCTTTAATTAAATTTGCAAAAGAGATGTGTTTATTTTAAATATTTATTTTTCCCATAAAGTAAGAACATAAATTGAACAAATATATTTATATTTGAGTGAAAAGGACCCAACAAGGATTGAACCTTGGTCTTATGTATTCTCATTAAAATGAGAAATCAGGGCTACGTAGTTCTTTATAAAATTGTTTAATTAAATGATTTAATTTATGAAAGTTGTCTTTTGACACCAAACACATTTTTTATGAGTGTCGTGTGATGCGAGCGGCCGATTAGACACCAAACACATTTTTTATAACTTATTTATTGAAAAAAAGACTATTGTGTGACGCGAGCGGTCAATTAGACACCAAAAACAATTTTTAATATTTTTTTCATTTTAAAAGAAATTGTCATACGAAGCGATCGGCCGATTAGACACCAAAACAATTTTTATATTTTTTTTATTTTAAAAAGAAATGTGAGGTGACGCGAACAATCAATTAGACACTAAAAGAAAAAAATAAAGAAAATAATTTTACATTTTTATTTATTCTTATTTTTATCATTTTTGAAAATTATTTAAATATTTTATTTCAATTTAAAATATCTTTATTATTTTTGAAAATAATATGATTTAAATGTGAGATTTAATTAAAAAAAATAAATGAGAAAAAACAAAAAAGATACACGAAAACGTGGTGCATAAAGAGAAACGCAAGGTGCATAAAGTAAACGTGGGGTGCATTAAAGTAAACGCGGGGTGCATTAAAGTAAAACACAGGGTGCATTAAAGTAAAACGTGGGGTGCATTAAAGTAAACGCATCTTATCCTAAGAAGAAAATAAAGGACTGGGGTGTATGCTTAGTGAAAACGCAGCTACATAAAGTAAACTAAAACTTAATGTAAGGGGTGTGGGGTTATTACATTAGGGAGTGCATGAAGTAAATAAATAAACAAAATCCAATATTAAAAGCAGGGGTGCGAAAACTGAAATATGGAGGTGCGTGAAGAAAAAACATAAACTTGCTAACCTTAATAAAAACAGAGGTGGTGCATGAATAAATTATGGTGGTGGATGAAGAAAAAACTTAAACATGCTAACCTTAATAAAAACAGAGGTGGTGCGTGAATGAATTATGGTGGTGCATGAAGCAAAAACTTAAACCTACTAACCTTAATAAAAGAATAGGGGGTGGTGCGCGACTGAACTGTGGTGGTGCATGAAGCAAAAACTTAAAAACCCTAAAGCTATATCAAAATGCAGCAACTGAATCTTAACCCTTAAACATACTTCGTCTCCTTCCTTCTGCAAACGACCACCACACAAACACCATGATTGCTCCTGATCGAGACCCACAAGCAAACCACCACCGGCGGCGAACGACCAACAACGGCGGCAACCCCTAATGTCGTCAATGGTGTCACCAACACTAACACCTTCTCACATTGCATCATCCTAGAATCCAACACTAGTTCAACCGTGGCTCACCATCTCTCTTACCGCGACCACCACAGCAACACCGATGACCACCACGAACCAACACACCAACATTATACACTACCAAAGCCGACACCAACATTATACACTTCCCGGAATGACAATGTTCACTACCAGATTCTTATTTGCAAGTGGCAAATCCACTTTTTTCTATTTCTTTTCTATTTCATTGTTAATTGGTTTGCATTGTAAAAATAAAAAATAGAAAAGTGTTTTTGTGACATGAAATTCGTTTCAATTGCTTTTACCGGCATACAATAAACAACCAAGAGCCTCAACTCAGAACATCATACAACATTGAAAAGGTTTGAAGATAGAAAAATGCATACCTATTTTGCAACTATGTTTTTGATTCCAAAATGTTGTTGGTTTACCGATTGGTTCTCTTTTGTTGCAATTCCGAATTCAATCATTGAATGAAAATTGTTGCATAGCCGTGGTGCCAAAAGATGCAGAGGGTGTTTGATGATGGATTAACATGTGAGAGGTAACCTCATGGTGTTTGTGCCAACTTAATTAACAAATGGGGTGAGCAGCAGTTGGAGGAAGTTGAGATAGAAGAAAAAAAATGTTCCCTCCAATCCTGCGCACAATTTTTATTTTCAATTTTAATTTTTAATTTTAATTTTCTGAATTTATTAATTAATTAAAACCGAAAATATAATTTTTTTATTATATAAAAAACAAAAAGATTATTTTACTTAACGCTTAAAAAAACATAAATTAAAAACTTTTATTAATTAATTTTTATTATTATTTTTTTAACAATTTATTTTTTT
>Ga0099823_1006993_pt1 | contig 11440 bp, 10 predicted proteins | sample CowpearedBW_FD_76831 | JGI IMG/M metagenome (GOLD analysis project Ga0099823, IMG submission 76831) | Root nodule microbial communities of legume samples collected from California, USA - Cow pea red BW | ecosystem: Host-associated > Plants > Roots > Nodule | place: USA: California | collected... | reverse complement strand
TTAGAATGCATGGATTAGAACACATGGATGGAAGAATACAACAAATTGAGGAAAATGTACACCGAGTGGAACAAAATGTGCACTGCATTGAAGAAAATTTATCGCATTTAACCCTGGACATGAACAAGCGTTATGATGAAGTGAATTTCAATGTCAATGAAATCCTTCACAAACTGGAAGACATTCAAAACTCTTTCAAATAAGTTGTTCTCTTGAACTGAACCTATTCAATTATATAATTCAATTAAATCAAATTAATATAATCTTAGTTTAATTACTCGGATGGTACCCCTTTAATAAGAGTGTGTCAATTTGGTACAACAGGGAAAAAAGTGTCAATTGCGTCCCCACTTTTGAAAAAGTGCCTCAATTAGGTTCCTTTCAGAAAAAAAATAATTAATGTCGTTAATGATACATCATGTGTCACTCTCTGGGTTTTTTAATTTTTTCTAATTTTTTTATTCTTTTTGCAAAAAACAATTTGATGCCATGTGTTAAGTCCCTGTTGTGACACATGACAATGTCAGTGCCACGTGGCAGGATAATGCCACGTGTGACAAATGTCATTGTACTAATTTCAATTTAGTACACATATATATCTGATTGTTTCAATTTAGTATATACTTTTGTGTCTTTGGTTCAATTTTGTCCCATTTTTTTAATAATTGAAGTATATTTTTTTAATTCATTTTTTTATAAGATTAAAATTAATTAAGTATAAATATTTTTACAAAATCAAGTACTTATATTTATATTAAAATTTAGTGGTCAAATAATATATTGACAAGATATGGATTAATAATATACAATAGCGTAATATGCTAAAAATTCATTTTTAATAAAAAAAATATTAGTATAACATTTATACAAATAATAGATTTGGTCTTGAATTGGAGATACAATATTGCTCTATTTTGAAAAAAAAAATGGATGACTATATTGTTCTATTAGTATAACATTTTTTATCACTAAATTTTAATGTAAATATCAGTACTTAATGTTGTAAAAATATCTATACTTAATTACTTTTAATCTTATGAAAAAGTGAATTAAAAAATGTACTTCAATTATTAAATAAAATTGGGAAAAAATTGAACCAAAGACACAAAAATGGGGACTAAATTGAAATAGTGTGGTATATGAGTACTAAATTGAAATCATTACAATGACATTTGTCACACGTGACATTATCCTGCCACGTGGCACTAACATTGCCACGTGTCACAACAGGGACTTGACACGTGGCAACAAATTTTTTTTAAATAACAAAAAAACATTAAAAAAACCAAAGAGTGACACGTGGCATGCCATTAACAGCGTTAATTAATTTTTTTTCTGAAAGGGACCTAATTGAGGCACGTTTTCAAAAGTGAGGACGCAATTGATATTTTTTTTACTGTAGGTACCAAATTGACACACTCATACCAAAGTGGGTAGCATCCGAGTAATTAAACTTATAATCTTCTATCATGTTTTAATCATTTGTTTATATTTGGTCTTATTTGTGTTAAACTTATATGGATTCCAAAATATTAGAGTTACTACAGGAATGACTTGCTCTTGAAAGACGAATGAATGTCGTTATTAATATTGTACTACTTATAATATTGTACATTCTGATGTTTGCACTTCTTTATATATTATATGACATTTGTAGTTGACCTTTTAGTAATGATGTGATTAAAAAATATTTTTTTAATCTGTTTTAATGAACAAAATTTAAATATTTTATTTTTCACTTCAAATACATTATAATATTTATTTTTTTCAATTAATAAATATTTTTAATATTTTAATTTATGAACTAAAAAATTCAAAATTAATTACAATTTATCTAATTATCATTTATACTACATTTAACATCAAGGGCAATTTGGTAATCTAACTTTTTCATAAATTAAATTTTATTTTTTGTTACTCACATCACTCAAATCCTGCACAAACTTTCACAAAATTTACTCTTAAAATCCACTCTACCATCACCTCCAAATCCCTTAGAAAAATAACAAATTCCACCATCAAATCAACTCAAATTAATCCTCTCCCTCTCCCTCAAATATTTTCGCTCATAAGAACACACCCTTAGTGTTTCCTAAAGGTGCTTAGGGCCTAGATTATGATCTTTGGTGGGAGCCCGACATTGTTTTTAACGGAGGTACGAACCTGAGCATAAACCCATATCAAGGTCGACGAAGTAATGAGGCACAAAAGGCGCCAAGGAGAAAAGGAAGGGTAACGAAGCCAGAATCCGACAACCTCGGTTAACAGGTGAGGATCAAGGGGTTCCTCAACTCCTTGGGTGAAGATTCACACCCTATGTCGCCCATAAGCATGGTTTTACCAAGTCATCAAGGGGCTACGAAGGAAGGAACATCGTTTCACTCCCGACTATAGAGACGAAGCCAAAGATTCTTGTAGACAAGGAGTTCGCCAAGCACCTCAGCTTGCTTGCAAAAACCACTAGGCTACTAAGTAGAGCTCTACAGGCGTGGTGTGAGTTCCACCAGACATACGAGCATGACACAAAATAGTGTTTTACCCATACTGATCAACTGCTAAGGCTCAAGGAGAGAGGCTACTTGTAGAAATATACACTCGGTAAAACGCAGCAAGAGAGGAAGGAGAAGGGGCATGAAGACGAGTCGAGCCACGAGGCCCCAATTTTGGGTGAACTGAATACGATAGCTAAGAGGTTCGCAAGGGAGGCAAGTCGACTAAAAGAAGGAAGTGATACTATCGAAGCATAATGACAACAAGCATTGCCAAAGGGCGACAACCTCTGTCCAATATCACCTTTTCATACCCAGATCGCCCTGATGTTCTTTGACACAAAGATGGCCCAATCATATTGTCTTTTATCACCATGGGAAGGCAGGTACATCGACTACTCATAGATCAAGGGAGCTCCATTGACGTCATGTTATAGGACGCGTTTATTGGTCTCCAAGTCTCGATGGGTCAATTACGTCCTTTCAATGGAGTCCTAGTGGGATTCTCAGGTGAACAAGTAGAGGTGTGGGGCTGTGTGGACCTCCAAACAACATTCATTGACGGTAGGGTGTCAAGAACCATCGTGATCCGATATGTCGGGGTGAAAACACCTTCCTCATACAACATGTTGTTGGGTCGTCCTTCGGTTAACTAATTGGAGTTAATGGTCTCCATAATACACCTAAAGATGAAAGTAAATTAGAAAACAATTAGAAAGTGCTATGAAAGAAGCTTGAAAACAAGAAAGAGCGCATACACCATAGCCACCTTGGTTTACAACAATACTATTGAGTTGGACCTATGAGTTGGATACGAGGACAAAAGGCCTTAGCCTGTTGGCAAGATCAAGGAAATCAACCCAGTGGTGCGCAAAAAAGTAAGAGTATGAGGCGAACTTCTTTCAATTGAACACGGTGCTTGACCGAGGTCCTCCAAGAGAACAAGCAATCCTTTGCCTGACACCCTGTGGATATAATTTGCATTGACCCGGATTTCATGTGCCACGGGTTGAATTGGACCCCAGCACTAAGCCAAGGGTATAACGGAGGAGGAAGATGTCAGCAGATAAATTGAAAGTAGTCAGAGAGGAAAAGAGGAAATTACTTGTTGCCAACCACACCAAAAAATTTAGTACTCTGAATGGCTCTCCAATATGGAGATGGTCAAAAAGGAAAACGAGAAATGGAGGAAGTGTGTGCACTTCACCAACTTGAACAACGTTTTCCCCAAGGACTCCTATCCTCTTCCCAACATTGATACCTTAGTGGACAATGCATCAGATTGCGGCCTACTTAACATTATTGACGTGTATTCCGGATACAACCAAATATGCATGCATCTAATGGATCAATAGGAAACGACCTTCATGGGAGAGGTAGTGAACTATTGCTACAAGATCATGCTATTCATACTGAAAAATACAGGGGTGACTTACTAGAGACTCATGGACCAAATATTAAAGCCATTGTTAGGTAAAAAGATGTCGGCTTATGTCGACGACATCATGGTAGTGTCACCAAATGACCGAGGACATCGAGACGACTTGAATGAGCTCTTCATCACCATAAATAAATAAATAAATATGGTTTAGAGCTTAATCCGAAAAAAATGTGTGTTCGGTGTAAGGGCGGGTAAATTCCTAGGCTTCTTACTTACATAGAGGGGAATCGAGGCCAACCCCGATAAGAGCACATCTATAATGAACATGCTAGGTTGACAAGGCGCATGGTGTAACGTCCTAGCCGGAAATTACTTATAAAATAAATAAAAACAATATTTATTTGAACAACCTCATTTATTAGGAACAATTTCCCAACCGCGGGAATAAATTTAAATTCAAAGTCCAACGCGCCAAATCAATTAATCATACCGCGCGGCAAAATCGAAATGTAATATAGGTGTCGATAAAATTTATTACATCAAATCCATATCATGACAAAATAAAAATCAGTAAAACTCCCAATGGTCCCCTCTCCGTGTCTATGTCTCAAGCTGCCCACCTGCATCAACATCTGCTCCAATGTAACAAGTTACATGATCATCGCCACACACATACAGATAGGGTGAGCTCATTTAAATGAAATCAAACAATATATTAATAACTACCACAATAACAAATTTAAAACCGGTTAGCACACTTCCCTTTTCTTTTACTCTTTCATACCCTACACCTATCTTTAGACGTCTATCATCTCTATACCCTTTAGGTGAAATCTATGATCGATCTTTGCTGCACAAGTGTCTACTCGCCCCTCCGACTATAGATCACCACCTGATAGTCCACACGTGCGAATAACTTTGCCACAACATCTCACAGTGACACCAAGTGGAATTCCCCAAAATAAACCTAAGTTTGTAGTTGTTTCCAGACTACCAAAGCTCTATCAGAATCCATTTAAGAGGGCAATCATCTGAAACCTCACCGTACGAGCAACAACCCGCACACCCCACTGGACTTTCTAAACCACCAGGCTACAACCTAGAGTGGTCACGTGTTACCCCAATACAAGATACACTCGTAACTGGGCCCCCAGCCAAAGCATCGCATCATAACATTCCCTAAAGTGGTGTAGAGAACCTTCCTTGCGCACCATCATTGGGCCAAAACCGCCTGGTGCGCATCTCACGCCGCTAGGCGGAACTTAGCTCTAGACCGCCTGGCGGGCATCACACACCGCCAAGTGCCACGCGCTCGCAGTACCCTCCTAGTACCGCCACCGCCTGGCGGACACCACCACGCCGCTAGGCGCCCTGCTCCGCCATCACCGCCTGACGCAACCATCTTCCGCCGCCAGGCGCCTCGCTTTCGCTGTGACTACTGTCCCTGATTTAACTCTCGTCCGCCTGGTGGCTCGCTCACGCCGCCAGGCGCTATACCAGTAGCATAATGCTACTGGTTTTATGGCACTAAAACTGGTCCTAAAGGATACCAAAACACTCAACATAGGGAATTACATCACAGTATGATTTTCCAAACACAAAACTTTAACTAATGTACATCCCATCTTTTCACAATACAACCAATTTGCTCAACATCATGCATATATGCTCACAGTCTTTTGGTCCTACCATTTACTACCTATAAGATTCATGCCACAATAGTTTTCTTACCAACATAATTCAACATATTATCATAAAAGCACTTTTACTCATAAAGAAACATATATACCACACATGCAATATCTTTCATATCAATCCCACATTCATCGACATTTAACACATGATACCAACATGCAATATCACATATTTCACACCCACCCTTTCATCCGTGATAACAGTTCCTCCCTTCATACAGTTCTCGCTCAAAATATTCCCTCTGTTATCCCTCATACTTCTCTTGACATGAAATCATAATTATAACTCAACAAAACATCAACCAAACCCATGATACACCATTCCACAGATTCATACTCATCAACAAACATCTGTAAATCATCAATTAATCGGATTTCATAACATCATGTCAAATCACGAATTTATATCATGCATAATTATTTCCAACCCTCCACATAAACCCTAACCTCCCAATTTCATATCAGAAGTAGTATCTTGTAGCAAAATCAACATACGCAAAGTCTATCAACATCAAAATTCATACCCGAACATACAGATGTCACGGCCACACCACAGATATTTCAAAAACATAAAAAATAACCAAAAATAGTGAAATTGTGTTCTTGCTGCCTGGCGGTTCATCCTCTGTCGCTAGGCGGTTCATTGCTGATACCCAGAAACTGGGTTTGGTGCATGTGTCGCCTGGCAGTCACGCGCGATCCGTCAGGCGGTTTCTGGAAAAATCCCAGAAACCCGATTTGACATTCTAATTTTCACGAAAATAACAATTCCCATTCCTTCATACATCACGATACAATCAATAACGAATAAAATACAACATCAAACAATCATAGGAACTCCCCTAACCTGTTTCCCTTGCTTAGACTTGAAAATTGGAGCTTTTCCTTGGATCCGCGATGAACTCCCCTTAACCCTCCTCCACACCAGTACCCTTGTTCCTCTTCCCGACTCACGCTTCTCTTCTGTCAACTCTCTCCTGACTATCCTCAAACTATCAGACTCAAAGATGCTCTCTCTCTCTCTTCCTCCATTCTTCCCTTTAATGACACTTTAATGGTAGTTAATCAATTAAAACGAAAAATACTTTAAGTTTGGTTTTAATTGTCATTCTATTTGATTTTTCCAGCACCCTTGGTTGTTCCTCTAGCTAGGTTTCTCTCGCCCCTTCACCTTCTTACCAAAACTAGAATTGATAAAAAAAAAGTATATGGTTCTGTCAAAGCCAAGGTTTGAACCCATCACCATACAATTTAATTTCAAATGCACAACCAATCCAACCAAATTACATTTCATGATACAATTCATACTTCAAAGGTTATATCCTACTATCACGCTCCAATCACATTATTAGACCAAAATAATAAAACAAAATAACACACAATTGGCATACATAGGACTCGAACCCAAGTCCTCTCACACAATCAAAGTACTCTCAACTACTTGAGTTGGTACTTTTCCACGTCATGAAAGTTAACACTTAATGCCATAAAGGCTTCCCTTACCCGCATTTATTAAATAATTATTTATTTAATTATTTAAATTTTGTGGGTCTTACATTGCCCTCAGCTTATAAAATTTTCGTCCTCGAAAATTAAAGCTTACCAGGAAATAGATGCGGGTAAGACTGTCTCATTAGGTCCTCCATCTCCTATGTCATTTCTTGAGTGGATTCATCCCATAGGACTTTCACGGTCCGGATCTCCTTGCCTCTCAACTGTTTAATTTGTGAATTCATAATTCGCACCGGTCCCGCCTCCATAGTCAAGTCCTCCCAAAGTTGAACATCGTCCGATTCCAACACATGCGAAGGATCTACAATATACTTTCTTAACTGTGACACATAAAAACGTTATGTAAGTTCGTCAATTGAGGTGGTAGCGCAATCTCATATGCCACAGGACCTATCCTCCGAGTAATCTGATACGGCCCAATGAACCTTGGGGTCAGCTTCTTTGACTTGAGCACTCTCCCAACGCCAGTGATTGGGGTCACCCTGAGAAACATATGGTCCCCAGCCTCAAACTCTAACGATCTCCTTCTTTTGTCAGCATAAGACTTCTGCCGACTCTGTGTAGCTCTCATCCTCTCCTGAATTGTCTTAACTTTATCAGTGGTCATCTGTAAAAACTCAGGACCCAGCACCACTGCCTCACCATCTATTTTATTTTTGGTGGTGCATTTAGATTTTGATGTGATTCTAATTTCTCAGAGAATATTACTGACATATAGTTAAATTCAAACCATTATTCTCATCTATTACCACACCCTTCCTTGTCTCATGTACATTCTTGTTATTCCTTGAGTTTGTTAAGTAAACCTCATAATTTTTGTGCAGTTCCTAACTTCTATGACGAGAATGAAGTTTTGTCAACAATCTCAAGTAGCCCTCAAGGCTTCCATGTTGCCATACTGGTGGTAATGAACTTTTAATTTTGGTATAAGTGATAAATCATGATGTCATAATTGTAAAATTTGATCAAAATGTAAACAAAAAGAAGGATGTTATCTAGTATGTTAGTTTAGAATGAGGTGGATATGGAAAAGTTGGGAGTTCTCTTACATAATGGTTAGGTGATTGAAAACATTATTTATCACCTTGTACATTTTTCTCTAATAATGTCTTGGCACTATTTGTCTCACTTTTTCAATGTCTACATCTGAAACTTGTAATTAATCTTTTTTACATTCTTTGAAGCTCACTACAAGAATTGCAAAACCAGCTTGAAGATCTTGAAGATGCACAAAGGGAGCAAAATGAAAAGCTTAGTGTAACTGTAACACTAATTTTGACACCATTGGTGAATATTATTATGTTATAATTAATTTCCTAGAATCACTTGCTTCTGAAATTTTGAGGTCATGGCACTCACTTGTTATTGCAGCAGGTCTCTATATCTAATCAAGAAGTTCTGGCTGGTGAGGGCAAGAAGAAACCTCCTCCTTCAAGTTGTTATCAAAGGCTAATAATGGAACCTCCAAGTTCACCTCTACACATGTCAAGTCCACAGTTTCTATTTCTTACATGTTGTCATGTTCATCCTGTGAAACTCATTCATGTTGCAATGTCTGTCAAGGATGCTAAAGTGAGTCATTTTCCAATTGCAGGGTTCCAAGGAGATTCAAAACCATACATTGACCCCATTAACTGAAAAGAAAAGGTGCATGATTTCTACCATGTTAATTATAATTCTAATGCGAAATTGTTTGCTTTAAGTTTTTAAATTTTTAATGCTTGTACAAGATTTGTTTTTGCAGATGTTTACTCTTTATGCATGTGTGTAGATCTTTGCATGAGTGTACGATTTAAGATATGCATGAGATGGAACTTGAAATACTGTAATTTATACTTGAAATAGTTACTACTAGTGGTAGATAATTTTGGGAATGGGGTTTATAGGTCAAGTTTATATTTATATTTTCTCATTATTTGCTCAAACCAGCCTTCACTCATTGCTTTGTGCATGAAAGTCTATTAGTTCTCCTATGATTGGTTTTTGTGTTTATTATTTCCCTTTAAGGTTGATTTGAAGATGAAGTGTCTTAAATTTTTCTTTTATTTTTATAGTTTTTTTCTATGCTTTCTGTTCATGGTCTTCTGCTGATCATTTGTAGGATTTCATGTGTCCTTAGATTCTAATGTTTTATTGTGTTAATTTAGAAAAGAAAGTTCTTGTATAGTGTGGTTTTGTTCTTGGGGTGGTTATGACAGGAGGAGAAACAAGAGTTGGATATGGATCTCTTATGGGTCTGGGAGGGTTTGGTGGAAGAGAAATAGGGGGTTGAGAGGATGGTGATGATGTGAAGTTGTTTGGGGTGGATCAGAGAAAAGCAATGTGTGAGATTGAGGAGGTTGGTCACTTCTTTCCCCTATATTTTTTTTCTTATTTTAATAACCTAATCTAATCTAAGCTCTTCAAATGATCATATTCTCCTTAACTGTGATTGTGGATCATCCTGTAGTGTGTTCAACCCTAATTCATCCCCTCTAATTAAGAACAGACTTAATCAAACCAATAACAATGTTTTTTCTTGTGCTCACTTGATATTGACGTTGTATGAGCTAAACCTACCAATTAAATTACAGTGGTGAGTATTAATAACAACACTATTAACCGTATAGAGTAGTAGCACCAACACGGGGAAAGTGTAAACAAAGTAGTAAGAGTGCAATTTTTACGAAAAAGAAAATTCTTAAAGACAAAGAGAGAGGACAAAATAAACTGATACACTGTTGGAAATTGAAGGAAGCTAGACGAGGCTATCAACTGGGGCCCTAGGGAGTGTGAGGTAAATAAGAAGTGCAGGAAGCTTAATTGAACTAGCAAAACCTTGGGACATTATTTTTTATTTCCCTCTATCATTTGGTCTTACATGTCACCAGTAAATAGTCTCTCTTCTCGTGTTCAAACATCCGTAGACATGTCTTCTCTTGTTTCTTTAGATGTACAAAATAGCAGTTCTAATCAGCTATCATATATATATATATATATGAAAAGCTTCGAAAGCTTCAAAGTCTTTGGATAGAGTGTGGTTCAGATCTTCAACTTTCTGGAGATACAACGAGTATTTTGGATGCTTTATATGCGACAAATCCTGATGAAACAGAGTCATCTGGTACGGCATCACAAATGTAGAATCTATTTACATTAATTGAATGCAACTCAAGATCAAAATTGTTTGAGAAGACACTTTTAATTCGAATGGGAATGAGTTTGGAAATCACACATATTCTGAAACAGAGAATTTTAAAGATTCCTTTCTTATCTTTCTCTCTTAAATGCATCTAACTGTAATATTTTTATGATATATATATATATATATATATATATATATATATATTTGTCAAAACTTCGGGTTAGAAAATCTACTTACTTTTTGGCAGTTGAATTATTTTAATGCATCAATTATATATGCAAGTATATAGTATTATACTCTGTCAACATAAAGATTTAAAGATGATATTTCAATCACACTACTCTAAAATTATCATACAACAACATATTTTTTTAACTGTCATCATATATTCTCCTGTTAAAAGTGACCATTGACTTAAATTCAAGAAAGAGACTAATAATATGATATTCTTATGCATATATAACATTATATATTTTTAACAATTTTAGTTATTTTATGCAAGTTATCATCATTTTGAATATTTTTTTGGCAAAAGATCATAATTTTAATTTATGATAAAATGAGTTGATGAATTTATAATAAGGTGGTATTAATGCATCGATTGATAAACTTACAACATATATATCTATTTTTACAGAATATGACTATGAGTGATAGTAGTGATTGTTTGCTCCCTGACGATTATCAAGATTGGTTAACCTTCAGCAGCGAAGGTTCTTCTGTGACTTTTGAAATTCCCCAAGTGAATGGGCGTAACTTGAAGAAAATGATAGAGGTAAATAAGAAATAAAGACTATATAAAATATAAGAGGTTTTGACATAGAGAAAATTGTGAAGTGAATGTTAATTTATGAGAGGGCATAAAAGAAGGTGATGTTTGGTAGCATCCATGAAGCAGCAAAAAAATGAGCTAAAAAGAAGGAACAATGGGGTTGTTTTGCACTCACGGAGACCTTAGGAGTGCATGAATATGTTTTGTTTTTTGCTTGGTTGCTTCTTGGCAAAGAGGTCAAGAGTAAAAAAAGAAAGGTGTGTTTGTTTAAAGCAACTCATGATTATTCTTTGTTGAAGTAACTGTTATAAAGAATTGTTCTTAAACAATATCTCTTTGCAGATGTTTGTAGAAGAAGTTATGAACTTTATTGAGCCACAAGGTATCTGGTCAAGGAAGTGTTTGTAATATCAAGTACCGCATTAGAAGGATGTTATTTAATTTTTCATTATGTTTATTTTTCTTATT
>Ga0099823_1006985_pt1 | contig 11444 bp, 13 predicted proteins | sample CowpearedBW_FD_76831 | JGI IMG/M metagenome (GOLD analysis project Ga0099823, IMG submission 76831) | Root nodule microbial communities of legume samples collected from California, USA - Cow pea red BW | ecosystem: Host-associated > Plants > Roots > Nodule | place: USA: California | collected... | reverse complement strand
GCATTGATGGAATAATAATGTTTTAATGTTTGAAAATTTTTATTATTGATCATATTAACTATTTTGTATTTTTCTTTCTTTTCTTGTTGAACCAATTTATAGAGAGTTTACTTTAATGGGGAATAAATGATGGCAGTTGTAATTATCAATAATTAACAAATTAATTGACGTATTGACTGAGTGTTAACATTAAATAGAGTGTTATGAATAACTTAAATTTAAGAAAAGAAAAAAACAGATATAGAAAATAAAGTTTATCTACCAGATCGAGATGATGACGTTCTTTTAGGTTTACCTAGTAGTTTGATTCTAATATTTAGGTTTTTAATTTTTTTAATATATATTTATTTATGTATATATATTTCATTTTTTTTTCACTTAGTTGAACTCTTATTTTTTTCAATGAAACAATGTAGTTTTTTATTTTCTTAAAAAGACTTAATTTAGTTTATTTTCTTGAGATTTATGTTAAGTTCATTTGAAAGTTGTCATCTGCAACGGCAGATCTTCACCAAAATTTTTGGGGAAGCTAAAATAATATATTTAAAACATATATTTAATATTAATTAGTGTGACTAATTCAATAAAAACGAATACATAATCTAGTATATCTATAACTATCAAAGAAATTACATATATCAAAAGAAATGTTTATCTTTTTTCGTATTCTTGAGCTTATGTAATTGAATTATAATTAAAATTTTCATTTTTCGATGTAAATAACCATATTATCTGCAAAATATTTATCTTCCATTTATTAACATGCATTTGATTCAAAAAGTCTTCACAAACTTTCATTTCATTGTTATGCGATGAGCAATCATATTGTCATGTTTTCATTTTCACTGACAGTTTATTTATCAATTTTAAAAAATAAATTTATTCTTTTGTTTTTCATCAATATACCTCTCTAAAAAAGAAGTTTAAGATTAAAAAATAATTTATCATAATCTAATCAAAAGTTGAGAGACATAATTACTAAAAAAACTATGATAATTAAGTTACAATTAAAAAATCACATAGTACATTGCTTCTTCTTCTATATTAATAAAAAATGAATATACAAAAATGTCATGAGATAAAAAATAGTGTTAAATGTTAAACAAATATTTCACTATCAAATAAGATAAAAGAAAGTTACATTTTTTATTTATTTAAGAATTGAAGAGAAGATGTGAAAAAATTAGGACAAAAATGTTGAGTTATTGTCTAACCTTTTTTTAGTAACAAAAAAAAAAGCATAAGAGATGAATACAATATATGAGAAACTCAAAAACTAATGGAAGAGAAAATAAAAAATATCTTAATAATTTTGTTTCTTTATATACTTGATTTTATGTTTTATTATTTATTATTATACTATATAAAATAAATAAAAAAATACATAATTTAATTTTCATTACTTTTTAATATAATATTATTCAATTTAAAAAGATATATACAATTAAAAAAAAGTTTATATGATTTAAAAAGATTTTAAAATGTAAAAAATGTAAAAAATTAAAAAATCAAAATATTTGAGGGAGGGGGCCATGGCCCCTGCCTGCCCCTTCTATCATCCGCCCCTAATCATTTGTAGTGCCATCTTCTACTTTAGGATCTCTATGATTTGACATATGATAATTTCAAACTGTTGATATGTGAGTACTTTCCAATTTTTTATGTGACACATTTCAAATGCTATTAATACTAATTTAATGAAAAAGACTAAATTAACTCTATTAAAATATATTAAAACCCAATTATTAAAAAGGAAAAACATAAAATACAAAATGAATGATATACCTAACTATAAAACCATAACACAACTCAAACTTTTATTATAAATGTAAATCTGACATAATTTCAAACATAAAAAATTTAAAATTTTGATATCAATTATAAAGATTGTTAGGTTGAGAGCGTTATACATAAGAACAAGTTATCCAAAATACATATTTCATGTATTCAATCCTTTGACAAATATGTTCTTCAGAAATCCAGCAAACATTTCATTGCCTAATGCATCCATGGCACTGTCTAGGATACACAAATGACTCTTCTAATGACTAAGTGTTGGGTTGGCTTTCCAAATTTAATTCCATACTTATCCCAGCCACTTTTTGCCAAAATGCAATTCATCACCAGAATCAATGTAGCAGTCTTCAATCCTAGTGTTTGTGCATGAATCTCTGGAGAGGAGAAAAGTTAATAAGAATAAGTTGACAATGATTGTTACCTAATGTAGCCAATTCAAATCATCAAAACTTTGTAACATGAATGCCCTATAAATAACTTAAATCCAAGAAGAAAAACGCACATTAAAAAAAAGTGAAAATAAATATTTTTAAATATAAACAGTCAAATTTGAGATAAAAAATAATAATATACAAAAAAAATAAGGAATAACAAATTAATGAATACAGTTTACATTGACCGAATAATTTTAATATTAATAGAATAATAAAAGTAGGTTATTTTTAAGAGGGATAGCTTACTTTGAAAAAAAAACTGAAAAGAAATATTTATTAAATGTAAACTTTAAAACATATTAAAGTAATACAGAAAAAATTTAATAAAGAATGAAAATTTATTTAAACCAAGAATTGGCCATCTAATGTATAGATAATAAAGGAAGTTATAATTGGAAAAAACCATTTCCAATTAATATTTGATATTTGAAACAAATTACTTAATGGTTAATTAGGGATGACAATAGGACAAGATAATGATGTGTTTCACTATCCCATACATATCTTGAGAGAAAAAAATTATTTTCATCCCCATATTCAAAGATAACAGGTATCAAATTTTGTTCCATCCTCATCCTTACCGGGTGACGATTATTACTCGTATTTGTACTCGTTTTCTTATGACTTAATATAAATTAATTAATTTTTATAAAATAATAAAAAATGACTCTAATGAAAACATAATATTATCAAATATTCAACCTTAAAAGGAAGGTATTCATGTTTCTTCAATATCAAATATTTAAAAAGAAATAATGATTGTATACATTTGAAATTAAAATACCAAATAAAATTCGAGAATCAAAATATTTATTAAATTTGCAAACGTTAATGTTACCTAGTTGATAAAATTTAAAAGTATTTTTAGAAAAATATAAAGGAAAATAAATATTTTAAAAAAATATTTTAAATATATGTTTACTTCAATTTTTTAAATTCTAACAAAATCTATGCTAATAAAAATTATAATATATCACTTTATCAAAATCACACAAAGAACAAAGATTAAACTAATAATAATTGAAATTTAACATAGATCTGTCACCTTTTGAATTTTAATATATGTTGGATGGTAATCGAAAATATTAATGATAATTATATTATATTATTATATTATAGTAAATAAAATTATTTATACAATTATAGTGATTAAAATAATTATATAAAAAATATCAAAATAATATCCTACATGATAAAAATAAATAACAAATAAAAATATTTAAAAAATGAATAAGTGCAAACAATATGATAGACCGTTAAATGAAATCGACACCAAGAAAAATAAATGTATAGTTAAGGGTATGCTAATATGAAAAAAACCTTTGAGATCTAGAAAATTTTTCAAATATCATCCTAGTTGATAGGTTGAGATATCACACAAATTCTTTTAGCAAAACAAAAAAGTTTTTCTAATGAAACAAAAAAAAAATAGAATAAAGAATATAAGTTTTTTAATAGGTTAAATTACTTTTTTGGTCCCTCTATTTGTCAAGAAATTTCAGTTTGGTCCTCAAGTTTTTTGTTATCTCAATTTGGTCCTTACCGTTAGTTTGAACAGACAGTGTTAAAGTCAACGCCATATGTCAATTTCTATTTTTTTTTTTAATTTTTTGATTTTTTTTTGAATTTTTTAGAATTTTTTTAAAATTTTTAAAATTTTAAAATTTTTAAAATTTTTTACACATGTCACTTCATAGTTGTGCCATGTGTCAAAGTGATTCAATTTGGTCCCTATATTTGTTTTTAGTTTCAATTTAGTCCCAAGTTTTGTAAAAATGAAGTAATATTGTCCTTCCTTAAATTGACATTATTGGTGTATGGCCAGGTACATCCCGGCCCAATGAGGTACAAATGGTCGGGATCATCCCGGCCCAAGTGTGGGACACTCTCGCCTTGGCCCTAGTTGTTGGGGTACCTGCTTTTCAACTTTTCTCCAGCACAACACAGAGGGCCCAATAAGTGTGATGGTCAAGTATATCCCGGCCCAATGGTGTGATAGATGGAAAATGGGATTATGGCACAGAGGTGCAGAGGAGCAACGCGCAATCTCAGCCAAAAAGGAAAGAGTTGATATTTGGATGAGTACAGACGAACGAATCTTAGCCAAAAAGGAAAGAGTTGATATTCGGAGAAGTACAAACGAACAAATCCCAAACCAAAAAGGAAAGAGTTGATCTTTGACAAAGTGGCAACATGCAATCTCAGTCAATAAGGAAAGAACCGATGCGTATAAACTTAGTCAGAAAGGAAAGAGTGGATCCTCGAATACAAACTGCCCGCAAATAACAATAACAGGACTGTTAAGAGACTAGTATAAATTAAGACCTAGTGAACACGTAAAGGTATGATTTTCTCACTTTACTACATACACCTCATATTGAATCACTATTTGACTTGAGCGTCAGAGTGCCTGTAGGTACTCCCACCCTCGGAGTTCATACAACAAGCAGATTCATAAGGAGTCCAAAGGAAAATAGAAAGAGGTTCGACACAGAGGGTTCTTGAGATCGTCTGGTTCCGTACTAAAATAGTATCAATCAGGTACAATTGGCGCCCGTCGTCGGACCAGGCTATTCTCAAGAAAGATGATGTCGACAAGAGCAACAGTCGATCAAAGTACAATGCAAGCGGAGATGCAGCGAGAAATGAACCGTCAGTTGGAGGAATTGAGACGCAAGAACAAGGAAGATTTAAATGCCCTGAGAGAAGAGAACCAATAGATGTGAAGGCAAATTGAGTAAAATTCCCAACAACAGGAAGAATCTTATAGTAATGAAGAAGGAGAGGACGACATAGGGCGAGACAAGTCCAGGGTACAGACCACCACCAACCAAATAGGCGCGAGACTCATAACAGCCATATGCCAACCCTTCGTGGTTGGGATCATGGAGGTGGAACTTCTCGCACGCTGGAAGGGGTTGACTATAAGCCAGTACGATGGCACTACTAATCCGGAGGAGCACGTGGACTTTTTCACCACCTAAGCAAGGTTGTATACTTTAGATGACACAATCATCTATTGTGTTTTCCTAACATCCCTGAAGGGGCCTGCACTCAACTGGTTCACACGATTACCACCCAACTCTATCGATTGTTTTGATACATTGATCACCCGTTTGGCATTCAATTTGCCACCAGTAAACCACACCATCTAACTTCTCTAGCATTAGTAAATATACGACAGGAGAAAGGAGAATCTTTGTGGGAATTTATGGAGCAATTTGGGAAGATATCCTTGAATATCTCTAATCTGAATCCTGAGGTCGCCATGCACCACCTTATAACAGCATTGAAGCCTGGCCCCTTCGTTGAAGTCTATGCAAGAAACCCGTGAGCAATTTGGATGAGCTTCGAACTAGGGCAATCAAATTCATGCAGATGGACGAACTGAAAGAGTTCCGTAATATAACTCGATCAGACACTCAGGAAAAGAGGCACCTTGATAGGGAAAGGGTGCTAGTGCCCTGACCTAGCAAGAGGTTCAAGGACTCTAGGCAGCCGAAATACAACAGATACACACCCCTCGTGTCCAACACAGCCAGAATTCTAGAGGAGGCCCTGAACACTGACCTAATAACAGCCCCTCGAAGGGTCCCCACTCCCTCAAATGCAGATACCACTAAGCATTGTCGGTATCATCAAAATTATGGGCACACAACAGAAGATTGCTTTACCTTGAAAGACAAAATCGAGGAACTTATACAGGTGGGACACCTGAGAAGATTTGTGAAGTGAGAAGGAGGGGGATTCTCTTCCAGGAGAGAGCGAGAGAGGCGTTATGAGGATCAACCACAAAGGAAATTAGGATAACAGGAAAGGGAAGGAGAAGGCACCTGAAGAAGGGTTAAACCCAAGAAAGATAACGAGCGAGATGCAAGAGAAAAACCGTTAAGAGGGGTAATCAATTATATTTCAGGAGGCTTTGCAGGAAGTGGAGCCATTATGTCTGCAAGAAAGAAGTACGTAAGAGCAATCCAAAGCGTCAATGTTGTATCCGTATGTCCTCGGCGGCACATGCCACCTATCGCGTTTCGATACGATGATTTCCAAGCGATTAACCCCCAGCATGACGACCCAATGGTGATATCAGTAGAAATTGAGAACTTTGCAGTAAGGAAAACCTTGGTAGACCCGGGCAGTTCGGTGGATATCCTGTACTGGGGCACATTCAGAAAACTAAGAATTTCAAAAGAAGAAATCCAACAGTACTCAGAGTCGATCGTGGGCTTTTCAGGGGAGCGAGTGAATACGAAAGGCTACATTGATTTTTTCACCAAATTCGGGACAGTGAGAATGACATGAACGGTAAAGATTCGATACCTTATTGTTGACACTTACACTTCTTATAATTTTTTTCTAGGGAGACCCTCGTTGAATATGCTCGGTGCGGTGGTACCACATATCACCTAGCTATGAAGTTTTCGTCAGTTTTAAGGGACATAATCGTTGTGCATGTAGACCACCCAACTGTGCGCAAATGCTATGCGGAAAGCCTGAGAGAAAGACCCAAGTTGCATCCCCAACGAATAATGAATAATGTCGAGGAAGTCCCAGGGGAAGAAGGAGTGGACTTGGATCCTCGAGTAAGCGACGAGGTAAGAGTGGAACCAATCGAAAGCACAGAAAAATTCCATTTTGGTGACCAGCATCATACACCTATGTCAGTAAGACGTTCGTGAACACCTCCGAGATGCAGGAAGTATTGCAGAGGAACACTGATCTGTTTGCCTAGAGCGCAGAGGACATGCCAAGCATTGACCCAAGAGTAGGCAGCCACAAACTGTCTATTTACCGAGAAGTTAGGCCCGTCGCTCAGAAAAGAAGAAAGATGGGGGGAGAAAAGAGGGAGGCAACAAAAGCATAAGTACATAAGCTAATTTCGGCAGGATTCATCAAGGAAGCCACCTATACGACCTGGTTAGCCAACGTAATGTTGGTGAAAAAGACAAATGGTAAGTGGCAGACGTGTACAGAGTACACAAACCTTAACAAAGCGTATCCTAAAGACACATATCCTCTCCCTAGTATCAACAGACTAGTAGATGGCGCAGCTGGTCACAAGGTACTTAGTTTTTTGGATGCATACTTTGGATACAATCAGATCCCAATGTATCCTTCTGATAAAGAGAAAACAACGTTTATCACGGAAGAGACTAACTTTTATTATGAAGTCATGCCTTTTGGATTAAAAAATGTTGGGGCCACATATCAACGACTGATGGACAAGGTGTTTCGTCATCTCATAGGAAGGTGTATGGAGGTCTACGTCGACGACATGGTGGTCATGTCTGATTCACTTAAGCAACATGCAAAGGATTTGGACGAGGTCTTGACAATTGTATGGAAATATGATATAAGGCTAAACCTAGAAAAATGTGTTTTCGGGGTCACAAGCGGGAAGTTCCTAGGTTTCATGTTAACCCATAGGGGAATAGAGGCCAATCCTGAGAAGTGTCAAGCAATTGTTAACATGCCAAGTCCGGCCAACATCAAAGAGATACAGAGATTGGTAGGAAGGCTGACTGTATTATCACGTTTCATGCCTAAGTTAGCAGAAAGAATCCAACCAATGTTAGGCTCATGAAGAAATCACAAAAGTTCATATGGGATGAAGTTTGCGAGCAATCTTTTCAGGTGTTGAAGGAGTACCTGCCTTCTCCCCCGGTATTGCAAAAGCCTAGCAAGGGAAAGCCCCTTTTGGTGTATCTAGCCATCTCTACCAATGTTATTAGTGCATCCATTGTAGAAGATAAGGGGGGAGACCAACGATTTGTGTATTTTGTTAGCAAGGCCCTACATGATGCAGAATTGTGATACCAGACAGTAGAAAAGGTGGTCCTGGCGCTAGTAATAACAACAAGGCATCTATGACCGCATTTTTAGGGGTACGAAGCAATAGTCAAGTCCGATTATCTGATTCACAAAGTATTGAGGCAACTCGATCTCGCAGGCCGAATGATGGGGTGGTCTGTAGAATTGTCTGAATATCATCTTCGATGTGAAGCCCGGGGGTTGATTAAAGCACAATGTCTCATGGATTTTGTTAACAAATTAATAGGAGACCCTGACATAAGCAAGGAGGTTGGATCTTATCGGTGGACGGTTCCTCCAACACGAAAGGCGGGGGTGCTGGTATTGTGTTGCAAGGGCCGAATGACCCGCTACTCGAATAGGCCTTGCATTTTGGCTTGAAACCCTTTAATAACCAGGCAGAATATGAAGCACTGATAGCAGGACTGACCCTCGCAACAGACATGGGGGTGAATACAGTGACATCGAAAACTAATTCCCAACTAATAGTAGGGCACTTGGACGACACCTTTCAAGTAAAGGATCCTCTCTTGTTGCGATATTATCATGTAGTGCAGGACATGTTGAACAGGTTCAAGACGACGAGTGTGAAGCATGTCAGTAGGTCTCAAAATTTCAGAGCCGATCTATTCTCAAACTTGGCAACTACCAAAATAAAGGGATAACATCATACAGTAATCCATGCCACACTCAACCGTCCCACTGTGATTTTGATGGATTGCAACACTACCAAGGGAGTCGCACAAGAGGATAAGGAATGGATGGCTCCCATTATGCAGTTTATCCAGAATGGCGACAAAAGTGGAGATGATGACCCTATCATGCGTAAGAAGGCTTTCCGGTTCATGTTGATTGGCGAAGAATTGTACAGACAAGGATTTTCCAACCCTTTATTAAAATGTGTAACAAATCGTCAAGCTCAGTATATTATAGAGGAGTTGCACACAAGAATTTGTGGCCTACATTCAAGGCCTACATTCAAGCTCAGTATATTATTGGCCGATTGTGAAAGAAGACTACGACAAGTACGTTAGGAAGTGCGCCCAATGCTAACAACATGGTAATATGATACACCTCAAGTCAGATGAGTTATATGGCATTACCTCCCCCTGGCCATTTGCCAAGTGGGGCATGGATATCCTGGGGCCCTTCAGCCCAGGGAAGGGTTAGGTAAAATTTTTGTTAGTGGCCATAGACTACTTCACCAAGTGGATTGAGGCAGAACCATTAGCCTTTGCCATGGCCCAGCAAGTGTAGAAGTTCGTCTAGAAGAATGTAGTGTGCAGGTTTGGTGTTCCAAGCATCATCATAACAAATAATGGTAGACAATTTATCGACAATGGGCTAGCCGAGTTCTATAAGGGACTCCATACAACATATTACCAGTTCGGTTTGAACACCCGCAAATGAATGGGAAAGTCAAGGAGGTAAACAAAATCATATTGCGAGAGCTTAAGAAGAGACTGGGAGGTGCCAAAGGCAGGTGGGCTGACGAGTTATTAGAAGTTCTATGGGCATATCGTTGCACCCCGCAGTCTACAACGCAAGAGACACCCTACAGCCTAGCCTACGGAGTAGATGCAATGATCCCTGTCGAGATTGGGGAACCCTCTCTGCGAAGGCATCTGTTCAATACACACTTTATTGAAGAAAGTATGTTGACCGGCCTAGACCTGGTCCAGGAACTACGAGATCAAGTACGCATTCGGGAGGAGGCATCCAAGTTGAGAGCCTAGCGCCGCTACAATATCTAAGTCAAACCCAGATCCTTTCACCAAGGAGATCTAGTGTGGCGCATGGCGTGTGGATTGGGTTAGGTTTTTTCTATCTAAAGAAAACTCGTGTTCTTTATCAAACTCATTGGATATAAATGAGATTGAGCCAATCTCTTCATTTTCTTGGCATTCTTCATTTATAGCTTCTTTTGGCATATCATACCCATCTTGAGGATTTGTTTTCCTTACTATAAGCCAATTCGGGTATTTGGTATCTTTAACATAATACACTTGTTGAACTTGGCTCGCTAAGACATATGGCTCATTCGTCTTCAACTTGTGCTTCCTATTAATAAGAATAAATCCATACTTATCTTCTTTGTATCCTCTCCCTATAGAATACATATCCCACCAATCACATTTAAATAAAATGACATTATTTCCACCAGAGTAAATTAATTCAATAATATCTATTAAGATGCTAAAATAATCCAGGTTACCTGCATTCTCGTCATCTTTAACTAAAACTCCACTATTTTGTGATTTCAAGTACATATCTCGATCCTTTACATTAAACCTCCAACCATTTACCAAATAACTTGTATATCGAAAAACACGCGAATCTGGTCCACAAGCCAAGTGAAATACTGACTCATTTTTTATGTTGCCTTCTCTTTTCAAATGTGCAACCTGATAAAAAAAATAATGAGAATGATAAATATGGTTGAGTTATATAATAACAAACAAGCAAGTTTAATTGATTCTTACATATTTTTTGAACCATTGAAAAAATTCTTTTTGATGTCTTTGTTCCAAATTTTGTGAGTTTGTTTTCTCCAATTATTGTTTATGTAGTCTGATCACAAAAAGACATAATTATATTGAATTACATAAAACCACAATAATATAAATGTGCAATATAAGAAAATCACTTACCCAATAAAAGGCAAAACATCATTGCAATTTTGGAGAACATAATTTCTTGCTTGCTCTTGTTCGGCTACATTTAACTCAATATACTTTTTTGCATGCAATGCTTTTCAAATTTGTAGAAACATTTTTAACTTTGACTTATTTAACTGATGTACATCACCCTCATAATTTCTTCCACATCTATTTAATCTTGTCTCAACCCCATCCAAATACCTCGAACAAAAGTGCACACATTCCTATGCAATATAGGCCTCACTATACATCCTTCTGGACGAGCCTTATTTCTTACATATGATTTTAGCCTACGAAGATACCTTTCAACTAGATACATCCAACGATATTGCACTGGGCCAACAATCTTAGCCTCATTTGCTAAGTGAATGGGTAAATGAACCATTATGTCAAAAAAGGAAGGAGGAAATATTTTCTCTAGCTTGCACAAGGTTAAAACTATAGTTTTTTCTAACAGGTGTAAAATGCCTAGACTCAATGTTTTAGAACATAGCTCTCTAAAAAAAGACTAAGTTCAATTAGGGATTCACAAACTTCCTTTCGAAGAACACCACGAATTGAAAGAGGGAGAAAGCAATGTAGAAATACATGACAATCATGACATTTCATCCCATATATTTTCCCCCCTTCAACGTCTATACACCAAGAAATATTGGATGGATGAATAACCATCGGGAACCTTCAAATCAACTAAAAATTGACAAAATGCATGTTTTTCTTGAGATGACATGGTATAACATGC
>Ga0099823_1006977_pt1 | contig 11451 bp, 9 predicted proteins | sample CowpearedBW_FD_76831 | JGI IMG/M metagenome (GOLD analysis project Ga0099823, IMG submission 76831) | Root nodule microbial communities of legume samples collected from California, USA - Cow pea red BW | ecosystem: Host-associated > Plants > Roots > Nodule | place: USA: California | collected... | reverse complement strand
TATATATATATATATATATATATATATATATATATATAATATAATATAATATAATTCAATTCAGTTTTTAGCGTAAGTTAAATCTAAAACCAATGTACTAGTGGTTTATGATCAACATCATGAATAAAAAGTGTTATACATAATGAATCCACCCGGTTTAAGACTAATTGGCTTCCACAAGAATACTTGTGACTTTTTAATGAATACTTTAACATTTGATTTCGATGCATTGTTGTTTTTAATACCTAATGAAACAAGCTGAACTTAGAAAAATAATATTAACATTTCTACGAATACTAAATCAGTGAAGAACACATGATGACACCTACAAATTACAAACCGTTTACAGTTAATTAGTTCATACATTATCAGTGTTACATACACATAAAATAACACATTATCACATTATGAAAAACAAGACTAAAGCGTGATTTGCATTAAAATGAAGTCATTTTATTCTTAAATGTAAAAAAAAAAAGGTAATATGAAGTTCTGTTAAATTTAAAACGATTTGATGGATATACTGGTATATAATGTATTGAACATGTTTATATACAATATATATATATACACACACACACACACGTAAATACTAATCCCACGTTATCAAAATTAACATTCAAAAATAAAAAACAGAACAAATTTTTAGCAGCTTAAATTTAAGAGCTAATTATAAACATATTTTGTCGAGAAAAAAAAAACTCTAATAAAGTGCTTCAATTCCTTAGTGTTCGTTATTAATAATCTACTACTACTTATTTCACTAGATTTCAATTAAAAAGTATTTAAAGTAAAATATTTAAAAAGCTTTTAATTAACTTTTATTTTTTGTCTACAATTATTTTTTACATCTTATTACATACTTTTAGTGTTATAAAAATAATTAATTACAACATTACTTTAGCATTTATTAAAATATAAAAACTTTAATATTACAAATTAAAGTAATACATGAAAAATAAATATAATAAAAATTACAACAGAAAACTTATATAAAAAGTAACTTAAATTGAAAAATAAATTTTAATAAATATGACTGGATTTGTTGAACAAAATATCTTGTTCAAATATAGATTACATAAACCTTTAAAATAGAAACCTAAATTTATCCCATAAAAATTTAATTATGTTAAAAAAACCTAGAATAATAATTAGATAATATATTTTTATTTAAAAAGACTATTTTATAGTAACTTTATTATCGCTTTTATGTCATTTTAACATGTAGCTTATCGGTTAATTTTATTTTATCAGACAATTAGAAAGTTGTCAACTAATAATTATCTCATTTAGTTTTTGCTAATCAAAAACTAAACAAATAATTAACTTATTAACTACTTTTGCTAAGACATTTGTTTAACAAAACACCAAATGGCAGAACTAAGTAATAATAAAGCATACTATTTTAAATTATTTCTCTTCCCTTTACCCTTTCTTGGTACATGCTAATTGTGAATAATTGGACTTACATACAGAATAGCGAAAAAATAAATAAAAAAAGAATCAAAATTTCATGATTGCTATTTTATTTACAAGTTCTAACAGGTGAAAATAAATAAGAGCTCCGTAAATGATCCTACACTTTGAAAATGTGGGTACCCGATTAGACTGCAATTTAAAAAAGGTTCTTATTAGTTTCTGAAAAATAAGGAAGAATCGGGCAGTAAGCAGCAGAGAAAATACCATCATTATTATTATAGAACAGACAGAAAAGGGAAACTCACCTGAGCTACACCACAACCTGAGCACGGAAAACGAGACTATTATTAGAGATGCGAGGAGGAACCTGAATCCCAACCAAGACTTAACTGAAACTCAATAATAGAGTCAATTAAAGCCTGACCCATCTATATCAACATACAGGGTAATAAGGTTGGTTAGTTCCAGAACTCATGATAAATCAAAGGATCCCTGGCCTTCATTGATTGCATAGAGTAGCTTCTTGTACATAACTTCCTGTTGAAAATTGGACATCATTGATCAACAACAAAAGATGAAAAAGTACTGTATTATTGGAAATAATTGCTTGGTTTTGGCAGGTTTATAAAATGTGCAGTACCTTTGTAGAGTAAGGAGGAAGTTTCAGGTAATTAGCGCATGTCATCACACTAGGCAAGTCATCGTCCGCGGATTCTGAAGGTCCATTCCCGTTTGATGAAGTATTAACTGCAGTTGACGAAAGCTGCACGAGACAAAAGAAAGGTCATGAATGCAACAACAAATGTTAACATGCATAAAGAAAAAACAAAATTAATATACAAAAAAAAAAACGACAGTAACAAATGTATCCCAAGTACCTTCCTCACAATCGTTAGTTTTGGATTTAGAACTGCCAGCCCACCTGGTGGCAGCCTAGGCGCACCAGTAACAAATTGACAGAAGGCGCGCTGCTGCTCCGTGGTGAATTCCCCCATTATTTCAAGTAACTGAAAATAGCATCCAACAGGCCAAGCATGAAAATAAAACTAGTTCTAATCTTCCATAATACCATATATTACTTATAATTAGAGGAGAAACATACATTAACAATAGGAGGGCTCTTTGCATTGTACCCATGGTCAAATTTTATATGATCAGCAAGTGTCTCAGCCTGCAGTAACAGTTTTACCAAAAAATACTATGATTTCAATGCTTTGTTCTTATTATTTTAACCACCAAACAGTAATAAAATTGGGCAAAATACCTCCCACAACTCCCTCCGTCCACAAAGCAAGTAGTCTAGTTCTTGAGGAGTAAAAATTTGTAAAGATGAGATGTCAAAAACCTGCATTAAACAGCACAAGCATGCAAGTTGTGGTCAGTTTTAAACTAAATCAAACAAGCAAAAAATACTAGTTCCCCCAGCAATATTTTCTTCCTCTACTCTACAAGAGAGACTACCAAAACCAGAACTACCCACCTATTTCACAAACAATTAGAATATCGGAATTTTAACATCCAATAACCAAACATTACGATTTTATTTTGTGCAGGTAAAGTATGGTTGGTGATTGGGAGCAAATAAGTAAAAGGACAAGTGCATATATATAATAATCTCCCAAGTGGACTATTCAAGCATGAGATCAAGGCAAGCACTGCATCGTTTAAGACATCAATAGAACACAAAATAACTTAGTCTACTACAGAACACAACTTAAGAATTTCATGTAATGTCATCAAATTAATTTCATGTATCAGACAGTCATTTGAACCTACAACAATTACAATAGTTTTATTCCACTACGCGATGTTAGCTTCATAAATCATACAACGGCATTTCACACAGTAAAAAACAAAATCCTCAGGGATGCAGTGGTAGACAAGTTGAGGAAGATACATAAACAAGAATGACAATATTACTAGAAGATATTTCCCATTTCATTGGGAAGGGGAGGGGGAACACCTTTTTGAAAAATAACATGCTCCACACCAACAATGTGCAAACTTTTTAAATTAACTAATTAAAACAAACAAGAAACCTGATTAAACCCTGCTCTAAATGCTTCTATTTGCCGCATGATTCCAGTCTTGACTGTTGCATCAACCACCAAGGATATGTACTCCTCCAAATTGTTGATATCGACCTAATAATTTGGGAGCAAGTTAAGGAATGTTTTATACCATGAGAACCAAGATCCAACAAATAGCTCAGAGATTAACTACATACAGTTTCATCTCCAGGTTTCAAGGTGTACTCAGGAAAACCAGGAAGTGTAAAATCTAAGCAAAGATCTTCAACTGGAGCACCATGAAAATGTAAGTTAAAAAGTGTATCAGTATAGCTACCACCAACAGATTCTACATAATGTTTCCGACGAACAAGGGCATTTAACTCTTGCAAAGTCTTCCCAAGCTCAGCATCAATGAACAGAATGTCATGCAAATCAAGATCCTAGAGCAAAATGAAGATCAGTGCAAACACTACAATAAGTTTACATTCAGATAAACTATAAACATCAAGATGGTTGAAACATCAACATTATACAATAACATACTTGACCAAGAACAAGCTTATAGAATGCCACTGACAATGGCAGATCCAATAATCGTCCATCTTGAAGAGCTTTCGCCATAACTCGACCCAGCAGCCGAAAATACTCGATGGCTTTTGCAAATGGGCTACCCTCTGATGCATCAGAATTTGTAGGCCAGGGTCGAGGAAACAAACCCATAGGAGCTTGAACAAGTTCTTTATCTCTAGCCAAATCAGGCCTAGAGCCTACACTATGCTCTCTCTTTTCATCCCCGTCAACTTCCATTTCATGTTTATTTGAAGAATGGAATCTCCACATTTGCAGTCTAACCTTTTGTAAATCATGACTTAGAATTGTATAAAACTCCAGGGTTGGGCCAAGGCCAGTGCCAACTTCACCAAAATATTCTACTTCAAGTACCGCTTTTTGGCTAGAATACATCTCCATAACTTTTGCAGCAGAATCCAAGACACGGTTTCGAGAGACACGAACTTTTTGGCGCTGTAATCTCCCAACTCTAATCTCTCTCTCGGTTGTCGATCCATGACCATCAGCACCTTGCTGCTGCTGAAGTCGATACAATGCTCGAGATAACCCAAATGCAGTAGAATAGAAGTACTGTCGTCGAGTCTCAAATGGAAACAAGAAAGGGCATGCTTTAGTCAACTGATAACACCATAAGGGAAGACTACCACTGCATAGTGCTAGGGCATCTTGTATTTGCCTAGCCAATTTTGGAGTAAGCTTACCACTAATGAATTCCTCCGGAACAACCCTAGTATCAGTTGTAACAACTAGCTGATCAAAATTAGATATTTTTCCCTCAGCAAAGCTATCAGAAACCACTTGAGCCCTTAAACGAGGTGCAAGCTGGTTCAAACACTCCAACACACGCAGGAGTGCCAAAATATTGTAGGTGGGATTAGATTTCTCTAGATCACACGGCAATTCTCCATACAATATACTGTCTAAAACAGAAGTCTGATGCAACTTAGCTTCTGGGCCGGAATTTGAGGCAGAACCAGATTTGGCAGGTTTTGAAGTATTTGAACTTGATCCTCCGGTAGATGCCTTATCTGTCTGGTTTTCTGCTCTTTGATAAGTGATGGTGTAAATATCACCCCACAGACTGCTTCCATCACTGGATACATAGTCACTGCCAGCAAATCTCTCATCATCATCTTCATCTAGGACAAGCTGCTTTTGAATTGCCTGGTATATAGTCAAATTCCTATTAAGCTGCTTCCCAGCAGCAGTAAAAATTAATTTTGGAGGATCATTAGAAGTACCAAACAACAGGCGCCCATGCCTATCTCTGCCACCCCTGAAACCTCTATTATTAGCATATCCAAGTCCAGCCATAGCAGCAGCAGCAAATGACATTGCACCCCTTGAGCTAGATGAATACCCACTCCTAAAATCAGCAGAGTCGGAACCCCTGGCTGTCACAGCTTTGCTGCTAGAACCTGAGGCTGCGTTAGTCTGGCCATCGCTTGTTGCTGGAGGAACAGTACTCTCCTCAACTGAGTCACCCAATTTCACATCATGTACTTTGTCGGGCAAGCAGACAGGAAGAGAATCATCCCTCAACACCTGTACAAAGTTGAATAAAACAAGTAAATGACGCATTTCTGATTGATGGTTAGTGAAATAATATCATATCTGATTGATAGATTCAATGGCTAGGATGAATGCTGTGGAATCAAATGATAGATCCAATCTAAGAATCAACAATTAATTATCAACAGGGGTTATTAAAATATATAAGAAACAATAATAGCAATTTGGTCTCATAAATTTCAATATATAGAACAGAACACCTAAAACCAAATCAAAGTCTTCCAATCTACCCAACAATTAATGCTAGTATCCAATCAAGTAAACAAATATAACATGTCTTGAAGTCAATCATGATAATGGATGCAATAAGCTAAAGGTAGTTTCCAATCTCGCAAACAACCAATGTCATCAAGAATGATATCCTACCTAAAAGATCAGAGAACGGTTGCAAGTTCATAAAATGTACATTACGAGATCATATAAAAAAAAAATGAGTTGTTGTATGAATAGAAAATAGAAAATATAAAAATATACAGGTGGCATGTCACATAACACACATACAAAAAGGTTTGCAAAAGTTCAAATATAACACAAGAAGTCAACAAAAGAAAATACTCCAAACATAACAAAAATTGATAGATTTTTTAATCGCACTGGCAGAATGTTGACCAATTTCACCAGTTCAGTGATACGGAAAGGAAAGTGGCAGCAAGATCATGGAATCTTGCAATCTTACAGTCTAGATCATACTCTTGACAACACTGGTAACAACAACTAATGGTCATGATCTCTCTGATAGACTCTATAACTATAATAGTGGCATTTTTGTTTGCTGAAATCTTTAAAAATAGAAGATAGGAGAATAGCAATAAAAGTAGATACAATGGCAAAATACAAATACATGAAGAAATTTAACGTACTAAAGAACAAATTGAACTAAAGAAAAAAGAAAGGCGTACACAGAACTAAACATTTACATAATTAATGACATATGAATACAAGCATAACCAAAAACAACAAAAAGGCGAATTCTTAGCAGAAGTATAAACATACATCTTCATGGTCTTCATCCTCATCATCAGAAATATCATCATCTTCAATCACCAAAGCCTCATCTATTTCAACAGGAGATATATCCAATTCTTCATCCTATCCCATAAAGGTAGAGAGAGAAAATAATGTCAAACAACAGAAAGGCCTTAAACAATAAAAGACACCACTCAAGTAATATTCTACAGGAGACCACATAAAGCAAATATATCAACTATCCTTTAGATGAAAGAGGCTCAAAAATGGTTTTTATCTAAACGAAGAAAGAACAATAAGCATAAGTATAAATAATATCCCATAATTAAATGTTATAAACAAACATGTTTTGAAAATAAAATTATTCTATTAATAAAACTCTTTTCCAAAATTTGGCAGCATACCTCAGAAGTTGATTCGCCATTTACAGGTTTCATTTGAGCATTTTTATCTAGAGCTGCTCTTCTGCGAACAGCATTTCGTGTCTGGGGTCCTCGTGCTTCCTCCTGTGCAGCCTTTAATACAGCTTTACCCTTGCTCTTAGATGAACTCGTGCTTTTATCTTGAGATGTTTTTTTTGTAGGTGTATCTTCCATACTAAAAGAAGATCTGTACATAGCTGAATGTCGACGGGTAGTGGAGGGAGTATAAGAGGAAGGAGATGAAACACCTGCCCCTGTAGGAGCTGTTCCAGATTCAGTATTGTCACCAGGTACAGTAGATTTTTGACCAGATTCACTGCGCTGGACACGAGTCCACAGAAATTCCTCGATGGCGGCTAAACTTGCTAATGGATCAATCAGTACCACATTGGAAGAATAATCCTTAAGTGACTTTTCACCCTGTGCTCGACAGAGACGCAGCTTTATGGGCTGAGATAATGCACTTAGTCCAGAGGAGAGACGTGCACTCCCACTAGATGAACGAGAAGAATTACTCAGCATCACAGGGAAGCGTTCCAAGGAAGACAATGCATTTTGAAGCTTCTGAACCAAGACAGTCATAGGAGCAAGAGCCCCATTATCAATGCTCAAAGGTAGTGCAATAGCAACAAATGACTTGAACCTTGCAAGTGCCTGTTGACGAAGTTTGGGGAGACTGGTTTCTGACATTCGATCTTTTGCAAAATACCCACAAGATAAATAACTCAACAAGGCTTCAACAACACCACTACCAATAAATTCAAAAGTAGATACACCATCACCTTTGCCAAGTTCCTTTAACAAGTCAGATATCACCCCAATTAAATATTCTTCTGTGTTAGTAGAATTTTCGTCGAGACCAAATTCAGAAGCTTTAACTTTTCCCTTTGCCTTAGTTTTTTGATCATCAACACAAGTGTTCAACTTTGAGCAGAGATTTTTCAAATGCAAGAGATCATCACTAACACCCACTTCAGTAGACCCAGGATCAGAAGGAAAGTACTTGTCTTTAAAACCTCTAGCAACTGAGCTAATAGACTCCCGAATACTGGAACCAGTGGTTGGAGTTTCAACAGAACTCGTTGGCAAACCAACATTTACTGGAACTGAACTCCTCATCAAATCATCCAAATAGTTTGCATCAGGGTTTGAGTTACCACTACGCAGGCGATAGTGTCTGGGCTGAGAATGAGTTCCAGATACAGAATCACTATCCTTCTCAGCAGATGTTTGAATAGATATATTGGTTGAATTTCCAGCCAAAATAAGTTGGTCAACTGCATGGACCACACCTTCTCTGACAAACATCTTAGAGAAAGTTCCAGGAAGCTTTTCCATAAGAATTTCTGCAATCTGCAAGGCAGGTACCAAAACATGCGGATCTTTCCATGCTAACACACCAGCTAAGAAACTATATCACCAAATTGACAAAACATAAGTTTTCTACAGAGAACATAGAGCAACAGCAATCCAATTGAAGTTCTAGATACCTTGATATATTTGTTATACTCAATAAAGACTGGATCATCTCAGCCGTGCTGAAATACATCAATTTTCCAATGACAGAAAGACATTTGTGGCGAACAGGACCATTGACACTGGCACCATATATCTAATTCAAAAGCAGGGCAAAAATATTAGTAAGTTGCGGGATGGAGGAGCAAAGAAGTCCGAGAAAAAAATTATAAATAATAAATATAGCTTAACAATGAAATCAATTTAAACATTTAACCTGCATTAAAACTGGGAGGAGATCCATCCCAAATTGCTGAAGTAACTCGGGCTGATCATTTAATAACTTCTCACGAGCTGATATCTCATGAACATTTCCATTGATGGTGTCTTCTTGTCTGGAACTGCCAGAAGGACATTTTTTCACAAAATACCCTTTCACAAACAAGTTGGAGCTGACAGGAAGAGAAATGGTTCCATGTGGCAATGGAGGCAGAAGTTCATTTGCCAGATTCACAATCTCAAATATCTATATATTAGAAAAGAGAATGGAATAAATTTATTTTTAATTAAATTAAAAGAGAACTGAAGTTTTAAGGGATTTAAATGATGAGATCAATATCACAGTCTCTGAAAATGAACCATAGGGAGATAAAATAAAATTATATATAAAAAGAGAAAAAGAAATCCAAGGTACATCATACCTGATCTGCCGGCCTACTTAATGCTGGTGAAACAGAGGTGATAGAAGAAACACCAGAACCGGATAGTATATCTTTCAGAATGCCACTAATTCCAAGGAGAAGCAATGTTTTGGCTCCAAGAGGGGATCCACTGGCACATGTGGAAAGAAGGCGGATCAGACCCTGCATGCATCAATGATGTCAAAGGAACAGCTTGCCAAAGGTGAAAATATCAGATTTAGCGACAAATATTACACTTACAGTATATGTTGGAGTGCTGAGAGAAGCCTGACCACCTCCAGAACTGCTAGTAGAAATGAGAGAGGCGGCTTGTGTTACCAGTCCATGATTGCACAATTCATCTAATTTGTCTGGAGATGAGGCAAATGCTTCAGCTATTCGAGTCAGACAAACAGAGGCATGTTCCAGAACCTAGAAATATTATAATTGAAAATTGTGAAGCCACAATTAGAGAATTGGCAACACTGTCTATAGCATCATTATTTACTCCAACAACATTTTCTTAAAACTAAGGAGTACTGTTTCAGTTTTATGACAAGTATAACAACTAAAACATAGCTTTACCTTGGAGTCATGGTACTGAAGAAGGTTTGTCAAAAGAGGAACAGCTTCCATTACAAAGTCAGCTGCATCAGGAGGAAGCTTTTTGCACATATTTGCAGCAGTAGACAATGCTACCCGCTGAAAAATATGATCATGTCAATATAGGGTTGCTGATTAAGCGTAGTAAATGCAAAATGAATCACCACACTTTGAAAATTTTAAGCATGCTTCTATGTAAGGATTTCATTGATGAGTTACCTGAACTCCCGTTGAGAAGAAGTCCAAGTAAGAAAGTACAGCCATCAGAGCTCCAGCTCGAAGACAGGCAGTTGGGTGCTCCTGAGAAATCTTCTTCAGCGCTTGAAGAGACTGTTAACATCAATAATCGCATCCATTAGAATTCAATGTAGACAGCCACAAATGTATCAAACAAAAAGAACCTCGTTGAAGACAGCAGCCCATTTTCAAGCAAACTTAAACAAATGTATAGCCTTAGACAAAAAGAAACCAACTTGAGGTTTAGGAATCTCATATACAAGATAAGACATTTCTAAAAAGAATTCAACGTAAAGAAATGACAACATTGTTCTAGATTCCCGATACATAAACCAACGGCAGAAAAGAGATTGAATGAGAAATAACCTGCTCAGCCAAGTCCATATACTCTATCGTAAGCAGCCTCGCACAGAATATAGACACTGCCCCGTAATGCACAACAGCAGCACAGGATGAGGGAAGAACGTCGCATAAATGGGTAAGCGCCCTGGCCGCAAGTAGCATAACATCGGGGTTGCTCTCATGATTTAGCAACCCCACTAACACAGGAACAAACGAGTCAACGGAAAATGTACTAAGGGATTCTTCAGTGCCAATGGAAAGCATGTCACAAAGCTGCGACAATGCCTCGAGCTGACGACCTTCTTCTCCGTCAGCACGCAATCCAGCCAGAATTTTCTTGAGTCTACCACTCTGATGAGAAGAGGACGCAGAACCACTCATAGCCGTGGCAGGAAGAAGATCATCCAAACCAGCACCAAGTTTCCGAAGAAGCCCTTGAAGGGCACTACTAGCAGACGTCAAATTCCGATGCACACCACTGTCACTGTAATTATCATCGTCGTCCCCAACACCTTCACCCTCCATGTTCAACGCCAACGCTCGCTCTCTTTCTACATCCCTAATCCCAACATCCTGTTCCTTCTCCTTCCCTTTGTCCGAATTGTCCCTTTCCAAATTCTTGCCACGGCGATCACGTCTTGACCCGGAGGATTCGTTGGTGGGGTCCATGAGAGAAACGGAATTAGTGGCGGTTGTGTTAGTCCTGGCCGAACGAGAACGTGTATTAACAGTTGGGGTGTTCGGGATCGAAGAAGAGGAAGAAGAAAGACGAGAGCGCTTGGCGGAACGAGAGGTGGACGAGGATGAAGGGGCAGCTGAGGAAGCCTCCGCCCGCTTCCGACTCCGAGTTTCCATACAAAACCCAGACTCACCCTTTCAGTCAATCTGACCTCTCACCGATCGATTAATCCCTTGCATCTGTGCTCTATCGGATAAAGAATATATTAAATCGGCGAAAACCCTAAATCCAAGAAAAGTCCCGAATCGGTGGTCGTACGAATACGAAACCGCCTTAAATTATTATGACCTGATTGAGAAATTGAACAATGAGTGTAGCGAATTGGGTAATGGTTATTGAGAATCTGGAGTTCGTGCAATGTATTGCGTTTAGTATACAACACAGAAAGGAAATTGTTGGATGAAAACCCTAAGTAAGGACATGTATGAAGCAGG
>Ga0099823_1006975_pt1 | contig 11452 bp, 12 predicted proteins | sample CowpearedBW_FD_76831 | JGI IMG/M metagenome (GOLD analysis project Ga0099823, IMG submission 76831) | Root nodule microbial communities of legume samples collected from California, USA - Cow pea red BW | ecosystem: Host-associated > Plants > Roots > Nodule | place: USA: California | collected... | reverse complement strand
CGCCCAAGGACGATACCTTTAATTAAAAATGCAAAGTCGATGTGATTTTTAAAATGTTAATTTTCCCCAAAAATAATAAGACAAAAAATGCTAAAAAAAGAAACGTAAATATTTTTTAATTTTTGGGCCCGACAAGGATTGACCTTGGTCCTACGTATTCTCATTCAAAATGAGAAATTAGGGTTACGTAGTTCTTTAAAAGATATTTGGAAAACTATTAAGAAAATGATTTGATTTTTTGGAGGTGAACCTGACAAGGACTGACCTTGCTCCTACGTATCTCAGTGGATAATCAAGGATCACGTAGTTCTTAAAAAGCTTTTTTGTTTGAAAATGTTGATGTTTTTTATATTTTGGAATTTTATATTTTTTTTTGTATTTTTGAATTACAAGAAAATATGTGTCACACGACGCGAGCGGTCGGACAGACACTAAAAGAGAAAGAAAACTATTTTTTTGTATTGTTAGATAATAAGTGTCACACGGTGCGAGCGACCGGATAGACACAATGAAGTGAAAGAAAACATTTTTATTTTTATTTTTATTTTTTATTTTTCTATTTTTTGTAATTTTTTATAATTTTCAAATATTTTGTTTTTTTCAAAAATAATAAATAAATAAATGAAAGGATGAAATTATTTAAGAAGGACAAAAGTGAAAAATAAAATATGAGAGTGTATGAGTAATTAATGGAGGTGCACAAAGTAAACACAACAACAAGCTCAGACAATAGACAAAGACATGGGGTGCAGGACTATCACATGTGGGAGTGCACGAAGTAAACAGGTTTGGTGCAAGCATTAAAAGATGGGGTGCAGCGAGTAAAATATAAATCAAGTCCAAAATAGGAGTAGAAAGTGTGTGCAGGGGTGTGAGATTGGTAATTGTGGAGGTGTGCGAGGAAGTAAACAAACTCAACAAAAATAAGACATAAGGGTGCGGGTAATTAAAACGGGGGTGTATGAAGAACAATAAAACAGACCCAATTGAAATAAAAAAGGGGTGCTTGTCGTATGGACGGGGGTGTGCGAAGAAAAAGAAAAGCCAAGACACTTTATTCTCTCAAAGAAAGGAGAAAAGAAAAACGAAACCCTAAACTCTCCTGCAGCCCCTTCTTCTCGACGCCACACAACTCCAGCCCTGGGACGCGCGTCTACTCAACCTCAAACGCCAGCGACGACGGCGGCCACCGCTGACAGAGCTGCCGGCGCTTGGGTCACTGTCTCGACCTCATTTTTTCCTTTTTTCGCGAGCGCTCCTTCGTTCTCGTGTTCTGTGTGCGAGGCTCCGCATCTTGTCCTCCAAACACGAGTCACTCTCTCGCAAGCTTCCCGTGCTTCCGGAGCCACCGGTGATGATGCCAACCGCTGCCGGAAGTGTCGCCGGCCTCCGTTGCGTTCCAAGCCTCTCATTCTTCTTCTCGCACGAGCCACGCTAAGTCTGGAACACCGCGAGCCCCGCTGTCGCGCCCCCAGTCGTGATTGAAGCCGCTGCTGCTCAGCCTGTTCGAAGTTCGACCCGCCGCCGGCGATTTTCTCTCTTCTCTGCTTCTCCGTTTCAATTTGTGCTTGGGTGTGAATGATTGGGAAACAGATTTGTATTTGGGTGTGAATGGAGATTCTCGATTTTTTTATTTTGGTTTTATGCAGATGCGAGAATATGGTGATGGGTTATTTTCGTGTTGTTGGTTTGGTGTTCGTGTTAGGTGTGGCGTTGAATGGGATGCTGCGGGGTTAGAATGGAGAACAGGTTTGAGGTTGAAGTGAAGACGTCAATGAGGGGATGTGCACGTGGATGCTTTCTTGGGTCTCTGTTTCTTGTGCAGGTGAATGATCAAGAAAGAAGTTAACTGATGATGGAAAGGAGCGTGATAGTGATGGAAGAGGCGATGGTGGGTTTTTGGAGATGATTATTAGCAAAGAAGATGAAGGATGAAATGGCTTATTTGGAGGTTCTCGTTGGCCGAAAAGTATGAAAATGGCAGGGATAGATGGATGGGATTCGTAACTGTGGTGGTTCAGTTGGGTAGTGAGCATATCGTTTCTCGCATTCGAACAACAACAGGGCATATAACATATTTGAAAGATGCAACAAATCTCACACACAACCACAGCATGTTATTCAAATTTACTTCTATTCCGGCAATTTTCCTTGTTCAAATTTATTTTGGCGTTCTTTCTGTTGGTCCCTGTTTTGGATTTGCAGCACATTAAAGTTGCGAGCAATTAGTTATTTGCTTTCTATTTATTATGGATTTTTCTTTTTCCCTCTTATCCTCTCCCGTTGTTATTTCCTATGTTAACTGACAATTGCTTATAGGCTTTGGCTCTGTTTTGGAATGTGCATCATGTTTGTTAACTATTTTACAATCATCGTTGGATTATTGTATTAGAGCATTGTTCTTTTATTCTAATTTTTACCTAATCATTACCTTTTCTTTAATCTTCTTCAGGTCTCCCTCTCTTTCTCTACTTTTTCCTAGTCAATAATATGCGCTCTCTCAAGGAATAGTTCTCAATCACAAACCCACGTATTTTTATTAGCTCCATCGTTCATCTCATTAGAAACTTTGCCTTGAAGTTTTTTCTCTCCATGATTTTCAACTTTAAGAAATCTGCAGTCAAAGCAGTTAAACTCTCCTATAAATATAAGGTCCAGAGTCTTCCCTTCTTGTACTTCCAGAGGTACAGTTATGTGAATGTGTATATGAAATGGAAAAAGGATTCATACTTTGACTCAATTGAGCACATCCATGAGTCCATTCAGCTCAAGCCTATCATTGCCCTGAAGGACTGCATTGTCCAGGATCCCAATGGGTGCATTCCTATCTCCGCAGTGACAAAGAGGGGGTTAGAGTTAGGTGTGCCCATGAAGGTTGCAAGATTTCTGAGGCAATATCCATCCATCTTTGAAGAGTTTACTGGTCCCAAATACAATCTTCCTTGGTTCAGGTTGACACCGGAAGCTGCTGAGATTGACAAGGATGAGAAGAGAGTATATGAAGAATGCAGCAGGGAGTTAAAGTCCAGGTTGAGGAAGATGATATTGATGACCAGAGAGAATGTTCTACCTTTGAAGATAATTCAAGGGATGCAGTGGTATTTGGGGTTGCCTAATGATTTTCTGCAGCACCCTGAGCAAAATCTTGATGAATCTTTCAAGTTTGTAGAGATGGAAGATGGATTGAAAGGGTTGACTGTTGACAGTGGAGAAAAGATTTATTCTGTAATGGAGAAAACTGCCATGAAAAGAGGTTTGTACACCGGGGGTCCAATGGAAGCCATTGAATTTCCACTTTACCCATCAAAGGGTTTAAGGTTGAGGACGAAGATCGAGAACTGGCTACATGAATTTCAGAAGGTTCCTTATATTTCACCTTATGATGATTTTTCAAGCTTCGATCGAAATAGTGACATAGTTGAGAAAAGACTTGTAGGAGTTCTTCATGAACTACTTTCCCTTTTTGTTGAGCATTCAGCCGAGAGGAAGAAGTTGTTTTGCCTCAAGAAGTATTTGGGTTTACCACAGAAAGTGCATAAAGCGTTTGAGCGACATCCCCATATGTTTTATCTATCTTTCAGGAACAAAACCTGTACAGTCATTCTAAAGGAAGCTTACAGCAATAACTCGGGTATTGAGAAGCATCCTCTATTGAGGGTAAGGAAGAAGTACATCAAGTTGATGAAGGAATCAGAAGTGATTTTAAGGAACAGGAGGGTGAATAATCGACTTTATAATTGTAACGCAGAATTGGATTTAGATTCAAATAATCTAAATGAAAGGGGACATGATATGACAAGTTGCTCTTTGGAACAATGAGGAAAAATGGAGTAATGTTGGGTGTTGGTTTGTGTGGTGGGTGGTGAAGGAGAAGGAAATTTGGGAAAGAAGAATGAAGGTCTGTAAGAGGTGCTATTCGTGCGAGGAAGAAAGAAGAAAATGAGGAAATTTTATTTATGAAGTTATGCATATAATAAGTCACAATTTAACTTCTGTATATTGTTAAAATATAATATTTACATCATTTAAAGTTTTTGTAATAAAATATTTAACTTCCATATTCTGATTATACCATTTTTACTTTCATGAAAATCCAAAACCAACGTAAAGGATTCCCACTAGTTAATGGAGTGGTGTGAGACGTACATGACTTCGGCATAATTCAGATAACCATAAATATGTGCAATTTCATTATAAGTCGATTGATCTTAAGTAAAGTCGTGTTTGACCACTTTATTACTTACAGATGAATTGTGTAATATTAACACAATTTTACTTTCATGAGTCAGAAATATTAACATCACAATTTTTTAACACTGAAATCGTGTCAAGTGACACGACTTTTTAATCTATGTAGTCTTTGTTTTAAAATTGTTCATTTACATAATTTCGAGATCAAATTGCACCTTATTAGTACATTAAATATATGCTTAAGTTTGCATTTTGATTTTGAGAGAGATTGATCCAGATTTAATTGAGATACGGACTTATAAAATTTTAAGAGTCATATTACAATATAAAATATTAGGAGTCAATAATATAATTATAGTATGAAATATTATGAGTTTTGAAAAATTTTAAAAATTATAAAAATATGAAAGATATATATGAGAGATATAAAAAATATAATAGATATGTTACAAAAGGAAAAACTTGTTATTTTATTTTATTCATATTTTATATATATATATATATAACAAAATATAAAGTCAAATGACTTTACGATATTTTTTTTTAAAAATAATATCACAAAATTATTAATCCGAGAAATTTTCCTTTCTAAATGTGAATTTAAACGGGATGAGAACTCCGAACTTAAACGAATATTTATTGTAAAAGCTTGAGATGATAGGTTGCTCCGTTGATACTTAATAAATGAAAACATAAAAATAATTATTTTTTACAGAAAACATATCATAGAATTTAGATAGCATAATATTGCACACAATATGTATCTCACAATTTTTATAAGAAGCATTTGAAATTAAATATCATGCTTGATGTAACACCTTTGGAATGGCGTTTATATAACCAACTTATAAAGGCATATCAGGTCTTCCTATCATTTAACACACACCCACACATAATACCTGGTTACTTGTGTATACTACTAGGATTTGCTTTTGTTTACTATGAAGTTTCCAAACATTGCATGTAGACAGGTTGTAATAGATAACAACTATTGCATATTTAAAAAAATATTAATCATCTTTTCACACTCAAATATAATCATTTGACACCCTTTAACAAGTTTTATACCTCAAGTAACAATAGATAAATAAAAGGGACAGAAAGAAAGATATAAAAAAAGATGAAGGAAGTTAACCAATGCATAAATTATTGCAATACGCATTATGCAGCATCGCCAACATAAAAGAAAATTCGGAGAAGCAAGTATCCCAAGAAAAGAAAATTCAGAAAATACCATCCAACCAAAAGAAATTCTTTGTTGAGTCGTTAATTATTTTCTGGTTGTTTTGGTTACTAGAAAAAAAAAAAAAACCTGTTCTTTTATTTCATTAGTACTGAGAACTCTTGCTTAATTTTAAGCAAATCTCACTTTAATGTCAGCTTCATGTAATGCATGGTTCTAACAAGTGACGTCGTATAAGGCAAAATCCACCACACTCCATGATAATAAGAACCGTTGGATTATCAAGACCCATCGAGTGTAATGAATAGTTGTGATGAAGTTTCGCGGGAAGTTATACAAAATGTTTGTGTGCATTTGAAAGATTAAATCTTTTTCTCCGAAAATACATGAGATCAATATAAACATAACCAAAATCCAGAAATTTCTGTAAATTTGTCGTTCAACTTTGGTACAAGAAGGTGATTCGTACTTCCATTTTCTAAAGGTTAGTGTTTTGATGTTTTTTCTGGTTTTTCAATTGCACCCATGGATCCTCTCCCATTATATATTCTGAGTCCTCCTTGAACATTGATTCAGCGTTGAGAGAAAGGTACAGGAAATGGGTGTGGAGCGCGACATAGACGATTTGCCCAAGAACGATGCGAACCACGCTGCTTTAACCCCTCTGTGGTTCTTGGAAAGAGCAGCTCTGGTGCACCCCACCAGAAGATCCATCGTCCACGGATCACGACACTACACGTGGCTTCAGACTTACCAGCGTTGCCGTCGATTCGCTTCTGCTCTCTCTAACCATTCCATCGGCCTCCCCAACACCGTACCTCTCTTCTACCTCTAATTCTTTTACTCTCTTCATGTTAATGTTGCTGTTCCCTCCCGTTTATAATCGCAACCAAATATCCAAAATAAATAATAATTCAGATACACTGATTAACCTATTTCAGATAGGAACATTTTTGCTTCTTCATTATAAAATTGAGAACACTGGGTAATTAAAACTGCATACACTTTTAAAATGAAGTAAAGGAATGAGAGATAATTCAATGAAATAAAAGATTATAATACTATTCTCAACTCAAAATCTGAACATACCTGTTTCTGACTATTTTTCTTTTATATGCATTTTTATAATAAATGTTGGATATGTTCATTAATATAGTTGGATTAGTCACTTTACCAAGACAAATCACTGATTTTGGAAAGATTTAACACCATTGAATTATGAGTCAACAAGAAAATATGATACCACTTCGAATTCAAAATTTTAAAACTATGTATTTGTTGTCTTCTTTTTCTCTTTATATGTTATTCAATTCTCTAATAAGTTTAACTTATATTTGTTTAATCGTCTTCCTCTCATGTATGAGTTAGGCTTTTATCATAGGTTTAACTATAACAAGGATATGTTAATTTGTCTCTATTTAATGATCACCAACACAAATCATCTCAACACACTTCCTTATTATTAGAAATTTGAGTTTGAAGTTGAATAAGATATAGGGAAAAAAATCACTAACCCAAAGTTTTAAAATTTTAGATTAAAATGATGTCATGATCTTTTATATGGTTGGCCCATGGTTCAACGATGAATCTCCTTATTATACTTCTCTTAGATATTAAGAATCTAAATATAAGTTAAAAATTTAAGAAAGTTGAACAATATATATAATGAAAAAGTATATAAAGAAAAGAGACTCATAGAAACACACAATTTTAAGGATTTTTGTTGAAGACGGTGCTATGATCTCTTCAATGGTTGACTCATGGTTCATCAGAGAGTTGAATCTTTTTAGTACATCTCTTCCTATAAATAGTCCAACCGTAATATCAAAACCAATCATTTGTCTTGGTAACTAAGGAGACAAACATGTCTGATTCTGGTAAACCTCAACAGTTGGGTCTGTGTTGAGATAATGTATTTTAGTGATCAAAAGGATAGTCTGAAAGTTTAAGAAAGTTCAATAATATATAAAGAAGTATAAAGATTTTTGGGTTGGAGAGGGTGTCATGATCCCGATACATGTTTTATTAGTGTGAATGTCTCTTCCCTAAAAGGTAGTCCTAACAACATGATGGTCGTGTTGGTGCTGCTAATAGTTTGTTTGTAGTCCGTATATGAATTTTATGTTATTGTCATTTGTTGCATTAAAGTGTGTTGAGTTGTAATGTAATGGTGGCATCAGGTAGCTGTTATTGCACCCAACATTCCAGCCTTCTATGAAGCTCATTTTGGAATTCCAATGGCAGGAGCTGTGCTGAACGCAGTTAACATTCGTCTCAACGCTCCAGCAATAGCTTTTCTCCTCGCTCATTCATCGACAGCAGCAGTGATCGTGGACCAAGAGTTCTTTTCCGTGGCAGAAGAATCCTTGAAAATCTGGTCTGAGAACAGCAAAACCTTTAAACCTCCTATTTTAATTGTCATTGGTGACGAAAACTGCCACCCCAAGGTTCTGAAAAACTGTGTATCCAGAGGAGCCGTTGAGTACGAGACATTTCTTGAAGGTGGTGACCCTGAGTTCAAGTGGAAGCCTCCTCAGGATGAGTGGCAAAGCATTGCTCTTGGTTACACTTCTGGTACCACTGCTAGTCCTAAGGGTGTGGTGTTACACCACCGAGGGGCGTATCTCATGTCTCTCAGTGCAGCTCTTAACTGGGGAATGAGTGAAGGTGCTGTGTATCTGTGGACACTTCCCATGTTTCATTGCAATGGCTGGTGCTATCCCTGGACACTTGCTGCTCTTTGTGGAACTAACATTTGTATGAGACAGGTAAATTTATGTGAGTGATTTTGTTCTTCATGGTTGGGTTAAACTTTAACATTTGGTTTTGCATTAACAAAGGTAACAGCTAAGGCAGTATATGCAGCCATTGCCAAGTACAAAGTGACTCATTTTTGTGCAGCACCAGTGGTTCTTAACTCAATAGTGAATGCCTCGTCTGAAGAAGTGATCCTTCCTCTGCCCCATGTTGTAGAGGTGTGTTGGGTTTATATATTTATGGTTATAGACATTTGAGATATTGTGATTCCATATAGTTATATTATATTAGTCTTACACATATAAGGTATTTGATACCACTTTTACCCCAAGACTTTAAGGTAATGATGTTATGGGTCTTTATTCTTATACAGTGTTTAACTTTGTTTATTCTATCTAACGTGGGACTTTGACTCACACTTGAACTATTTTCGTCAAGGTGAACACAGCTGGTGCTGCTCCTCCTCCGTCTATGATTGCTGAAATGTCTGAAAAAGGATTTCGTGTGACTCACACGTACGGTCTCTCAGAAACCTACGGCCCCTCCACCATATGTGCTCGGAAGCCAGAGTGGGAATCACTTCCTATTGAAAAACAAGCCCGGCTCAGCGCAAGGCAAGGGGTGCGGTACATTGCCTTGGAAGGCCTAGAAGTTATGAACCCAAAAACCATGGAACCTGTTCCCGCTGATGGTGGCACTGTGGGTGAGATCATGATGAGGGGCAATGCTGTGATGAAAGGGTATCTGAAGAACCCCAGAGCCAATAAGGAGGCGTTTGCAAATGGGTGGTTTCATTCTGGCGATCTGGCTGTGAAGCATAAAGATGGATACATAGAAATCAAAGACAGGTCAAAGGACATCATCATCTCGGGTGGTGAAAACATTAGCAGTGTCGAAATAGAGCATGTTCTGTTCTCTCATCCTGCCATACTGGAGGCAGCAGTGGTGGCAAGGCCAGATGAGAAGTGGGGTGAGTCACCTTGTGCGTTTGTGACACTGAAGGGAGACGTGGATGGTGGCAATGAGCAGCGTTTGGTTGAAGACATAGTTAAGTTCTGTAGGTCACACATGCCTGCTTATTGGGTTCCAAAATCAGTTGTGTTTGGACCATTGCCGAAGACAGCTACTGGGAAGACACAGAAGCCGTTGCTCAGAGCAAAGGCTAAGGAGATGGGGCCTTTAAGGAAGAGCAAGTTGTAACCATGTCACATCATGCTTTGGTTGTTGCTCTGTAACATGTTGTGCCTAGGATTATTTTTGCTGTTTCTTAACTACAATAAAACTTCGGAGAATGGGAGTTTACAGAATTAGAAGTGAAGAGTTTTTGTATGTGGTAGTTGTATGATTATACAATTTTACTGTGGCTTTCAATAATTTTTTTCGATTTATTTGATTAAGATTTTTGGTGTTGAAATGAAAAATAGAAGATATACACTTGTTGTTACTGTCACTCACTAACTACTAAGAGAGGAAGAACATGTTGATTTTCCAGTTGAAAAACACTCTAACGTGGGTTACCAATAGCTAGTTATTGCTTTTAGGTTTGGAAGCATTATAATTAGTGCTAGCTAAAAAACAAATGTGTGCGTGAGAGTCTCTACAGACATTTGAGTGAATCGATTGAAACTTATCACTAGTTATTGAGGATAAACTATTCTAAGCAAATCAAATGAATTTCAATGATAAATTTCAAAACGGATTTTTTTGCTAAACCGGTTGAGCCCATTTTGGTTTGGCCCATTTCAAATATAACGTGTGCAGACAAAAACCCACTTTATAATAATATACACAAAACTTTATTTTAATTTAATCCCTCAACTTTCCAACATAAATGTCCATTGTTTTAGTGAGTTTTCAAATATACTACTTGTTCCTTATATTTTAATAACAATTACAAGATGGCTGCGTTCCATCACTTAAAGAAGGTTGAAGCACATGCACAATTAAATGCAACTACACAAAGCATAATACACTCTGTATATATTAGGAATGCAATTAAGAAATACAAAATAAGTCATATGTTCTGTGAATTTTTAATATCAGTTTACAAAATAATAATTTGTTCTATTGATCATTAAATAATACAACAACAAATAGAAGTAAGAAAAAAAAAAACATGTAGATGAGACAAGGAAACCTAATGTGGAAGCAAAAGGAATTAAGTGGGGTTAGATTATTAAACAGTTGTTGTCATTAATGAGAGCATGATAAATTTAGATATTTGCTTTAAAAAGATGTATTGTCTTTTCGATTGAGATGACCCAATTGATAATAATTGATTATGTGAAGTTCATTATCCAATACCACAGGCTACTAATATCAAATTAAAATAGCTTAGAAGCTAGTTGCTAACGTGCTTCCTCGGTCTAATTGACTATTAATCTTCCACATTGAATTTGTCTTGCAAGGTCTAAATGGTTTGAGTTGTGTGTGTTAGAATAGAAAAAAGACAAAAGGCAAGAAGAGTATATGTGGGTTTTTGTTGAACTTGAAAAGCACTTAAAGGGTTGTGACATAGGATCTCTAAATGAGTCCCAAAATAAGGGCCAATGGATTGAACAACCTTGCTATGGCACATGGAAAACTGCCACGTGACCCATCACCCATCACCCAAACCCTTAATCCTGTTTTTCAGTTAAATATTTTAATTGTATGAAACTTTAAATTAAGATTTTTTCACATGGAAGGGATCTTATTTTGCAACTCCCAATGTGCATCTCTTATGAACTAAGATCCTCATCTTCATCATCTCAATCATCATCACCTTCATCAACTTAACCTAACCACATTTCTATATTCAATTGCTTGCTTTACCCTTTTCTTAAGTCTTTCAAGTTTTGTTAAATTACAGGGGAAGTAATTAAAGAAAATTTCGATAGATGAAGAAGCCAAACGTGTGTGGTGATCTCGAACATTATTATTTATATATAATAATAACATATATAATATACGTAAGTGTTCAAATATTTATTTTTTTTGGGGGGTTTTATGTTAGAGAACTAATGTACGTGTGTGTTGATGGTACATGAAATTCTACAGCTAAGCCTAATAAGTAGGCACTGTGGTTGGTGGTCGGGTGCAAGAACCCCACCCTATCAGATATAAAGTGATTTTGTCTTTTTCCTATTGCCTTCTTCTTTCTTCTTAATTAAAAATGGAGTTCACTCATTCTAAAGTGCAAATTAGGAGGAACAAAAAACACCCTATGTACATCAACTTTCTACTATAATTCACATGCTAACTAGGCAATAATCATGGCTTATTAAGAACTGTTCAGTAAAACTTTTATATGATGATTCATATCAATTCAAAAGAAAGATG
>Ga0099823_1006974_pt1 | contig 11452 bp, 4 predicted proteins | sample CowpearedBW_FD_76831 | JGI IMG/M metagenome (GOLD analysis project Ga0099823, IMG submission 76831) | Root nodule microbial communities of legume samples collected from California, USA - Cow pea red BW | ecosystem: Host-associated > Plants > Roots > Nodule | place: USA: California | collected... | reverse complement strand
TTAACATTATTTTCTATTAACAACTTTAAAACAAATTTAAATAAAGTTCAATGTAAAATATTAATTAAATGAACTTAATTTGGTTAAAAATATTTACTTGAAATATCAATTTTGATGGAAATACTTGTGTACATTTATATAGAAATTAAATTTGATTTCAATTTGGAGAGGGACAAAATTGCTAATTTTTACAAAAATTGGGACTAAATTGGGATAAATTAAAATAAAGGGACTAAATTGAGATTAAGGAAATGACACGTGGCATAATACTGACATGTGTCACTGTCACTGCCACATCACTCTATCATTGCCACGTGGCACGATGACAGCTTGACACGTGGTAATTTTTTGATTTTTTTAAAAAAATTCAAAATAAAAAAAAATTCAAAAAAAATAAAAATAAAAAAATTCAAAAAATCGAGGAACTGACACGTGGCACTACCTCTAACGGCGTCAACCTTGACTTAACAGAAAGGGCAAACGTGAGACGTTTTAACAAAAAAGGGGACCAATTTGAGACTTTTTAAAATTTGGGTACCATTTTGAGATTTTGACTCCAAAATGGGGACCAAAGGCATAATTAAACCAATAATATATGTAAAACTTGAATTTCAAATTTTTTTCCATAAAAATTAAAGAAGCTAACGTGTCAAGCAAACAAATTTTTTAACAAACAAAAATTAAATAAAAAAAATTCAATTTTGAAACTTAAAATAAAACCTTAAACACTCATTCTGCATCACTCACTTTCTCTCACTCCCTTCCTCTCACAGATTCAGTGTCTTCTCATTCTCTTCCACTCTCTCCTCTCTCTCACGCATCACTCACATTATTTTCTCTTGACACAACCTCTTCTTCACTCCAACGTTTAGTTTATTCTCTATAAGATTGTCGTTTCTCGAAGCTTTTCTTCTTCTACAAGTGTATGTAATTTTTTTTATGATTTCTTTCTCATATGAAAGTTTCGATGTTTATTGATGAACACATTCATCTCCTTTTTTTATTGCTTTTATCTGGGTAAAATTTTTTTTTATGTTAACTTTCTTTTGTTTCAGATCAATAAACTCTTGGACAAGATCAAAGATTTAAAAGCTTTTGAAGGTCACAGACAAGTCTCTCAAGCATAAAACATGAAACACGATCTCGTCTTTTCTATTCAAGAATCACAATGGTATGTATTTTTCCTTTTTTTTCTGTTTTCTTATCAAAGTTTCAATTTTTACTCAACTTTTGATTGTTTCTTCTTTCTCACCAAACTGATTCATGTTATTTTGTTAACTTGCGTTTTGTTTCTTTTTCACCCCAAAGTTTTTTCTTTGTTAACTTTGAGATCAATGAACTCTTGAAAAAATAAAAATGAACTCTTGACAAGATCAAAGATTTAAGAGCTCTTGAAGGTCACAACAAGGTCTCTCAAGTTCAAGACTTGAAACATGATTTTTCGTTCAAGAACCAGAATGGTATGTATTTTTCGAACTTTTTTTTTGCTTTCTTATCAAATTTTTGATTTTTACTCACCTCTCGATTGTTTCTTCTTTTTGACCAAATAGATCCATGTTCCTTTTTTTTACCTTTCTTTTTGTTTAGATGAATAAAGAGCTTTTAAAGGTCAAAGACATGCTCTCAAGCGTAGAAGAAGGAGAAATGTTTGATTTTTATCATTTTCCTGCTTCTTTGGTTGGTTTTCTTGGGGTTTTCTATTTGGTCTTCTTCTTATTCTCTTTGGCCTATTTTTTTTGTCACATTAAGGTTTAACATCTTGAAAGTTTTGGTTTTGTTGATTTAAGGTTTTTCTGTCACTTTTATTTATGATCAATTGATTTCGTCACTTTTTCGTTTCTCACTCGAAGAAGAATGTTTCTCACCCAAAGAAGATTGTTTACCGTCTATTGAATAGTTTGTTCACACAAGGATTTCAGTTATATTCTTCTGATTTTTTTTTGTTTTCATGTTCTTCTATGATTGTTCTTTGATTTTGGGAAACAAAGTTCACTTTTTTTTCTTATCTTGATTAGACCATGATTGCAAGAGGAATTTCTGATGAAGAATTCTTTATTGAAGAGGTTATTTTATAATTTTCTTGCCATGCCACTTATTTCGAGGATACATTATGTTGTAAAGGCTCGACCTATGCAATGCTGGAAAGGGTAATTTTTTTTTTCGTATTTATGGTGTTCTTGGTCATAACAAAATACTGATGATGATGATGACAACTACCTTTTAAAGTGATGAGATTTTTTAATATAATGTTTCTCGTCTTTGTGCATGAAGTGATTCATATTCTTATGTTTTGTTCATTTTGGCTTATCTTGCCAATGCTTCGTTTGTCTTATAGAATTCTTGTGTAGTTTGAGTTCAATTTCTCTATAACAAATTTTTGTGGTTATTTTCTTTTTGTATTTATTCGATTTTTATGTTTTTGATTTTAGAATTGTAAAATCTGACTTCTTTATATTTTTTATTTCTTTAAATTTAAGGGTTTCAAACATTTTTTCATTTTATGGTTTATTGTTTCACTATATTGTCTCTATCCTTTTTTATGGTTTGTTTATTTTATCTTTGTTTGGAGGAAGATTATTTGATGAAGTGGTCATATGAAAAAGAAAAGCTAGAACAAACAAATGATGTAAACGACCAAACAAGGGGAGAAATATTTAAACAAGCTGCAGAAGAAAACATCTATCCTTCTAATACCATATCAGCATGTCATAGAATTAGAGATGAAAGGAAACTCAATAAATAAGATAGCTTTATTGATGTGAAAAGTACAATTTTTTCGAGTTACTTACAAAAGAAATTCCTACCTACTAAAAAGGGAGAAAACCCCATGTTTAGAGCTAAATAGTAAAGACATTAATCAAATCAAAAAAGTGCACTAGCAATGGAAAATTGAATTAACAAAATAAACTTGAAATTAAAAATTTAATATTATACATCACGGACAATCACTGCAGTAGAAACACTTCCATAAACCCAAACACTATTCCAAGTCTATCCTAGCATTTACAATTTGAACAAAAGGTAAATTGATTTCTTTTGATGTTTCTCAGCGAGAATTGAAGTTTCAACTAGACAATCATCCTAATAAAGATTTCACTGAAAATCAATATAAACTACCAATTGAAACTTTAATTCTAGCTAGATAATAATGCTAAAAACAAAAAATTTAATGCCTCTCACAATGTCTACCAACTTTGGGACCATGAGTAATATTTTCGTAATTCTAAGTAATAGAATAAGTCCATGTGTACCTTGGCTCAAGTTTCGTACAAAAGGCACTCGTACAACCATAAATGACGTAATGATGAAGTGATAGAGACAACGTGACAAATACGACGTCACCAAGAGGGCATGACGGAGTTGAATGGTAGAGTGACTGATTAGCTACTCAAATTACAACAAAGATTGAATCGCGCAGGGCTACTTAGGTCACGATGAGAGGACGTGATGGGGAGGGCGTGATGGAGAGGGCATGACGGAGAGGGCTACGATGGAGGCTAAAATGAAGATGAATCGCGTTGAGCTATTGAGGCCGCTATAAGAGGACGTGACAGAAAGGACATCATAGAGAGGGCGTGATGGAAAGGGCGTGACAGAGAAGGCTACGACAGATATGAAGAGGATGTGACAGAGAGGGCTACGACGGAGCTGAATCGTGACTTAGGTTTTCTCATGCGTGGAAACTGATTTTGCGATTGAGGATTCTGATTTGGGAGGGAACGAGTTTTTGAAAAATGTAATATAATTTGTGGAGGGCATAAACCTCTTAAAAAAAACAATAAAACCCCCCATTATTATTAGCTTTTAGAGAACCCACCAGAATCTGCCTATTTCATGTTTATTTGTGGAGGTTTTTGTAACCTCTACAAAATGATCTCCACTAAATAATTTTTTTTGTAGTGTTACTAAAACCAATTCAATCAGGAAAAGATACATCCCTACTAAACTACTTATCCATTCACCAAAATTCCACAAAATCTCCAAGTCATTCTTATTTCACAAAACCATTAAATTTTACTATTTGAATTTCACAATTTTTACTATACAAAGAATAAACACGTGGACACACATATGTCAAGACATAAACACTCTCACGTCAACAAATCCTTTATGTTGTTTGGGACAAGGACGAAATTCAATTTTCTACCATAGTTTATGAAATAAAAAAAAAAATCACCATTTTAACTATATTGAACTAAAATATATTTGACATTTGGGTTAGTACTAATTTGGTTTATGACATGCCAAATGAACGTGAACAACATCCCTTCAATTTGAAATTAGGTTGGCTTCATTAACTATTTTCATATTTCCCTAAACTTTGTAGCTTAACAAATATCATTTGAAGAGAAATCTACCAAGCTAAAAGTTACTTAGGCTTAAGTCACAATAAATGATAACACATAAGTCACAATAGGGAAACATTATAGTAAAAAATGGAAGTAATCACAAAATCTATTGGTAAATCAAAATTATTGACGACTTACCGACGACTACAATTTTACCAATGGATAAAAACATTTGTCGATAATTACTTAATGTTGCAAATATGTCACTAATTATCTGTCATTAATTACCAACAAAATATAATTTTCGATAAATATCCATTGGGAATTAGTGATTAGTTTGTGACCATTAGTAAATTTTGTTAATATATATCACGATTTGGTTCTTCTTCTTGCTGCTCTTCTTCTTATTTTTCCTTTTCTTTTTCTTCATCGTTTATGACAACTCTTCCTCCTCTTCTTCATTTTCTTCCCCCATCGTTGCCACCCTGGTTGTCGTCACGCTGGTACATTTCTGTCATCACTTCACTGTGGCACCATTGCTATGCTACCTCCCTTCCTCTTAATCATGCTCCTCCTCCTCTTTCTTTTTCTTCTTGCACATCTCCAATTAATTTACAAGCATATTTCATCAAGTTTATAAAAAATTTGACGCCCATTTTTTTCTATGAATTTATTGACAAATTCTAGAAGTTAAGTTATTCATGAATTTACCAATGATATTTCACAAATTCTATTACTAACGGATTTACCGTTAGATTTTGAAAAAAATTCAATTATCCACAAATTTATTGACAAAGTTTAAAAAATCATTATCATCATATTTATCGATTGATTTTGCAACAACATGATCAAAGCTAAAGCATAAATTTTGATATCCATTTTACTGATGGATTTTACCAACACATGTTATCAACATATCCATTATTGACGAAAAGTTTTGTTAGTAATTAAAATCCTAAAATCCATCAATAAAACTTGCCAGTGAAATAGAATTTATTGATGATTTTCTTTTTCATCAATAAATGTTATTCTATCAATGGATTATTATGAAATTTTACTTGTAGTGACAAAGTTTTGAGTTGTGAGAGCATAACAACAAACTACAACCAGGCTCATGTTTTCTGTTTGTATGTGCACTTTGCTCTTCAACTTCATTCATCCAAAATATACCTTTATTTTCACAAATCCATTTTATGGTGTTCCCAACTCTTTTTAACCAATGAACAATGAACTAGAACCATTGGCAGATCTTGACCAAAATTTCTGAAGATGCCAAATAATATACTCAAAATGTATATATTTAATCATTATCACTAATATAACAAAAGTATATATATATATATATATAACACATATTTTAAAAGAATTTAAATATTTGGAGGGCATGGTCCCTATCCTTCTAAATTCATCCCAACCTACAACAATCTATGGGTGGGCAAAAGTAATTGAACTACACTGCACTAATAAAACATGCATTGAAACAAAGAATAGTTTGTTTGAACTGAACTAAAAGTTAGTACAGAAAAAACTAAATTGAACTATTTTTTGTTCTACAAACTACACTGAACTGTATTGTACTAAACTACACTAAATTGTAATATGAACTAAACTATGCTCGCCACTTTTGGCTATAACACCCAAGATCAATTTTGGCTATGCTCGCCACTTTTTGAAAATTAATTAAAGAAACAAAAATTGTTTCTTAAAATTTAATCTATTAAATTATTGAATTTACGACATAAAAAAGAGTAAATAAATCACATGTAAATTAAAACTGAATTGTGGAGTGTGAAGCTCAACATTAAGCCATTCATATTTCTTTTCGTGTTTGAAATAAAAGATAATAAAATATTTTTGACATATTATAATTTATAAATAAGCAATGTTTTATATATATTTATCATGCAGTGATCTCAATTTCATAAATGCTTTTCAAAATCCTTAAAAATATTAGAATACATCCTAAAATTAAAATATAAGTGTTATTGGTGCACAAGGTTTGCTGTAAGGTCCACTTTATTTTCTGCCCTAATTTTAAGGGCCTATCCTAATCAGATGGGCCTGAGCCTGACCCCTAGAGTGCCAAAGACCCTAAACAGCCATAACACCCTCATTTCCTACACTTTCTAGAAATTAGTTTCCCTCATTCTCTCTTAGAGCTACATCCGTGCTCTGCTAGGGTTTAGTCCCAATCTTGGTCAAGTAGCTCAAAACTCGTTTTCCTGCTCCATGTAAGTTATTCTACAGCTCACACCTCTCCTCTCTGATCATATTTTCATATTTCCAGTTAGGGTTTCGTAGTAAGCTCGATTTAAAATCTGTTCCGCTATTTTCCAGCTCATTAATCCATTCTTAGAGCTGTTGTGCTTCGCTGTTTGGTGTCGAAGTATTTTGCTAGCTCTTTCCAAGTAAGGGAAGCTAGGGTTTCACGTTTTCTTATCTTTTTGGCTCATGTTTAGTTATGTTTTGTGTTTTTTATGTTTGTGTGGCGTTTATGATGGTTTGATAATGCATTGGGTGTTGTTTGAATGAGTTTTTGGTTGTTGTATGCGTGAACAGTGGAGGAGATATGATAATCTTGCCCAAGCGAGTGGAACTCGTCTAAGCGAGAGTATCAGAAATCCCCCAGGAGTTGCGTGAGTTGCCGTTCAAGCGACGAGCTCCAGTCTCGAGCGAGAAGTCATCTCGCTCAGGCGAGGAGGTATCGTTTAAGCGAGAGAATGCGATAGCACCACTATTCCTCTTTTCGAGTTCTCGACTAGTCGAAAGGAGCTCGCCGGAGCGAGGGAAACCTCTCGCCTGAGCAAGGCCTTTTAGCTTGAGCGAGGGCTGGACGAGAGTGTGTCAGGTTTTGCTTGCTTCTATGTTCTTAGATGTTTGCCACATGTTTGGTTGGGTTTATTATGTTAAAGCATGGAATGAGTGATTTTGCATGTATGAGATGGTATATGGACTAGAATTGATAAGTTGGACATGATCTTGACATGTAACATGTATGGAATGGTTGGTTATAAAAGTTGACATGGAATTGGTATGAACAATGATTTTATATTGGTTGATGAAACATGATGTTGGTTTGGTCAGGACGTAATTCCACGATAGTTTCGTGGTGGTGTCTCATTTGGTCAGGACGCAATTCCATGAATCTCTAGGTGAGGTCTCATGGTGGTGCCTCATTGGTCAGAACGTAATTCCACGTTGGTTGTGTGGTGGTGCCTCATGGTCAGGATGTAATTCCATGGCCCCTATTAGTGGGAGCTCATGGTGGTGCCTCATACTTAGGACGTAATTCCACGAGATTCGTGGTGGTGCCTCATTATATAATTTAGTAAGAATTCATGGTAAGGATAGCATCCTGACGGTCTAAAGAGTCAGTTAGTCTCACGTATAGCGTACTAACTCAAGTGGTGAGAGTAGCAGGAGGCCTTAGATATTTTAAGGCTAACCTTGTGAGTGGTAGGGTGAAACCCATTGGCAATTGGCTTTGTAGAGCAGTAGAGGCCACTACAAGTGCAAGCATCTGGTGAATCTGACTAATTATATGTATCCAAATAAGTCGTGTCTTGAGTCTTAGTGTCTTGTTTGCGAGTCATCACATGCTTGGTTGATGTATGTATCTTTGGCTATCAATTTGTATGTAATGGTATGATAAATCATTTCCTACTCTAGCTTACCCTTTCTGCTTGTTGTATGTTATGTGTGTGGTTTTCTCTTTTTGCGATGATCATCAATTTATTGGTGTGAGCAGATGCGAGAACTCCTCGTGGTTGTTAGGGTGATGGAAATTCCACTACTTAGCTCGTCTTGGATCAGCTCCTGTTTCTCTGAGTTTTCCTTTAGGGCGGTAGCCCATGTATTGTCTAGCTCTTGTTGTATTGTCTAAATTTGAATATTGTCGATCGTTTACTCTGTTTTGTTATTGGCATCGTGGTGTGCCTTGATATTTTCATTTTAAGTACCTTGAATATTTGTAAGGATTGATGTTATACTCAATGACTTGTTTCTTATATTACGTTGTGTGAAATTTCATTTAATTAAGGTTATTATTTAAATGGGGTGTTACATTTGCAATTAAGAAGAAGAAAGAAACGATAATAGTTTTGAGTTTGTTGGAAGAAAAATGAATTATGAATTAGCAGAATGAATGAATGAAAGTAAAAGTGTGTGCATCACCATGGTAATGATTTGGGGTATGGTTTGGGAATTGAATGAGTTGGGGTATGGTTTAGGAATTGAAGCTAAAGTCTGAGATGGTAAGTGGGAGCAACTTCTTCAGTTTTGCGGCAGTTTTGTAGTTAACTGAACTGTAAATTTAAGAGTTCAATTTCTTAAAACTAAACTAAAAAAGTAGTATAGTTCAGTGGTTATTATTAATAGTTCATTTTTTTTTCTACCCCTACAACAATCAACTTACTACCATCAATGACGACCTAACAATGAAGGACAATCTACAAGAACATACTACAATAATACCCTCTCTTTATTGTGCATGCGCATTGATGTGACCCCAACAAGGCTCAATGCTTGGACTATTGGCTAGGCCCATTCTTTTTAATTTCTTTTAATTTTCTTTTATTTTTAATTAAATAAAGGTTGTTCTAATTAGGCTTGTTTTGTTAATTACAACCCATTTTCCAAATTATCAATTTTTCTCTAAGTGTTGGCATTGGGCCTACGGTCCAATTCTTCTCTACACCGAATGCAACACCTATCAACAACAATTGCAACCTACGACCCAGATGGGTTCATTCATGTGTACAAGTTTTGGGCATACAAGTGGCATCCAATGTTTTTACATGCTGCTGGTTGGCAGATTGGGGGTGCGCTGGCAAATATTTGGGTTACAACTTCCTTCTACCACGTTCTATCACTTAGACTATATTGGGCCAAGCAACACATGGATTGCTTGAAGCCCATTACGCGTCCATTAAAACAACCATCAAACGAAATTAGGGTTCAGCCTCACGTCCTATTCCTTTCTCCTAAAACGCACCCTGCACACCGCAACTAGGTTTCTTCATCACCAGCTGCTAGGGTTCATGAGAGGGTTGTGCCCCTTCCTTTAGGTTTCTGTCCCAACCCAATTCTATTAGCTGCTAGGATTTTTCCTTTCAGTCATCACGCGTTCTTTCCACCATTAGATAGGAATGTTTGTCATGTTTTTGCGTTTGTTGCTGTTAGGAATCTCTTAAATGGCTTCTTCTTCGTCTTTCTTTCTCAGTTGCCTTTCCACTTATATAAAGGTAGGCCAACTTCATGTATGGATTAACTTTGGTAAATGTAAATTGGTTGAGAACACTCCCACCATTCGTTAGCTCAAACCCTAAACCAGTGAGAGTTCCTACTGGAACGAGAGAAATTCACACTCGTATAAATTTTCCGCTGCGTTTTCAATTGATTCCACAAAACGAATTAATGTCAGGAGGCTGTTCCGTTCATTCACCGTTGAATGGAGCTCTTTCTCGCTGATTAACGGTCCCGACGGCCTCATCACGCATGAGGAGAGTTCGTTTGATTTCGTGATTTTCATTTGTAATTTGGGATTAGGGCATGAAAACAATAGAAACTTAATTTTTTATATTTTTATTATTTAGTAATTTGTTTTACAAACCGTACTAAAATCTATTTATTAAAATTTTATCTTTTGTAACAATTTTTATTATTTTGATGGATGTGTAAACTTTGTATGTAACATACTAATTTTATTACATACCGAGTATTTTAAATATGTATAGACAATTTCTTCTAAAAGAATTATTATGACGTAAAAAATCTGTGTATGATTATTTATATGTGGATGTAAATTTTTATATAAATATCTGTAGATAAATTTAAATTTTCTGGGTGCAAATGGACCAGACTTAAATATATAGATACAAACCTGTATGTCATTATCATATCACGCATACTATGAAATAAATATGGGTGACCAGATTAGAAAAAGAAACACAACCTCTAACAATTATGGTATGGGCATTATCTTTAAAAATAGTTTAATACAATAATCACTTAAAATCTTAAGTAAAAGTTTACATTGGCAAGTTTATAAGAAAAAAAATATATTCTGGATTATCTAATTCAAAGTTTGTATTTATACTTTGGGATTGCCTCTACAAGACTTTTGCCTTCAATAACAACATTTTAAAAGATATTATTTTAAATTGTGCAATGAAGTTTGTTCCAAAAATATAAAGGACAAATTGATCACTTGGAAAATTTGGAGGGAATTGAAGGAAAAATCACAAAATGTAAAAGAAGAAAAAACCTAAACATACATGTTGGAAAACTCACTTTCCACTCCTATTGGGTTGGGATTATAAGGATGACAATGCAAAACGAGTCGACTTGCAAGCTTATAAAAAACGTGAGAGATGAACTAAGTATTTCAGGCTTGTCTCACATAATTCTCAATTTGTGTGCCAACAACAGTTTGATCCGCATTTGGCTCGTATAACCTACATTACTTAGATTCCTAAATTTCAATCGTTCTAGCAACACAAGTTGTGTGTGTTTTTCTAAGTAACTTGTTGATTCATTTTCTTCTCTAGTCCATCAAAAAATAATTCGTTCATTAACGTTCAATCCATTTAAAAGTAGTTTCCTCATTCACATTTATTCTCTTCTTCCAGTCCATTTTAAAGTCGTTTCTATTTTCAACATGCATGTATTTAAAAATTCAAAATTTATGAATATTACTTATTTTAAGAAATAGGCCTATATAAATTATTATTTTTATTAATTAAATTAAATTTTAAAAATTTCACTAGTGCAGATTGGGGTTTTTAACTCGCCTTATAGGCCTCCGTTACTACGGGACCGAAGCCTATAAGGAGGCGATGGCATTTTTGAAATTTTTCTCAGCATTTTGCCTCGGGTCCAAATTCAACCGAAGCATATAACAGGTTTTATGCTTCGGTTCTCAATCAACCGAAGCCTATAACCCGTCAGTGGACCCTAGTATTACAAAATAGCGCATGATTTGGCCTCGGGTAGCAAAGGACCGAGGCCTATAACAGACGATTTGGCCTCAAGTGGCGAAGAACTGAGGCCTATAACGCTTTATGCCTTGGGTGTTTACAGAACCGAGGCCATATCCTTTATTTAGGTTCCCAAATCGCGCGAACCCATCACTGTTCATCATCTTCTCTCTCGCGAACCCTCTC
>Ga0099823_1006969_pt1 | contig 11455 bp, 8 predicted proteins | sample CowpearedBW_FD_76831 | JGI IMG/M metagenome (GOLD analysis project Ga0099823, IMG submission 76831) | Root nodule microbial communities of legume samples collected from California, USA - Cow pea red BW | ecosystem: Host-associated > Plants > Roots > Nodule | place: USA: California | collected... | reverse complement strand
GTACAGAGTTGTTTTCGATTTGCATACCTAATGTGTCAGAGCATATTGGATTTATGGACAGGTAGGTTTCTTAAAATATTATGAACTCGCTTGGGTCTGCTACTAACTCTTCAAAATTTGGAACTGGTATTATGTGTTTTCCTATAATTGTGTATTCTGATTTCAAGATTTCCATGTTGACTGGCCTTGCCTCCTTTTTTGTTGTAGCAAGAGTGAATATGTTCGATGTTTGCGCTTTTCCTGTCAGGAATCTCTTTATGTTGCCACCAATAATGGTTATCTCTACCATGCTAAATTATGCGACACTGGAGGTGCTCAGTGGAATCAACTTGTCCAGGTCAGCGATGGGGCACCAATTATTTGTATGGATTTATTGGCCAAGGACTCTGTTGAACATGACTGTGGTGCTGAGGATTGGATTGCTGTCGGAGATGGTAAAGGAAATATGACAATTATTGATGTTACCAAGGATGATTGCTCTCCTACAGTGAGATTGTGCTTTACTTGGCCAGCTGAAACGGAGAGACAGCTCTTGGGTATTTATTGGTGCAAATCTCTGGGATGTAGGTAATGTGTTTCTTAAATCATGCATGGATACACAATACCTGTTGCTAAGGTGTGAATCCATCCTTGGTACTTTCTGCCAATGAGTGTCCTGGCCTTGTTATTAAAACGAGTGTAATTATAGAAAAAAATATACTCCTCACCATTACAAAACTTTAGTCAGGGAAGAGAATTGCACTTGTTGCTAATGTAGTTCAAGTTATGTACCTCTTTGATTGACAGGTCATAAGATCATACTGTTTGTACTGTGTTAAGCATGCTCATTTTATAGTCTCATTACCATATTTATCACACTACTATAAAATGGGAGATCATAGTATATTACAACCTTCTTTAGTTTCTCATTCCATTTCTTAATCTTTTCTTTTATTTGATTTTTATTTATTTATTTTTAATATAATAAAGTATTATGATTCTCTGGTGACAATTGTGTAGGTATGTCTTCACAGCTGATCCTAGAGGAACATTGAAACTCTGGAGATTGCCTGACCCTTCACAATCTGATCTTCAGAGCTCCACGAGGAGTAACAAAGTATCACTTATAGCAAAGTTCATATCAAATTATGGAATGAGGATAATGTGTTTGGATGCATGTATGGAGGAAGAGGTATTCTTCTATCCTTCATTTAGGATCTTCTCAATTTTTTGGTCATGCTATGAGAAAGGCATAGAAAATTATTGTGTGACCCACCGTTGTGTAGGGTTCATAATTTTTCTTATGGCTCTCTCTCATAACATGACAAATTCATGAACTTGCTAGCATGAGAGGATCTAGATCCATCTATCCATATTCACTTTATCAGTTTATTCTTTTTGGTGGTGAGTAGATTAAATTTTAATGTGTTCATTGTTGCTTAATTTTATCTGTGGAAGACTATAAGATACTTGATAGAATCTGACTTTATAATGCACTTAAAACATCATTTAAATTTTTTTTTTGTAGAAATGGTGGCATGGATGTTTTTCATTTTTAATTTTAAAATATTATGATATGAACATACTAGTGTACAAATTAAAAACGGAAATTTATCTTGAATCCAAATGTCAGGTCTTAGCATGTGGTGATGTGCGGGGTAATATGGTTTTGTTCCCTTTGCTAAAGAATCTGGTCCTGAGCATATCTGACACAGAAGAAAGGAAGATACCTCCAGTAAATAATTTCAAAGGAGTTCATGGGATTTCAAGTGTCTCCAGTGTTTCTGTGACCAAGCTTGGTTATAATCAGCTAGAGATACGCTCAGTATGTTCAACTTTTCTCCTTTAGATGCAGTGACTGGTGATCCACATTTAAGCATTTGCCAAATATAATATTGAGAGCACTCTTAATATTCTAACCTGCAAGTGTAGATATGATTGTGGTCAACCTTGATTCCAATTGTTGATTTTTATTCTTGTTCAGACTGGAGCAGATGGTTGCATATGCTATCTGGAATATGACAAAGAAATGCATAATTTACAATTTACGGGAATGAAACAAGTTAAAGAATTGTCTTTGATTGAGTATGTTTCTGTGGATAACAAGTCTGGTGATAGATTGTCAAGCAGCTATGCAGCTGGTTTTGCATCTGTGGATTTCATAGTATGGAACTTAGTGAACGAAAATAAGGTACTTTGACAACCTTTTCTCTTTACTTTGCATCTTTGGATTTCATACATTTACTTGTCCGTTGCTTTATACCATTAGCACCTGTTATAGATTTAATGATATCGAATGGTGTTAACAGGTGGTGAACATTCCATGTGGTGGATGGCGACGTCCTCATTCCTTTTATCTGGGTGATATACCAGAGATGAGGAACTGCTTTGCCTTTGTCAAGGTTTGCTTTCTTTGAAAGCTTTAATTATTAAAAATTTCAGGAAGCATTTGATCTTGCTCATTTACAACTGCTCATTAGTTATTTGATCTTGCTGCTCAAGCTCAAATCTATTTAAGATCATTTAATGAACAGGGCTTGTATATGTGTTCTTTAGATTTCAAAATTTTCCTAGTCATGTCTAAGGGTAACTGAAAGGAACTTTTGATCATCTTGTTTAGCTCCACTATTTCGCTTCAATAACATAGGTGTAGGAAGAAGTTAAAGAAGGTTCTAAAACTAGAGTTGAAATTTAGTGCTGCAATTGTAGGATATAAGGCTGTGATTGTCTTGGAATGACGGTTTGGGCCTAATAAATTCTACAATAATTATAATTACATAATGGTTAAGTTTGCACCCTACTTGCATACTCTATTTGATCCTTACAACTAGTCCTTGTGGTACCAAACTACAACCCTTTTAGGTTGCAACTAAAGTGGGCTGGGAGTGACAACAATTAAGGCGGTTGATCACTATGAAAGTAACTTTCCAACATGTACATGAGTTCTAGTCTGGAGTGTGGCAAATGCAGGTGGCCGACAATGGACCTAAGATAGACTGTTACTGTTAAGCTATAAAGATAAAGAGAAGCATTGAACAACCTTGTGTTTTTTGTAACAACATTGTGATTTATTTATATTCAGAAAAGGAAATCAATTAGATAAATGTAGGAGATCTGATATCCTCTAATAATAAAGATATGATCTTGATATTTTTTTTTATCATAAAGATAAAGAGAGGCATTAAACTGAAATTGTGCATTTCTGTAATAACAGGGGTGATTTATTTATATTGAGAAAAGAAATCAATTCGATAAATAGAGGAGACTTTATATTCTCTAATAATAAAGATACGATCATAGAATAATATAGATATGATCTTGATATTCTTTATTACAAAGATATTATAAAAATATGATCCTGGTATATGTAATTATAAAGATATGATCCTTATTTATGTAATTATAACAATTACCATCTTGGAATGTTGGTTTGAGTTTAAATTAATCTTTCAAAATGAACTTTCAAGTGAAGGTTTGAATCTCACTTGTATGTGTATTCTATTTTAGCCATATCAGTGGTCATCACCCTAAATGTTGCAATAAGACAACTTCCAAATAAGGTTGATACATTCAATAGTTTGGGATAGTTGTCAAATTAAATTATTTTAATAATCAATTATAATCAGAATTCATAATAAGTTTTCTCTTGAGTAAGTTTGTTCATAAATGGTTTTAAGATAATTAATTTTGTTTGTACGTAACAAAGATATAAACTTTTATGTAAAAAAAGCATACTTGAAGTTGGAAGGGAAAAAAAATTGTTGAGGAATAATTATAAGCTACTCATTTGACACTCATAAAATCAACTTAATTTTTAAGAAAAAAAAACTTAACAAATTTCAGCTACTGTCCCAAACATATAGCTGAAATGTAATCTTAAAAACAACTGAAATCCTTGAAGTTAATATTTTTAAAACATATTACTACATTTTTAAGCTTTTCCTGCAGTCACTTTATCAGGTAGTAAGCCTATTTTGTCCTACATGATTGATTTCTTTTATCACAATTGTCTCCGAAACATCTAACTAATATGGCCAATTGTTACAGGATGATTTGATACATATACATAGACACTGGATTCATAATAGAGATGGGAAGGTTTACCCTCAAAATTTACACACGCAATTCCATGGTAGAGAGATACATTCCTTGTGCTTTATCTCTGAAGATGTTCTAGTTGGAGATAATTTCAAGTGCACCTTATTTTCTAAATCAAGTTGGATTGCAACTGGATGTGAGGATGGAACTGTGAGGTTGACTTGGTAAGACCATTGTTATCTGCTGTCTGTAGAACTTGCTTCAATGCTTTATTAACACCTACCCTGTCTGTTTTATTTAGGTACTCTCCAGGCACTGAAAATTGGTCCATGTCAAAACTGCTTGGAGAACATGTTGGAGGATCAGCGGTGAGATCAATTTGTTGTGTGTCGAAAGTACACACAATTTCACCAGATATGGGTGATGTACCTGATGGGAGGATTGAACTGAATGCTGCTCTTGAGAACAAACATAATCCAACATTACTCATATCAGTGGGTGCAAAGCGTGTCTTAACCTCTTGGTTATTAAAAAATACGAGGCTGGACATAAAAAATGACTTCATAATCAATCATCAACACAAATCAGAAGATGATGACAGTTTTTTGTCAAGTTTGTCCTCATCAATGACGTTCCAATGGCTGTCCACTGATATGCCAGCCAAATATTCAGTTACACGTGATACTCCCAAAAATAATGTGCAGAAGATAGTTGGTGTAGCCGAAAATGTTTGTCATACAAATAATGATGCTGGAATGATTTCTGAGAGTGGAATGGCAAACTTGATCAGAGACAAACATGAAGATGACTGGAGATATCTTGCAGTCACAGCTTTTCTTGTTAGATGTTCTGGTTCCAGGTGAGAAAAGATGCCTAATATTTCCTTTCTTGATCTTGTATTTGGGTAAGTCTAACTAATTTCATGCAAAAACAGAAACTAACCTTTCCTTTTGTGTACATTCCAGGATATCTGTCTGTTTTGTTGTTGTTGCATGTTCAGATGCCACGCTTATGTTACGGGCTTTAATTTTACCATTTCGCTTGTGGTATTCTCATTTAATCCTCTTTTGGTTTCCATGATGATTTTTCTCTGCTTTCTTATTTTTCTTGCCACATTTCACATGCTGCTTTCCCTTTTACCTGATGGCAGGTTTGATGTCGCTTTACTGGTTCCTTTATTGGCACCAGTTTTGTCATTGCAGCATATCATATTTCCCCTGTGTAGGCCTTGTAAAGGTTTGTATTACATGACAGTGATTACTGGCTAGAGTTCTTCTGGATATCCTAATTCCTTTCTTTCACGTGGATGTGATAGTTTTATTGCAATAACTCAAATAATTTCTAAGTTTGTCTCTTCAAAAGTTAATGTGGTTTTATTGCATGGTACTCAAAATTAATGGTGAAAAACTTAATGCACGATGTACTGGCATTGAGAAAACCAAAGTTCAAAGATGAAATTGTCTCAATGTTTGGGTTGGGTTTAATTTGTGATCACGGAACTGATTTAGATAGTCCAAAGGCCATGCTAGATTATTGTTACATGTGTTCTGTGATACTAGTTATGACTAATTAATTTGGTATTGGGTGGTTGGGATATTTCAGTAATTTTCTTATTCCCAGGTTATTGGGTGTCCTTGGGAAGTCAGTTGATTCTATATTGGTATTGGTGGGTTTTCTTTGAGTTCAGAAGTTTTTCTTATTGGTTGTTAGTAGTTTGAGGGTTGATTTATTCTATCTCGTGTGTAAGTTATAGGAAGCTTATTCATAGTTTTGTAACACTTCCAATAAAATTATCAGTTTTTTGATTTTTGGATGTGCTTTTGCCTTTTGAAGAATGCCCCAACTCCCAACTAAAAGACAGTGTTTGTAATGATAAATTTGTTATGTAATGACATACTATTATAATTTTATGGTTCATATTTCTGTGTAGCACCTGCTTCCTGTATAAGTTTGATTCATCTTATGTCTGAACATTTTTTTGCAGAAAACATCCAAGCTGGAAATGTTTATATTGTGATTAGTGGGTCTACTGATGGCAGTGTTGCTTTTTGGGACCTAACTGACAGTGTTGAAGCTTTTATGCAACGGGTTTCAGTTTGTAATGTTGAAAAGCTTTTTGATTGTCAAAAGCGACCACGAACGGGGAGAGGAAGTCAGGGTGGTAGACAGTGGAGATCCTTACGCAGAGACTTGTCAAAGAAAAGACAAGACAGCAGTCTGGTCACTTTGAAAGCCAAAGAGAAGATCGAAAAGGGGACCCCTTACGTGCCAAGTGATTCTGAAGACAGTAGAACGGGTTGTTCTCAATCCACACATATGGCTCTCCTGGAGTTAGAAAGCAAGACTGATAATTCCTCGATGGAAATATGTGAAATACAGCCTCTATGCCTGCAAAAGATTCACCAATCTGGTGTCAACTGTCTCCATGTTTCAGAGATAAAGAGTGGGCAAAATACTGACTGTTGTCAAACGTACAGCATAGTTAGTGGGGGTGATGATCAAGCACTTAATCATCTAATGGTTGAATTATCACCTAAATCAATAAATTTACATGACGGGATTTTGTGCCCTGAGATCACTCGTATTGCCTCTGTGCCTGAATATGGAAAGGACTTCAACTTTCAAAATATGAGCAAGAAATTTAAGATTAGATTCTTAAATAACGAAAAATTACCGTCTGCCCACAGCGCTTCCGTCAAAGGTAAAGAAGCTGTGTAATTATACTCTCTATCTATCCCCATGTTTTGTTTGCTCCAGATGTAAGGAATAGTTGAAGCTTGTTTTGGCTTTCATTGTTTGATTCAATGCTCGTCTTTCCCCCTAAAAAAATTAACTTCTTCATGTAGCACCCATCTTAGAATATTTTAAGTGTATCCCCGTATAATTGTTTTATTTTAGGGTTTAGAATAGACTAGTCTGGTAGATTTGCCAAAAGATTTCTCGTTGGGTAAATATTAACATACTTGTGAGGTAAATATTAACATACTTGTGATCCTTAAAAACTATATATCCATTTTTGAATCTTAATCAAATTGAAGCAAATATTTGAAAATGCATATGAACCATTTCAATAATTTGGATCATTGATGCATCATAATCAGCCTTTATTTTATGAAGGTGTCTGGACAGACGGATCCTGGGTGTTTTCCACTGGACTTGATCAGCGGGTCAGGTGCTGGCGTCTTCAGCGGAGTAAACTAATAGAGCATTCATATCTAATAGTTAGTGTTCCAGAGCCAGAAGCGTTATCTGCTAGGGCTTGTGGCAGGTGATTGTTATATATGATTGGATGATCAGGTAAGGTTATATACTTTTGTTTGTCTGAACTCTTTTTTCTTTTGCAGGAACCAATATCAAATTGCTGTCGCGGGAAGAGGGATGCAAATAATTGATTTTTCTGAATCTTGAAACAAGATTGATGATTGATGTGGAGAGTGAAGTCATTGTTGTTGTGTTTTTTGTACTCATACATCCAAATAGTTTACGAGGAGTGCAATGTTGCCAACCTCATTCAAATGAATCTAGTTGAAACAGTTCTGATGGTAAATTCTCCAGTGTTGGCAAAATGGTTGCTCCATGTAGCTGAAAAGTGAATTATATGCGTACCAACTGTAGCTATTGATTTTTGTTTGCTCCCAGCCCAACAGTGCAGTCTGTCTGGTTATATTTTCTGCTTTTAGCCAAGGGACCATTATCACTAATATTGAACTTATGCGCCTCATTCGCACAAACACAGCCCCCTTCTCCGTCTTTGAGCTTAGGTTCTGCAAATGCCTCTGTATCGAGTCCCAAGGATCGAAGTTGTCACCTGGATACAAGGGGAAGAACTAGTCAAGGGTACACCGGACTGACCAACAATGACTCGAGTTTCACGGAAGGTTTGCTCATTGCACTAGACATTTAACTATCAATTTGTCCCTATGTAATGTACATTATAAATGCATTTTCAATTTTATAGCCGATAGACTGCAGTATGTCCTAAATGATTTCGTCTCTCTTTGCCAAGCTACCTTGGTTCTTGGCAGGAATATCATCTTGAAAACATCATTGCGCTTGAACTAGTGCACTGCATGGAGGCTGTGGAGGATGAACGCTATAAAATCTAGTGAAATAGACTTAGAAAAAGCGTATGATCGAATCTCTTTGTCACTTATTCATGATTGTTTGGAGGAGCCAAAGGTTCCCCATGCGTGAGAAATATGATTATAGCCTGCACATTATCGTTCATCGTTATTGTGTCATGGTGATAAAGTGAAACATTCTGTTCCCCTAGAGGAGTCGGAAATCACATATCTCCGTCTTTTATTTTTCTTTTAGCGATTTGCATGAAAAAATTCTCATTTGATTCATGATGCGAAAATCTGCCCAAACCTACTCATTATGTTTATCGACAATATCCTTATTTTGAGAAAAACTTCGGATCAACAATTGGAGGTTATCTTAAATCTTAAAGGGTTAAATATGTTTTTGATCCTTTAACTTTCAGTGAATTTTAAAATTAGTTTATTTTGAAATTATAGATCAATTTAGTCCTTTATCTTTTAAAATACGTAGATTTAGTCTTTTTAATCAAATTTTGTTAGATTTATTTAATGTTTCGTACGTATTTTAAGATTGTATTTGAGTTGTTTATATTGTTTGACACATGTTTGTTTTAATGTTAAGTTAAATATTATTGTGAAATGTGCTTGAAATGTCAAATAAATTTAATAAAATTTGATTAAAATGATTAAATCTATGTATTTCAAAAGATTAAGAACTAAATTGGTCCAAAATTTTGAAATAGATTAATTTTAAAATTTACTGTTAAAAGACTAAATAGATATTTAATTCAATCTTAAATTATCAAGGGCATTGTGTTCTTTCTGGACAAAAGTTAAAGAAAACAGAAGACCACCACATAATTTTTTTTCCAGAAATGTTAGTCTGGAAAATTGAGATACCTCTTCACTCAAAAAGTGGATACTTGATGGCAGCATTGCACCATTTTCGTTATAATATTTGATCACTAATGCCTTTTTGGTTAAAGGATTTTGTACCTAGACCTTTGCATTAGGAAACTCATTATGGAAACGACTATTATTCTATTATTACCAGTATTTTTCAGCAAACACACTTTCACGGGGATCTCTCAAAGCAGAAAAATATCATTAACACATTTACAAAGTGATTGGCCAAGAATTGTATTATTCAAGATTATCGTGTTTATATTAAATTAAAAATGTTTTTTATTTAGTATCTTTAAAAAGAAAAGGATATTACTTTATGTTTGTTGTGATGTATGAAGAGATGCATCATAATTTTAATTTAACGTAGAATTACATATACTTTTCTTAATCTTTACTCCACGTCTTGCCATACATGCCATGTGGATATCGCACGCGAAGGTTCGAAATAAAGACTGGTGCTTGAAAAGGGAAAACGTTGAGGGTTGCGTCATTCATCCATGGATTTAAAACGAAGCACACGAATCTTTTGCGAGATTTTTTATTTTTCAATTATTGTTTACCAAATCCTTTCCATGTCATTTCGGACTATATATCAATAATTGTTCTTAACAACAATATTATCTACCATTACGAAGTACTAAAAGAACGTATGGCGTTATTTCTTTAACCTTTAAACAATAGCATTTTAAAAAGAAGTGTTAGTCTTCCAATCAATTATATAATTGCTTTCTTAAAATGTTGTACTTATCGTGTTCTTGTTTCTGACACCATTTCACCCTGCGCATTAAAGGTATTTATGATAAACTGTCGGAGAATAATTCTTTCCAGGTATGTAAATAACCGAAATATATTGTTTTCTTGACATTTATGTTTTATCCACACAATTAAGAACCTAATCTTCTCCGCATGATTGAATGTGTTGTGAATTTTGAGGGTTAAATACTTTTTTTTAACCCTTCAACTTTCATATGAATTTGATATTTCAAACTTACACTTCATCTTCAAGTTTATAGATTACAAACATACTTAGTCCTGAATTTAATTAACCTTCCATGTTTTTCAACCCAAATACGTTATTGATAGTAACAAATTTTGGAGTCTCCTTTCTTAAGAAAACAATTACTATACCATAAGAAAATGGCGACAAATTGTCTTAGGTGGTCGATAGCATGTTGCACGTTACCACATTTATGGTTTTATGATGCATCCGGAATATGAGATCTGCAACTTTGCGTTGAAAAATAGCAAGTTGCCACCACTCACCCACCTTCAAACGCGTAAACAAATGGGACTCTCTATCTCTGTCCACAGATTGTAAAGTTCAATCCTTGAGTTTGTTGGAGTTGAAAGGGAAATAATTTAATCGAGAGAAGGAAAAACAGAACCAAGTAAAGTGTACAGTATTATGAGATTGATGTGAAAAATGACTTATTTTATTCAACGCAGCAGCAGTACATTTATAATAAAAAAATAAAACTGACAATAACCACATAACCATGATTTCAGGAAACGTGAATAACAAACATACTTGCACCTAAAGTTTAGGAAGACCTATTGACTAATTAAAAAAATTAAACAACGATCTGCAGTTACAAAAAGCAGATATTTAACACTCCTCCTTGCTTTAGGAACTGCTGCACACTCCAATTCTTTTTCTCAATAATTCAAATTTGCTGACAGGCAAAGGCTTTGTGAACATATCAGCCAACTGATCTTCAGACTTGCAGTAAACTAAGTTCACTTCTCCATTTTGCTGCATCTCCCTCAAAAAATAGAGCTTGATGTTGAAATGTTTTGTTTTCCCATGACATACTGGATTATTTGCAATTGCAATTGCTGCTTGATTGTCAACAAAAACCTCAATTTTATTTTTCTGCTGAAAGTGTAAATCATATAGAATCTTTTTTAGCCATAGAACTTGATTTACAGCAGCTATTGCTGCTATGAATTCAGCCTCTACAGTGGATTGTGCTACAATCTCTTACTTCTTTGTGCACCATGAGAAAACCCCTGAACCTAAGTTGAAACAATACCCTGAAGTGCTTTTCATGTCATCATAAGATCCAGCCCAATCACTATCAGAAAATCCACACAACTTGAAATTTGTACACTTCTCAAATTTGACACCATAATCAAGAGTGCCTTTCGCATACCTTAATATTCTTTTTGCTGCTCTTAAATGCACCTCACTAGCACAATGCATAAATCGAGATAAGAGACTTACAGCAAATATAATGTCTGGCCTTGTTGCAGTTAGGTACATTAGACATCCAATCAAGCTCCTGTAGTATCCTTCATCAACTTTATCAACACCATCTTCCTTGATGAATTTCTCTCTTTGATTCATTGGTGTGCTAACTGCTTTTCATTCATCCATTTGAAATTTCCTCAATATTTCCTTTGCATATTTTCTTTGGCAAATGAACACTTGATTTTCACCTTGTTTGATCTCAATTCCAAGAAAATAGGTCATGAGACCAAGATCTGTC
>Ga0099823_1006957_pt1 | contig 11464 bp, 6 predicted proteins | sample CowpearedBW_FD_76831 | JGI IMG/M metagenome (GOLD analysis project Ga0099823, IMG submission 76831) | Root nodule microbial communities of legume samples collected from California, USA - Cow pea red BW | ecosystem: Host-associated > Plants > Roots > Nodule | place: USA: California | collected... | reverse complement strand
TAAAAATCAAATAACTTGTCACACATAAATTTAGGAACTAAATTTCAAGTTCAAAACAAAATCAAAGTCTAATGTTTTGTGTAGAATTTAAAGTTAATTTAAAATATTTATAGAAATATTTAAAAAAAACGTTAATTTTAGTAAGAATATCACCATAAAATTTATAAAAAAGTAAATTTAGTGTCAATTTGAGCAAGGACAATATTGCTTCATTTTTACAAAAATTGGGACTAAATTGATATTAAAAACAAATATATGGATCAAATTGAGTCACTTTGACACGTGGCACAACCGTGAAGTGACACGTGTTAAAAAGAAAAAAATCCAAAAAAAAAATTCAAAAAATATTAAAAAAATTCAAAAAAATCATAAATTGACACGTAACATTGACTTTAATCCCTTCTGGTCAAAGTTAACGGTGAGGACCAAATTAAGTCATTTTTAAGAAAATGAGGACCAAATTAAGACAACGAAAAACGTTAAGACCAAAATGAAATTTCATGACGAATAGAGAGACCAAAAGGATAATTTAACCAAAATTATAACAAAATTTTACATTTTTTTTATAACAGTGTGAGTACTTTACGTAATTTATATCATCCTGTGTTGGATCTCCCTTTACTTTGTCTCTCAAATTAAAAATGTTCAGGTCAATCACACTATTTTTTGTAACATTCACATAATTAGACTGAAAAAAGCATAAGCGTGAAAGTTCTTCTACTTTAACGTTTTTCTTCTTCTTAGAACTATACAATTTTAGAAATTATCATTTTACCGTATTATTTCATTTACTTTTTTTATTACTATTATTACTTTAATTCTAAAAAAATTGTTAAATTATCGATATAATTATCTTTTACTAATTACCTTGAGTAAGGCAGAAAATATCTTGAACCTATAGTGACAAACACTACATTTCTGATGTATTGTCCGCTTTGAAACGTGAAGTTCTTTAAAAGACATCTGAGAGGGTGGAAGGAGGAAAGAATATTTAAACTGTATTTGATCTCAATTCTTAAGTAAGGTTAAACTTATTAGGTGTACCAGTCAAATTTTACCAATAAATTTTAAAATTTTAGTTATCAATAAAAATACTTGTCAGCAACAAATTGATCGGCAAGATTGGTCTGAGAATTAAAATTTTATTAAATATTCACTAACAATGTATATGTTAATACACAACATCTTTTAGAAAATATGTTGATAATTTACAATATATATTATCGATGAATATTTTTATCAATAAAATTTATTGATAAAACAGATGTCAAAGTTGTCATTTTGACCTTTGATTTAGTCGTGGTAAAATTCATCGATATCTCATTTTTTTAATTCATCAATAAATTAGTTTATAATTGTAATTTTTTTAATCATCATTAATTTTGTTAGTAAAACAAGTGTTAAATTTTCTACTAAATTCAGTGAAATATTTATTATAAATTAATTGTAAATGAATGAGAAGAATAAGAGAAGAAGTAGTAGAAGAGAAAGAAGACTCAATCGCCTTACTTTTAATATAAAATTATCATCAAATTTTGATAATCGGTAATTATCAACGAATTCTTTTATTCGTTGAAAAAATTTATCGATGAAATTATACTGACAAATTTTGATCTTTGGTATGTTGTCAATTATTTTGATTTTATTGATAAACTTTTATGATTACCAACCGATTTTGTTTGTCAATAAATCTATTATTTTTTTATAATGATCGTAAAGTAAATGTGGGTGAAGAATTAGTTATCGAAAGATAACTTTTCTTTAACTTAAAAGGGGAAAATCCATCCATATTTATTTTTCAAATAAAAACAAAAGTACAATATTAAAAATAAAATCAAAGCATAAGAGTTAAAACTTATTCTCTAATCAATCACTAAAATATAAAGAAAAGATTCCAATCTTAAAAAAATGAACATGATAAAAAAATTCGAAGATAAAAAATTGAAGTTAAACTCATTGAACACTCATATTCCTTCAAATATGTGTAATATGAATCCAGTTTACGTAAGGTTTTCAATAACTTATAGAAAATGAGAAAAAAATAATAATAAATCAAGTTTTTACTATAATTTAAGTTAACCTATTGAACTCAAAAAAATTTGGAAAAGATAGCTTGAGTATATAAACTGATTTTAATGTATGGGTAAGGTGAAACTTATTTCGTTTTATTTTAGTATTTATTTAAAAAAATAATTAGATAAAATCATAATTATTCTATGATTAAAAAGAAAAGAAAAAAGTAATATGTTAGAGTTTGTGCATGGCAGCAGAAAGCCAAATAAGCCAAAATGTACCTAAATATGTAGGCACAATTACATTTAGCAAGCTAGTTATGATTTCTTAATTGTATTAATCTAGAAGCGTATTGTATTAAAAGAAAAAGTGATATTTGAAAAGCACTAAACCCTAATAAGCCAAAATGTACCTAAATATTTAGGCAGCATTAGTGATATGTGATTTGGTAAGAAAACGTAGACAGTTAGTTATAGCAGTGTAGGGTTTGATTTAAGTATTGATTCTGGGGGAAAGTTTTTGAGAGAGTTGAAATAATGAATGGATGGTTGTAGAATTAGAAGAAGATACGATGCATGTTGTGAGGAGCGGAAAGGAGACAGGAGCATTACGGGATAAGTGGCAACAACGTAGGTAGTGGCTTCCTTTGATGCAGACAAGGTTGGAACCTTGGAACCAACATGCCCAACTATCAATGGTGGTCGATAAGATAAGGAACGAGTGGCCTTTCAATGTGAGACAGATGCCCTTTCCCTTTCCCTTTCCCTCCTCAAAGGGAACCTTTTTCTGCTTTCTTTATGTAAGTTAGGTTATACATTAAATAATCAAAAATCCTTCTCTATCTTTTTGATGACTTTTGAAGAGGCATACTTGGAAGTTTTGCATTTTAGTTTTTCTTAGAAATTATGGATACGAGAATAATAAAAGGGTAGAAGCTTGAACTTACGGAGATTATCCTTTTTAACCATCATGGAATACTATATTAGCAGTAATAAAAAATGTGTTGTGGTGTCATCAACCAGAGTTTATTGGATAAACTATATGCTTATCCATAGAGATCCAACGTCATCAATTAGAGTTCATTGGATAAACTATATTCTTGTTATCAGAAACTGGTAGTAGAAACAAAAAACTTGGGCCAGAAAGTGAGACTAAGGATAAGTTTCATTTGACTTCTCTTCAACTTATTGGGTTTAAAAGCATGATGATTAAAATAGTCGCTGAGCAAAGAAAGCAGAAACAGTGATCATGACATTATAGTTTTCATAATTTATTTCATGCATACACATAAGAGATAAGGATATGTATTAGACTTTTGGTTGAATGAATGGTTGCAGAATTTGATCTTACTCACGCATATACATACACATATATTAGAAGGTTCCAATTAGAATAAATATATAACTCGAGAGCATTGTGGAGTGGATGGAATGTATTTTCCCTATCAAACGTGCTGAGTGTTCCCGCACATTCAACCAAAGCTTCATTATATTTTAGTGTCGGCTGAACATGATGCATGCAATATATTTTTCCTTTATGACTAAAATTAAGAATATTCACGTTCCACATGTGCACACTTCTCTTATAAATATATCCATCCACATTATTATATAGAGAAAGGATCAGCAGTTGGAAGTTGTATTGAATTAGCCTTCTTTATATCTTTTAACTTTATGAATCAGTATGTGTGTGCGTGTATTTGGTCCCTTTTACCTTTTGAGTCAAATGGGTCAGCATATAACATGTGTTAGTTATTTATTTATCTATCTTATTCTTGTGTACGTGACTTCAAATGAGAAACTATGCACGGTGTTTATCTTCTTTGAAAGATTCAATTAAAGCAGTGCTGCGTGTAAATAGTTGTTGATAACGTCCTAAGACTTTGAAGCATAGAGTTATCCATTGATACATGCATGTCTGCGATACCGGCGGCAAAAAGTGTGTATATGTGTGTGCTGAGGCCGAAAGGAAGAGATGTGATGGTAATCGAATCAACGTGCACCAACTTGTTCACAACGATCACAATATATGTTAGAATAAAGGCAACACCATTTTTTATAAATCAAAATATCTACTCAAGAACTTCAAATTCCAATTCTACTTTCTTGTGTGTTAACACGATGGATTTGGATCGGATCAAGAAGACTCAGATATGAAAAGTGCCTGCAAGTTTTTTCTTAAAATCAAATAAGTCGGTCACTTTTTTTTTCTTTTTTATATTGCTTCTCCAGATAAAGATGAATTATGTTTAAAATAAAATTAAAGTTGTAGGTTAGATTCTTATATGGTTCTCCTTTTTGAAAAAAAATATTATGACACTAGCTCTACAGTTTGCTTTCGTAATGTGTAAAATCTTGTTCATGAACCGATGTTCTTGGGCTCTTGTCTTAGAACAAGGCGATTGCTTCTTACACCCGATAGTTCCTTCCGCACCTCTCCTGGGTGTTGGAAAAGTAAAATAATGTAGAAAAGATATTCCATGTTGCAAAATCTGAAATATATTTTTGATCCACATATACATTCTGAATTAAGCAATTTAAAATAGTTTTTTAAATCTAAATGTATTTAAATTTTTGGATTCTACAATTTATAATGACTTTTCATATCTGAGTCTTGATCTTGAAATATATTTTGTATTATATAATGCAGAATGCATTTCTTGATTATACTTTAAAATATAGTTTTACATTATGTAATCCAAATATAAGTACCTTTCTAAATTGTGTAATTTAAAAAATATTTTTAAATCTGAAAATATATTTTAAATTGTACAGTTTAATATATATTTTCAAATTTTGTAGTTAAAAATTTATTTTAAATTTTAGATTATACAATCTAAAATAAATTTTTAAATTATACAATTAAGAATATTTCTAACGTAATTTATCCGGCAGATGCAAGAAAAGGTCACGGAGGTGTAAAAATAAATTGCCTTATAAACATAATAGGCCCAAGAGAAAAAAAAAACATTTATGAGTTTTTTGTCTTGGCCTTTCTTACAAATGTAAAACCCTTTCCTTTCAACATGGGCTCAATGGACTTTTGCGCTTCGATGTCACCGAATCTCGATGAAGTAAAAACTCGTGTGTGATTTGTACAATTTAATATAAGAAAAATGTACATTAAAGATTAATTATGAAGAAACATATATTAAAAGATAACATACATGTAGTAGTATTTATTTTAAAAAAAAAAAGGCTATTGAACTTTGCTTAAAAAAATGTTATATTTTGTTTTTCCTTGTCGTTGTGGGCCATGATTGAATTGACCAGTATCAAGCCACCCAACATTGCAACATTAAATTTAACGAAATTTAAGTTACTAAAATTTAAATCAAACTTTAGAAGTACGGTAAAAATTATTTAATTAGAAAGATGAACTGTTATGAATGAAATGGGAGAGCATATTTATCTGGTTTTTCTTTTTGAAGGTAAAGTCTAGTATAGTATGAAATTTGGATTTTTCATTTCATTCATAGATGGGCCCGCTATCTGACAAACATTTGTCACTATATCCCTTCCAATTAAGGGTCATAAAACACCCAAACACCTTATCTATCAAAACATTGCCATGATTATACTCTACTCCTCAAATATATACTCTTATCTTCTTTTCAGTAGCCATGGCCTCCTTAAACTGCCACTTTCATACAACTAACTTGTTGAATTCTAAGAATGTCAATAGCAGAAAGAAGAAACGTTTCATATTTTGCTCAGCGCAGCCCACACAAAGCAATATTAAGGTATAAGCTGAAATGTAATGCAATATAAAGATTCAACTTTTTGATTCGATGCAACACACCCTCTGTTGTAACAGGTTGTGATTAATGGAGCAACCAAGGATATAGGAAGGGCCGCGGTAGTTGCAGTGACTAAGGCTCGAGGAATGGAGGTTGCAGGAGCTGTGGATACTTGTCATGTTGGGGAAGATATTGGAAAGGTTTTTTTTTTTGCCTTTGGTGTTATTAGCCAAACCAACTCAACTTTTTGAGTTTTTCTTTTACCTTTTTTAGATAGTTTTCAATTCTTCTAGGTCTGTGGCATGGAAGAGCCCCTTGAAATACCTATAATAAATGACCTTACTTTGATTTTGGGCTCTATATCTCAGGTAATGTGAAGCAATAACACATTTCCTTCTTTTTTTTTCTCCTTTACGTCTTCTGCTTGAATTATGTTTTGATTAGCACTTTGCAGTCCAAGGCACCGGGAGTTGTAGTTGATTTCACTGACCCTTCATCAGTATATGACAACGTAAAACAGGTTTGATTTGTGGCTAGCTATAGAAGATAAATTCGATTTACAAATATGCTTGTGTTATTTTGTAAATTGTGAACCAAATGCTTATTTGGTATGTTTCGGCTAAATTCGTCATGACTTGTAACATGAGAATTTGTATTTTGATACTGATTCCACTCCACATGTGCCAAGTGCTGAACTTAACATTGATTCCTTCTTCATTAGGCAACAGCATTTGGCATGAAAAGCATAGTTTACGTGCCTCGAATCGAATTAGACACGGTAGCTGCATTATCTGCACTCTGCGAGAAGGCCACCATGGTGAGCACGGGGTGAGACATATAAGAACAACATTATATTTACTTGACATTGTTTCTTTACTCTTTTCTGTTGTATGATGTCTTTAGTTATTGCACACTCCGTATTTGATGAATAGCAAATGTTGCAGCATTAGTCTAAACTTTTTCCTAAGCCATTTGTTCATATGTGGGTTATGTATGATTAACTTTGATGTCAGGGTGTTTTGGTTGCACCAACCCTTTCCATAGGATCAATATTATTGCAACAAGCTGCGATTTCAGCTTCTTTCCATTACAGCAACGTGGAAATTGTGGAGTCCAGGGCTAATGCAAAAGTAAGATTTCTTTTTATGTTTACAGTTGTAACAATGTTGAGTTTTTGTATGAGTGGGAAAACAAGGCATATACGAGTAATTAAGAGTGCTTATTTGTAAAAGGTTTAAAAGCTTTTGTATACTGAATTGGTCTTGGTGAACAGGATCTTCCATCGGCAGATGCAAACCAAATTGCCAACAATCTCTCCAACATAGGTCAAATCTATAACAGAGAAGACTCTTCAACAGATGTTCTGGTAAGGATAAAAACAGCTTCAGTTCATGCTCCAACTTATACAAAATCAAATACATAGGTAACATGTTACTTTTATTTGTGAGGCTAGGCAAGGGGTCAAGTCCTTGGAGATGGAGTTCGTGTTCACAGCTTGGTCCTTCCAGGACTTCCTTCTAGTACAGCAGTTCACTTTTCTGGTCCAGGAGATGTATGTTCTATATAAATTGAACTCATTCCATTCAATCTTGGCCATGAAGCACTATTTTTTCATTTGTTTGACCATCAAGTCCCTTGTTGTTGCAGGTTTACTCTGTGAAGCATGATATCACAGATGTGCAGTGTCTCATGCCAGGCTTGCTATTAGCCATTAGAAAAGTAGTGCGTCTCAAGGTACAACCTACCTAATCACATGAATTTTTTGCATCATTTCAGCTTCATCTGGCTCAAGCTTTTTTATTGTCACTTTATGAACCTTGCAGAATTTGGTATATGGTCTGGAGAAGTTTATATGAACTCAATCTCCTTGCCAAAACCTTAACCTGGTCCAACTCAAGGGCCCTTCCACTCCAGCATGTTCACAAACATCACATAGAAGGTTTGAAAATAAGTAACAAAATAGATACAGGACCTTGTTCCCAGATTGTTTTCTAGGAACCCAATTATTCCGTCACATCATTTGATGAATTTTCCTGTTGGAAATATTTTTGTACACCCGATTATAATTCAGATGTATTCATGGCTTCTATGTCAAAACGATCTACCCATTTTAATCTGCATTACTTTTTTAAATAAATAAATAAATAATCATCCCACCTACGGATATAAAAAATAAGTTATCTAAAATACTGTAAATCCACGTAGTTAACGTAAAATCTCATTCCTAAAGAGTATGATTAGAACTTTAATCTTAAATATGGGTATAGAAAAATGTTTGGTGAATCTCTTGAATAACTTAATATTTCAAGAGATAAGTCACTAAATATATTCACATTGAATACTTCGTAATCCATAATCTGTCCAAATTTTAAATCGATAATTTGACTTGAATTCAACTAATCACAAAAATCATATTAAACATCACTTTTAAAATAATTGTTAAGAAAATCAATAAACAGTGACAACCTATAATAACTAAATAAAAATATTAAAAAAATAGTTATACTATTAATGCACTCAAATTAAATTGTATTACAACTAACACAAGGAAGTCCCTGTGACTGCACTAGTTAGCATTATTATTTCACGTTAGTTAGTCATTCCTACACGTAATTTCCAAAACAACACTCAAACCCACCTAAAAACGAGGGCTATACTTGAGTACTTTCATCTAATACCAAATTTCTGTTAAAAAATAAATAAAACAATGCCTTTTTTTTTCTTTTACACAAGTGTATAATTAAACTGTGTAAATTATAACTATAATAATTAACTAACTTTTTTCTAGTCTTTCTCTCAACCGCGTTGGGCAGATGATAGCAGCATCTACGCAGAGCCCACCTTTGGTGTGAGTACAATCAATTTGGGCCAAGGAGAACTTCATAATTGTTGGTTCATTGGGCTTTTCGACCACGAAATCTCCGACATGATAGTGGACCCATTCCCCAGGTCCATGCAAGTAACACTCTGAGAGTGAGTGCTGGCCGTCCGATGTGGAGAGTTGGAATCGAACGGGTTTGATGTCCCAACCATGAACTTGATCAACGTTGCAGACTCGCCGGCCCAATCTCTTTGAGGCCTTGCCCAATTGGAGTCTGAAAACTAAGCTGTAACTCCCCACAGGGAATTCAAACTCTAGCTCCCCCACCACTTCAACCCACCACATTTGTTGTAGATATGCAACACTCTTGAACCTGCACGTGCAAACACAATCACCATGTTTAATTTACATTTATCAAAAAATAATTTCTAAAATGTTTAAAAAAGCACGTGTTAGATTTTGCATAGATTCCAGTAAAAGTGAATATAAGTTTTTTAAGAATAGCATAATGTAACCGAGTGGAGTTTCCTATGCCACCAAAAATTCGCATAATGAAAAAACAAGCATATATCCCATCCCAAGTTGTTTAATTTATGAGGAAAAGCTACTGAGGCAATAAATAAATAAATAAAAATGTGAAAAGAAAGCTTTTGTTTGAAGCAATGAAGCTAATGACCAATACCACATTGCTTCTCTGACTTAGACATAATAGATCTATATTATTTAACATCACTTTCACTTCAACACAAGTCACTTTCAGTGATTAGGGTAGTATTTTTCTTAGCCACATTTTTTCTTCACTTCAATTACCTATAATAAGATATTAATGTCTGAACACGAAAGGTTTTGTCTGCAAGAATATGGCATTACCCATAACCTTTTCCATTCTTTAAATATTCCAATCTAAGAGAATCTAACCATGAGCTGATTGTTGCCGTCGTAATTCCTCAAAATTTCATCTCTGTAACTAATTATGGAATTTTTTAAGCTGCATAATTATTAACTAAGCACAACGGTGACAAAGAAGTTGTTCAACACGCCAAGCATTGATTTTTCTTTCTGGTTAAATGTCTTCAACACGTTTTACATTAAATAATTATTATTTCCCTTCGTAAAATATTAAGTAGTTGAACTTTTCTTCAGGGATTTATTTTAAAATAAGTTGACATTGTTCTTGATTTTTAGAAATAAATTATTCAACTAACTATGCATATTTTTTATATATTTTACTCTTTACATTTCTTGTGGCGTCGTAAGCAGATTTTCTGAATTAAGAAAAGTTTTTTTAGTTAGGAACTTTTCATAAAGTGATATAGTCCTCCCCGATATTTCTTTTGTTCAAAAACGACTTTTACTTCTTATGACAGAAGAGTTATTTTTCCACGGTAGTAAAAGACGTCTTATTTATAATGAGTGGTCACACTTAATAAACTTAATACCTTCAAACTACACTAATCTAACCATAGTTAGTTTGCGAAGAGAATTTAGCATAATTGAAATATCAATGACTGGTTTAACAAAACAAATATTAACTGGGATTTATATTTTAATGTAGTAAGTGCTTTGTTTTTATTAAAAAAAAAAATCTCCTGAAACTATAAAACTTGGTCGTGTCATGAAAATAAGAAACAAAATATTTAAACCCAATTTCTCCACTAAATTAAACAGGCAAAATAAACAAAAGACTTTTCAACGAGCTAATAATTTTTCTGAAAACAGAAGCAATTATAGGGGAAAGCAGAAACCTAAAACGGTGCCCGGGTCAGGACACACGATTTGACCACAAACATTTCAAGACCTCAATTTTCAATCCATGTTTCAACATAAATGAAGAACAAACAGAAGAGAGAGAAAAGAAGAGGTCCAAAATCATGTAAAAGTCAAAGAAACATAGAAGCAATTAAAATAAATATCCATTTATCCCTCACCTGGATTCTTCGGTCGGAATATAATTCCAGTATCTTCTGTCATCTATTCCTGTAATCTTCAACGACTTGGATGACATGAACAAACAAACTAGCCCACTACATTTCTCCAACCAAACTTCCTACAACAATCATAAGAACAAAAACCCATCAAGAATGATAAACTCAAAAGTAATAGTTACTAATGAAGAATATGGATCCATAGCATGAGATTAATAAGTAATCAACTTACTTTGGCGCCGCCATCAAAACGATTGGGTCGGGTGAGTTTTGCATAAATCTCTTTCTTTGTGATGGCAGCAATATTTTGTTCACCAAGAACTTTATTAGCAAGAAAGTTGTAACTTGTTGGCAGCTTTGATTCCCACACAAAATCAGCAGAGGAAGCTCGGTGAAAGGCCCTATTGACCATAGCCAATTTGCATATATCTGGTGGATCAAGATTCATGAGCAAGGAGGAGATGCAACTCTCTGGGATATCACCAAGACTCGGTCTTGATGATTGAGAACCACACCCTTCTTCATCTTCAGCTCTATTAGGTGAAGAAACACCAGCCCCCATCACAGAAAAGGAAAATAAATAGACAAGTTTGAAAAGAAAAAAAAAAGTGAAAAGGAAGAGGGTTTATTGTTGTGTTGTTTACAGGTAGAGAAGGAGGAGATAAAGTAGGTGGGAGATTGAAGGAGAAAAGAGTGATGATGATGAAGGAGAAGGTGCAAATTCTTCCATTTTGATGGTGTGGATTAAGGAGAAGGGAGTGGCAAAGGCACCATTAGGCTTCTGCTTTTAAAAATGGTGCGCGTGTGTGCGTGTGAGGGAAAAGGGATAAAGTGAAATTCTTCGTGTCCCTTAAATCTTCAGCGTTCCAACTAAGAAAGGAATTTCTAACGAAGGGGACGTGGACAGAGTGTGCATGGACATTGTTTCGACAACTTTTTTTTTTTTTTTTTTTATTTTCTTTTTTT
>Ga0099823_1006956_pt1 | contig 11465 bp, 9 predicted proteins | sample CowpearedBW_FD_76831 | JGI IMG/M metagenome (GOLD analysis project Ga0099823, IMG submission 76831) | Root nodule microbial communities of legume samples collected from California, USA - Cow pea red BW | ecosystem: Host-associated > Plants > Roots > Nodule | place: USA: California | collected... | reverse complement strand
GCAAAGTCAAGGGGATTGCTATGTTATGGCAATGATATAATTTTTCTTCAATGATTATTTAGTGGCATGTATATTGTAGAGGTTTATCACACTTGTGTTTTTTTTTTTTTGCTTGTCTTTTTAATATTATTAGTGGTCTTTTTTAATATTTAAAGTGCCAAACTTTTTTTTACTTAATTGCAATAATATTTGATGATGATGATGATGTTCAAGCCTCTTGTGCCATATCTCTTCGGAAAACAACTTGTTTACCTCAAGATGTATTGGTCAAGTGCATCTTTAATATTTATCTTGAAAACAACATTCAATAAGTATGTGATAAATTAAATAAGATTTGGTCAATTTCAAAAACAATGTCATAAATAAGTACATGTTCACATAACTTTTTGCAATTATCCATTTTTCTTCAAGTGACATATAATCACCATTACCAATTCTAACTTTGATCATGTGGATTGGTCTCAAATCTCTAAAGAGATTTTTTTTGTCAAAAGGTCATGTAATTTGTATAACAACTATAACTATAGATGAACTCATTTTCACTTCATTCATTGTTTAAGAAACAGATTAACATCACAGCAAAATCAACCTGCAGATATTATCAATTGGCAAGACATAACTTATCTTGTTAGGAGTTTCATTTAATTGATATCATTTTTTAATATAAACACTGCTCTCTTCTCAAGATATATATTGGTTGGTTTTCATGCCTTCGGATCCCTGAAAACCAAAAACCAGAAGAAACTGCAGAAAAGAAAGATTATAGGAACTAATACAAGCACAGGGCATTTCCAAGGTTACAAAAGCAACACAGTTGTGGTATACATACTGCAACCTGAATCTTCCCCTCTGTTCATGTTCCAACATGTTGCCTGTGCTAAAACTAAAACCCCTTCATTTCTTTCCTCTCTTTTCCATTGTATAAACGCACTTATACATTTTTCTTTAGAGTACATTAAAGTACAAATATGTATATGTATGTATATATTATATTCAATGGCAGAAGAAGCTACCACATTTCAAAATTGACTCTCCAGCTTATCTTGCTCTGGAAAGTTGTATGGCTTCTTGATCAAGCGTAGATTCATCATTCCAAACAAATTGGTGAGTCATGAGTGAGAATTCTTGATTCCTAGCCTCTTCAAGTTGCTGCCAATCAGCCCATCTATCTGCCAACCCCACTCCCTGCAGCATTTTCACCACCTCTGACATGCTTGGACGATCCTCAGGGTAACCTTGTGTGCAAAGCAATGCAACCTGAAGAATCGTCTCAACTTCCTTTGGATCATACCTCTCCAAATTTCTATCCACCATGTCCTCCAACCTTTTTTCTCTCACCATCTTTTTCACCTGCACATTCAAACTTCATCACTATAATCTATTCATCACAAAAGTTCCAAGGGCCAAGTATAAAGTAAATGGAGAGAGGCGAATTACATAATCAATCAGAAGAACATCCTCGTCCTCTTCAAGCCGAGAGAGGTCTATTGCACGCTCACCGGTCACTAGTTCAAGAAGTGTTATGCCATATCCAAACACATCAGTCTTCTCTGAAGATTTTCCTGTGGACAAATATTCTGGGGCAATGTGACCCATTGTGCCACGCACTTGAGTGGTCACATGAGTCATCCTTGCATCAACCAGCTTGGCTAGCCCGAAGTCACCAAGAACAGCTTCAAATTCATCATCTAGAAGGATATTTGCAGCCTTTAGATCACGATGTATTATCTTCGGATTGCATTGCTCGTGTAGGTACTCCAAACCATGAGCTGTTCCAAAAGCTATGCGTTTTCTTGTTGGCCAGTCCAAGCCTTTCTCACCAGGTTTTAATTCTAAGGCAGCATAGAGAAACAGTGTTAAACAAAAAGCACAAAACTTGGAAAGGGATGGATCAGAATAGTAAAATTCTCAAATATTTTTAACAGCCACCTTTGGAAGTCCTACATCAACTATAGACAAAGTTAAAGTGGCTACAAACTTTATCTTACAAGTCAATTTTGTTGAATTAGACTTAAAGTTCATTTCTTAACATGTAGGAAACTTCAGGAAACTTAAGTTTGAAGCTTGATCAAATGTTAAAGTCAGTAATGTAGTTTTACCTCTCAGTCGATAAGCTACGCTAAGATTTTCCATGAAAGGGTATACAAGGATTCTTTCAGTTGAGGTTGTGCAGAAGCCAATGAGTCTTAAGAGGTTTCTGTGAACTGCAACACTTATAAGTTGAACTTCTCTCTCGAATGCAGCCTCTCCACCAGGGTTGTGATAATCAACGAGGCGTTTCACAGCTACTTTGGTGTTATCACAGAGTACTCCTTTGTACACTTTTCCAAAACCACCCTGACCAATTATATTGCCTTCACTGAAATTTTTGGTGGCAAGTTGTAGTTCACGCCATGAAAATCTTCTCAATTGTCCAAGGGAGATTTTGCTCTCGTCTTCACCTGGAGAATAAATTTGTCAGATGTTACTATCACTTTTCTAAGGTGTATGGAATATGCATCAACCCTTTTTGTTCACAGAAAACAGAACTGAAATGAAATTAAAGAAAATTTTAAATTTTATGAGAAATTTCTTTTTTTAAAACTTTGTTATCTATATATTTAAATATAGCTTGAAACTCTTAAAATCATCCATAATACTTGGAGGGTGCAAATGAATTAGTATACTCTTCGATGCTCATTGTATTTATATACATATATCTACGGATGTAACTCTTCCAAAACTGCTGAAAAACACTCTTGTAAAATCAATGTTCAATTTAAATTAGCAAATAAGTAATCAGAGTCTTTAATATGAAAGGTACAGTGATACTTTGACAACTCCATATGTGAAAACCTCATTTAACTTGTCAATCATCCATTTTTATTATTATACTGCTATAATAGAGTTGTTAAATGGTTGTTTTTGATGTTAAAGTATTATTTTTCATGTATGAAAATTAACAAATACTATACCAGATCATAAATATATTAAAATATTAGCCGATGGGTTTTAGTTAACAAGTAAAATTACGTACTTTAGCCTGTTTGCTTATTTTCAGGAGCCAAATCTAAAACTAATGTTTTCTATATTCTCGTTATAAAAGAATGATTAGGATAAAGACAAGAAATAATATCTGAAAAAACTTTGAGTGTGAATTAGTCTCATGACAAGCATTTCCTTATGTGCTACTAGGACATTTGTTAAGCTAAGTAAGGAAAGAAAAATGACCTGAAACATCAACAAAGACTTCCCTTTGGTTCCTACGCATTTGATGGTGTCGATATGTAAGGATAGCCCCAAGACACAGAAGTGCAAAGGCACCACAACTTGCATAACGTACAATTTTTGCCAATTTTGATTTGTGGCTTGAATCTGCGGGAAGATGCCAATATTAGGTAGCCACTACCAAACCTTTTTTGTTTTTATTTCATTTATTGCTCATATTCTGCAACTTGCATTACATTTAATTTCATAGGTAACAAAGCATAATTCCATACTGTTTGTGTGTAAGCAATCAAACCTGGATTTTCAGATTTAGAAGTGCAACTCTGCTGGAAACCAGGACCACACTGAAGGTGCGTGTCTGAAAAGCTGAAAGCAATGATTGAAACAAAAATTAATGAGAGCGTAAAGAAATGCTTTTCATTGAAAGAAAATACTCAAATGAGTACATAGTTATAATGAAATTTACTTAAACATTGGAACTGAAAAGAGTTGCATTGGGATCCTTCCAGTAAGAGCATTAGATGAAAGATCCCTGTCAAATGAAAACACTAGTCAGTTATAGTAAGAAAGAACATAGGGAATGGACAGATATTTTAAGAATGAGTATGGCAGCAACTAAACATAAAAACCAAAATAGTCTCTGGATACAATATTTTTTTATAGTTTCGCTGACCCTTTAGGATTTGTAGTTGATTGAGGAAGTTGTTCATTCTCAAAACACTGAATCACATGAGACCATCATTTTCAATTTCGAACTGCTTATCCCACCAAGAAGATCTTATTTTCAAATCTCTTTTTACACACAGAGCTATAAAAGGATATGAAAGGCCAGAGAAATGGAAAGTGATGGCTTACAGATACTTTAGATTGGATAGTTCATCCCATTTATCTGGTATAGAACCACTAAAATTATTGCCAGCAAGATTTAGATATTGTAGGTCTTTCAAGTAGGAAATGTAATCGGGTAAGGGTCCTGAAAGATTGTTGTTCTGCAATTCCCTGCATTACAAGACAGATTACTATAATGTAAGGAAAAAAAAAACACGTCACTGGTCAATCTGTTTCACTAAACCAAAGACTGGGATATATTTTACATCGATTTCTTATCATGGTGACAACTTACACGCTAACCAAATATTTCAACTTGGTAATTGAGGGAGATAGTGTTCCAACAAATCCAACCGAAGCCATGGCCCTGTAGATTGAGTAACACTCACAAGTTAAATTTCTGCAAATGTTTGAGAGGTTCCTATATGCAGTAAAGATGTTTGAATAAAGGATGATGAGACTTGACTAAGAATATAATAGCAATAAACAACATTTATTGAATGTTTAATTCGCGTTAGATCCATGATCCACATTCAAATTGAAGGAACTTCGAATAACTTGTATTTTTTACATCCAGAAACATGGATCCGAGGTTCCAAATGTCTAACCAAACATGCAAATTAATACTTTCTAGGATGATGAACTTACAGTGATATGACATGTCCGTTTTTACAAGTGACATGAGACCAACTGAAGCACGGGCTAACCATATGGCCGTCCCAGTCCGTTATTTGCTTATTGGAATCATTGAGGAAATGTAAAAGATCTAACAGAGCTTCACCTGGATATTAGCCAAAATAGTTAGCTCTGAACAATTCAATAAGGATATCAGTAAATAATAAAAATTGTGAAGTAGGGGTTGAAATCATTCGCGAAATACATTTACAGGAACCTAAAACTTTAAATTTTCAAGTATAAGAACTAAATCGTAAAATAAAGACAAAGAAACAAGTGAACAATTTAGGCTTTTAAATTGGATCCTCTGTCAATATAAAATCTCTAACTGGTTTTCTGCACTTAAAATAAAGAAAGAGTCATATTTTTACAATAACTGAGGTTCTTCATTTGTACTGAAGACTTCAAACAGTTTTTCCAAACATGTATGATCATACGGTTCATTGATACGGTAACGCAGGGAATAAAAATTAAATTCAAACAAGAAATGCTTCAGGTGAGAAAAGAATAACAGTAAATTTTACCACACCTTCTATATCAGGATCTTTGATAGCTGAACTGACTTTCAAGATAGTAAGGAATATGAGCCACCTCGTCAATATTTTGAGAGGAACCCTGCTAAGATTTCGGCGAAACATATAAACTTCTTTGATCTCCGAGGAAAACTCACCTGGTCGAGTCCCTTTTCAGAAGTTTCCACAGGAAAAAATTCACCAACAAAAACAATTAAACAACATTCTAACATAAATAACTATAAAACTACGCAAAAAAAATAAAAATAAAATAGTATGCCCAGAATCATATGTTTACTCCAAAATTAACACTTTAGCCGGCAGGATATAAAGTTTACAACAGCAACCACTTGCTTTCAAAATGAATGCCAGACATAAAACCAGCACAGAACATAAAAGCCTAAGAAACCAACGTAGAACAACACAAAAGATTAAGAAAGCAACGTAGAAGAACGTAATTAAAAGCTTAAGAAATCAACATAAAAGCTTAAGAAACCAACAAAGAACAGCATAAAAGGTTAAGAAAGCAACATAGAACAACATAGCAGCTTAAGAAAGCAACACAGAACAACATAGCAGCATAAAAAACCAACATAGATAGAACTGCATAACAGCTTGAAAAACGGGGTGAGTTCCCAAGCATAGGTTTTACACAGGGAGACGGTTGAAAGAACTCTAAATACTGAGTTTATCAGAGTCAAAAAAAAAAAGATGAAATATAAGTAGAGAACAAAATAAGCATGCACCTAGATTATTAGTCTGATGAGTTTTCAGAGTCAATGATTGGAACACTCATATTTTCACATCAAATCTATTTTCAGAAACAAATCTTTGTCTAATATCTATGTAAAAAAGAAGGTAGGTATCAAAGTAGTATTTGTATGAATGAATGGTAAAGGGACAAAATGAAGAGAAAAAGAAGCATACTAGTTTAGCTTGCTAGCTAGCTGCACACACCATGAACATTGAAAGGAGGGGCAGTTGAAGAAGGAAACTTTATTGTTGTCTGTCACTACTATGATGAGTGTCACAATCATGTGGGTTGAGTGCAGGGGACCCACGTGGCAACCAGCACTGGGACTCAAAAGGGAAACAACGAGAACTCCTTTTTTTTCACCAAAACAATGAAAATAGTAGTAACAATAATAATAAAAAAAATGCAGGAGGAGGGAAAATAGGAGGGAATATGAGAGGTATTTGGTTAGTGTGAATGAATGAGTGAGTGAGTGGTGGGAAGAGAATGAGAATCCCACTAAACAAGGATTTCACTTTGTTGATAATAATCACCTTCTTCTTCACCCCTTTTATATCTATCTGTCTTTTAACACAATTTGACCAGAAAAAAATGCTCCAACTCCAACGCATATATCTCATTCCCATCTTTATTTATGCCCAATGAACCTTCCACTAAAATGATTTTATCATATATTATTCTCCTGTTCCATGACAGTGCCTCTTCGTTTTTTTTAAAGCTAAAGAACCACTTTACATTTTTAAAAGGTCCCATTAGCATTAATAATTAACCAAAATTCGTGGACCCTGGTGGAGCAAGAGCAAGACTCATCATAAAGTTCCAAGTAGGATAAGGAATTGCGGATAATTGTGGCTTCACCTGTGCACCACGATACATTATCTGATATAACTCCTATGTCTGCATAATTTCCACCATTTTTCACACACTATACTCAGTTACATGCTCAACATAATGCATAAATCGTAAAACTAAACTAAATTAGAAAAGTGGTTAGACTAAAGAATTAAACTAAATGTCAAAAGTTCAATTTTTTACATTTTGGTTGAGTTTAGTAAGAACTTTTTGTGGCATTTACCTAAGACTGTAGTGAAGTGGAACTGTGACACGTGTGATGTGGAAAGTGTTGGTGACGTGGCAGTCAACTTTTGTACGCAGAATAATAGATGGTGTTAGTGTTGTTGGAAGTGGAAGAAATGAAGGTTGTGAGGGAAGGTGTTGGATTTTTGGAGGACAATGAACAACGAAAGGAAAGAAACTGAGGAGAAAGATACATTATCTATAGTTGTACTTGTTTTCATTCAAAAATCCAAATGCTCACGTGTTCACTTTCTTTTTTAGGAAATCATATACTTATAATTTCAAGTATAACCAAATGCAACAAACAAAAGGCACTGCATCTTCCTTTTCTTTTACTATTTCATTCTTCTGCTTCAAAGTTGAAGTAAAAACTTTAGTTCAAGAGAAGTCTTAAATTGGAAATAATTTATACTTGTCATATTTTGAAAAGTATTTTAAATAAAATATTAATTTATATAACTTTATAGATATAATAACTAAATTTACATATGTTTTTAGTGTTCGTTGATCACATCACACTATTCAGCACCCTCTATCCTGATATGGTCCCAGAATGAATTCTATTCCCGCGTCACAGTTTCTTAATGTTTTGTTACCTTTTGCATCAATGCATATCAATATCCAAAGAAACAAAATTAAGTGGTTTAAAAATTCTGTGAAATGGATAGATATTTTATTTTTATTTTTTATTAATCTCATGATATTAGATGATTAAGATGATGGCACGTGTATGATGATTAAAGAAGTATTTTTATAATAAAAGATATATGAGATAAATCTACTTTATAGAGATCGTTAAATGTGTTTTGTCTCTTCCAACACAGTTTTCTCCATACACTCAATTAAAACAATAAAAAAAAAAGTCGAACTTTTGTTAAGAAATTCAACTATTTATCAACTGTGTTAGATCTTATTGGTAACAAATCATAAGGGTGAATGAACATGATAATGAAATAAATGAATAAGTCCAAAATTAGATGTGATATTCATTTTTTTTATTATAAGATATCACTAATAATACTGCTACGTAAGATTTAGGTATTGTTTATTAAATTGAGAAGAAAATTGTAACATTAAAATCAATAACTCTTAAATTAATTAAGTTAGGTTTCATGTGTAACTTTTTATTAAAGAATAGCATGAAATTGTTGGAATTTGCTTTCTCGGTAACTATGCAAACCATGTATGAGAATCTTCATATACCATTCTCTCTTTTTTTCAATTTTTTTACAAAAAGAATAAAGCTTAGTTCATACAATTCTATTAAGAATTCTTTTTCTTTATTTTTATTATATTTTGGGGCAGAAGTGAATTGACTAAAATGTATATTTAGAAATAAATTAAAAAAAGAGGCTAATTTGAGAAAATGGCACCAAAAATATTGTCCCATATGTAGAAGCCATAATCATGCCACAAATAAGCACTCTTTAGGATACTTTTTTTTTTTGGAACAGGCATCAATATTATAAAATGAGTTTGGTTCCCTCTTACCACATATCTAGATTAGGTGTATGTTAATGTTTTAAATTTAATATAAAAAATTAAATTCTTAGCAATAATATATAAATGGAACTTTGCGGTTAAATTATTGGTCCTAAAATGTCCACAACTTATCATAATTATTTAACTTGTATTGAGAAGGAAAAAAAACTATATCATTAGATTTCTTGGAAACAAATCTATATCATTAACGACAATAGGTACGAGAAAAGCAAAAATGAATCTTCTGTGCTACGATTTAGAAATTATTTAGTTTAATTTGTGTATCCCATGCAAAAGCACTAAAAAAGTAAAAATGGAGTCAGCAATGGGAGAGATTGAGATGAACTCGAATTCGAATTTGATTTTGATGTGAGTGCAATTAAGAAAGTAGAGTTATTGGGTAAAGATTCGGTGTGGTCGAAATGAGTAAATATCATCATCCACTTGAAAACAACACTATTCACATCACATATTTAATTAATCGTCGAGTGTGGAATCACACCCACTCCTCCTCAAACCCCAAAGCAACGGAACAACAGAGACTATAATTATTTTTACATGTAAAGTTTTATGACTTGCACCATTGATATAATAATTGTGATTAAAGAATAATAACCTTGTTGTTGATGTTAATTTGGTGATTTAAACGACTTGAGTGGCACCACTAGAGACGATGATGCCATGGTGTGTGGTATCATCTTTGTAGATGCTAAGTTTCTCACCATCACCCCACAGTGCATAAGCCTCTTCTCCATGAACTGCGTCATCTCCGATGAGAAGCTCTTCCTCTGTCATTCTGAGCGGAACTATGAAATTGATGAACACACAAATGATTGAAGTGGCCACGAGGTTCCACCCAATGATGAAGAGAGCTCCCACGATTTGCTTCAGAATCTGAACTCCTCCGGGGCCACCGTAGATTCCTCCTTTGGAATTGGTGACCGGAAGAAAGAGTGTGCTTAGGTTTGGCTCCGCAAATAGGCCGGTGAGTATTCCTCCGAGAAGACCCGCCACGGCATGGGTGTGGAACACTGCAAGTGTGTCATCAACCATTTGAAATATTTTCAACTTTTTTCCCAACACCATCATGCTGAACCATGGCACACTCCCCGAAAGCACTCCCATCACTATCGCAGCCCATCCTTGAACCAGACCTGTTCATCAACATCTTCAAAGTTTAAACTTTGATTGACCAAGCCAAATTATCTTAATATTTTATATGAACTTAATTTGATATGATCAACGGCATGTTGAAGTGTTTCATTACAATAACAATTTTTACAATAACATCTAATTGAATTATTAACTAAAAGCAGCAGTTCAAGACTGGATGGATCCATACGTATCATTAGAGAAAACCATGTTATTGGAAAAATGTTTAGACATAATTAATATTAGGTTTGATCATGACTTCAAACAAATCATTCAAAAATGTCATGCTTGACTAATTTCTGTTTTAAAGAGCTTGTTCTCCTTTTTCGTATCACTTTCGTAATTTCCATGCTTACTTTTCATTTAATCTTTAATTAGATTGTATGTACATGTAATTTTGAAATGAAAATAGTAAAATAAAAATTCTTATAAATATTTTATTAAATTAGTAAATTTATTTGTAAAAGTATATTTTAATCAGTCTAGCACTGGTAAAAGTATATTTTAATGTTCTACAATGTAGCATTTAATCAGCCCTTCTTAGTAAATCTTCCACAATATAAATATAATTAATATAGTTGCAGTTGGTTTCGCTAATGTGCAATGTTTCATGCTTCATTTTTTTATTAATGCGTGAAAAGCAACAAAATGTGAAGGAGGGAATGGCAATAAATTATTTTCTATAATTCAATTCTTAAATTAATTGTCTGTATAAATTTTTCCTTAAAGACTTGTGAAATAACTCTAAGATTGAGTTTCTCTGCTAGACTACTTGTTTAATAAGCATATTCTTGGGATCCCAAACTCAAGACCGAAGAATCTCAGCTGGTTTTGTTGGTACTAAAAAAGATTAAATATATATTAAGGATTCTTTGTATACAAGGATCATGCAGCTATTGAAATTCATATCTGGATCTTCTAAATTAAGCAATCATAAATAAACAGGTTAAGTAAATACCTTGTCTAGATTTAATTATAAATAAAAAATAATTAATTCCAATTCAAAAGTCAAATAATCATATTTAAGTTTATTAATTAAGCTAATTTATACTGTTTTTATTAAGAATTACTTACCAGCTCCGGGAGTGATGCAAACAAGGCCAGTTATCATGCCCTGAACGGCTCCAATAACTGAGGGCTTTTTGAAGAAAATAACGTCCAACCACGTCCATACGAGGAGGCTGGTGGCGGCGCAGATGTTGGTGTTCAGCACCGCCATCGATGAGTCCGTGTTCGCCGCGTACGGATCTCCTCCGTTGAAACCCGCCCATCCCAGCCACAGCAGCCCCGCACCGGCCAACATCAGTAGCACATTGTTCGGCGGGAACCTCTCTCTGTCCCTCTTCGATCTCGGCCCCACCTGTGTTCCATTTTCATTTTATTAACTATTACATCATTTCACCATCACCAACCTCTTCTTCACACTATCTTTCCATCGTTTCCATTCAAACAAGTTAATCATTTCATTTATTTAAATTCTGCGGTTACGTCACCAAGGAAGAGTTCAAGCGTCTGAGCTTAGCCAACCAAGTAAAATATTAATCATGGAACTCAGACGTAGGTATAAAGAACAAGGTAAACCACAAAGTTAATAATTTGATGCATTAGCCATGCATGCATGTAGTGTAAGAAGTGAACTACGAACTAAGAACTAACCCAATATGCTGCAGTGAAGCCAGCAATCCCAGAAGAGAGATGAATGACGTAACCGCCGGAGTAATCCATGACGCCCCAATGGAACAGGAAGCCTCCGCCCCACAAGCTGAAAGCGCCGATGG
>Ga0099823_1006937_pt1 | contig 11481 bp, 13 predicted proteins | sample CowpearedBW_FD_76831 | JGI IMG/M metagenome (GOLD analysis project Ga0099823, IMG submission 76831) | Root nodule microbial communities of legume samples collected from California, USA - Cow pea red BW | ecosystem: Host-associated > Plants > Roots > Nodule | place: USA: California | collected... | reverse complement strand
GCGACGAGATCGGCGTGCTGCTGCGCGAGCTGAGCACGATGCAGGACTCGCTGCGGCGCATGGTGCGGCAGGTGCGGGATGGCACCGAGACCATCAACGTCGCCACGCGCGAGATCGCGACCGGCAACCACGACCTGTCGGCGCGTACCGAGGCCACCGCGTCCAACCTGCAGCAGACGGCGTCGTCGATGGAGCAGTTGACCGGCACCGTGGCGCACACGGCGAGTTCGGCACAGCAGGCCAATGCGCTGGTGAGCGCGACCAGCGCCTCGGCCTCGAAGGGCGGCAGCGTCGTTGGCGAGGTCGTCCAGGTGATGCAGCAGATCGAGTCGAGCTCGCGGCGCATCAGCGACATCATCGGCGTCATCGATGGCATCGCCTTCCAGACCAACATCCTGGCGCTGAACGCGGCGGTGGAGGCGGCGCGCGCCGGGGAGCAGGGGCGCGGGTTCGCCGTCGTCGCGGGCGAAGTGCGGGCGCTGGCGCAGCGCTCGGCGGGCGCGGCCAAGGAGATCAAGGCGCTGATCGGCGAGAGCGTGACCCGCGTGGACACCGGCACGCGCCTGGTGCAGCACGCGGGCGAGGCGATGGGCGAGATCGTGCAGGGCGTGCGCCGGGTGGCCGAGATCGTCGGCGAGATCGCCACCGCGGCGGCCGAGCAGAAGGACGGCATCGGCCAGGTCAACGTGGCGGTGCAGCGGCTCGACGAGATGACGCAGCAGAACGCGGCGCTGGTCGAGGAGTCGGCCGCGGCGGCCGGGAGCCTGCAGTCTCAGGCGGAGCAGTTGAACGCGCTGGTCAGCACGTTCCGGCTCGCCGCCTGAGGGGCCGGCGGGCGCGCTGCTGGTCACGGCGAGCGCGGCGTTGGCGGCTACGCCCAGATCGCCGACAAAGCCTGGAGCTCGCCGATCAGACGGGGCTTTGGCTCTTCAAGCACACGCTGATGGATCAAAAATACGACCGACTTCAAGAGTTCCGTGGTGTTCAAGTCTGTCGTCTCCTCCAACTTCCTGAAATCCTCCGTCACACGTCGAGGGATCTTCATCGAGAGGCGGCGACGGACCGTCCCGCGCTCCTCCGGAAAGCGTTCGATCGCCCTGCGGTGTGACAGGCGAAGGACCGCTGCCGCTCGCGCGTCCATCGCGGCCTTGTGAATGAAGTAAGTCAGCAGAGCCCTTCTGAAATCCGTAGATGCCTGACCGTCAATACGCTGAACGGCGTGGTCCAGGACGTCCATGTAGATCGCGGGAAGGTTCACCTCGATGGGGCGGGTGGCGGCCTTCCTGGCCTTGGAAATCGCGGGCGTCGATTGCGGCGGAATGGCCACGGTCTTCCCGCACCGATCGCATACGCCGACGAGGACGTTGCGGGCCAGTCCCCTGCCATCGCTGAATGGCACGTCCCGGCGCGCATAAGTCGTCGAAACCACCTGGTCGCAATCTGCGCAGAGTGCTTTGCCGCGGTCGCCTTCGTGATAGATCCTCATCTCAGTCTCACTGGTGAACGCTGATGAATACAGTGTCCGGGTCTAGGAAGTAGAACTTGATGTACCAGCCTCTCGCCTTGATCAGGTGGCAATCGATCTGTGGTTTACGGTGAAGAGGAGAGCAGCTGTAGTCGGCTCCGCAGCTGGCGCTGATGATCTCCGCCACGAAAGTCGGGGAGACCGCTCCAAGCGCCAAGAGGTTCTTGACGTCAATGTCGTCACGAGCCTCACTGAGGTAGTCCCCCGCAAGCAAGGCTTGGATGACGGCCCGCTTCACCGCACGAAATCCCTTTGGTCCAGTCACGCCAAGCCCACAGTGTACGAAAAACGTCGTATTGTTCCTTCGAAGTCCTAGAACGCAAGTTGTCAGCCGACTCTGGACCTCGTTTGGATCAATTTCCGTAGCGAAGGAATTTCCTGGTTGAAGGCCACTTCACCCCCTGACGACAGGCTCTACCGTCAATGAGAAGGGCCGCCCTCGGGCGGCCCTCATCGACGTGGCGGGAACACCGGAGCGCTCGACGCGCTTTCAGGGAATCACCGCCAGGAACAGGAACACGACGAACACCACCATGTGCACCGCGCCCTGCAGCACCGTGGCGCGGCCGCCGCCCAGCGTCAGCGCGCCGACGATGAAGGTCAGGAACAGCAGCACCATGCTCAGCGGCGTCAGGCCCAGCACCAGCGAGTGCGGGAACAGCGGCGACAGCACCGCCACCGTCGGGATCGTCAGGCCGATGCTCGCCAGGCCCGATCCCAGCGCGAGATTCAGGCTGGTCTGCAGCCGGTTGTGCAGCGCCGCCCGCACCGCCGCCACCGTCTCCGGCAGCAGCACCAGCATCGCCACGATCACGCCGACCAGCGACGGCGGCGCGCCGATCGCATGCACGCCGCGCTCGATCGTCGGCGCCAGCAGCTTCGCCAGGCCGACCACCCCCACCAGGCACACCAGCAGCAGCGCCAGGCTCACGCCCGCGACACGCCAGCTCGGCGGCTCTGCATGGGTGTCCTGATCGTCGACACCGGCCACCGGCAGGAAGTAGTCGCGATGCCGCACCGCCTGCACGAACACGAAGGCGCCATACAGCACCAGCGACACGCCGCCCGCGAACAGCAGCTGCGCCGTGGTGAAGGTCGGGCCCGGCGAACTCGTCGTGAAGGCCGGCAGCACCAGCGTCAGCACCGACAGCGCGGCCAGCACCGCCAGTGTCGGGCTGGTGCCCTCGACACGGAAGGCCAGCTCCTGATGCTTCCAGCCGCCCACCAGGATGCACAGGCCCAGCACGCCATTGCAGACGATCATGATCGCGGAGAACACCGTGTCCCGCGCCAGCGCATTGGTCGCCTCGCCGCCGGCCAGCATCAGCGACACGATCAGCGCGACCTCGATGATGGTGACCGCCACCGCGAGCACCAGCGAGCCATACGGCTCGCCGACCCTGTGTGCGACGACCTCCGCGTGATGCACCGCCGCGAGCACCGCTGCGATCAGCAGCGCGCTGACCATCGCCAGCACCAGCGTCGAGTTGCCGCCCGCCGTCACTCCCAGCAGGGCGAGGATCGCGGCCAACGGCGCGAGAAGGGTCCAGATCGGCAGGGCCGCCGGCAGGCGGGCGAACAGGGAGGTCGAGGACTTGGCGCGCATGGGGACCGAGCATAGACCACGATGGTCGAATGGCCGGGGAGTCGCTAGGCTCGCGCCCATGCCCACCCTCGATCCCCGCGTCGACGCCTACATCGATCGCGCTGCGCCGTTCGCGCAGGAGCTGCTGCGCCATTGGCGCGCGACCGTGCACACGCACTGCCCCGAGGTCGTCGAGACCATCAAGTGGGGCTTCCCCAATTTCACCTACCGCGACCGCATCCTGACCGGCATGGCGGCGTTCAAGGCCCATTGCTCGATCGGCTTCTGGCACGGCGAGGCCGCCGTCGGCGCGGATCACGCCAAGGGCGGCGCGATGGGCGACTTCGGCCGGCTCACCTCCGTCAAGGACCTGCCTTCCAAGGCCGAGCAGAAAGCAATTCTCAAGCGCGCGATGACCTTGATCGAGACGGGCGTGAAGGCCCGCCCCGGCCGCGCCTCCGCGCCCAAGCCGCCGCCCGAGACGCCGGACGATCTCGCGGCCGCGCTCCAGGGCAACGCGGCCGCGCGCAAGACTTTCGAGAGCTTTCCGCCGGGACAAAGGCGCGAGTACATCGACTGGATCGTCGAGGCCAAAAAGCCGGAGACCCGCGCGCGCCGCCTCGAGCAGGCTGTCGAATGGATGGCCGAAGGCAAGCGCCGGAACTGGAAGTACGAGAACTGCTGAGCCCGGCCGCCCGGCCCGTCAGAGCGGCGCCCCGCCCAGGTCCACGCCCCGGGGCCAGTCGCTGTCGTGCACCTGCACGTTGTTGCGTCCCACGTCCTTCGCGCGATAGAGCGCGCGATCGGCGCGCATGAAGAGGTGGTCGGCGCTGAGCTTGCCGCCGGGATCCGCCACCGCGATGCCGGCCGAGACGGTCAGGCTGAAATCGCGGCCATCGCCATCGCACAGACGCAGCGTCGCCACCGCCTCGCGGATCTGCTCGACCAGCCGCATCGCCCCGACGCCATCGGTCGCCGGCAGGATCAGGCCGAACTCCTCGCCGCCCCAGCGGCCCACCACGTCGGAGGCGCGCAGGCGCGATCGCACTTCCTCGGCGAAGGCGCGCAGCGCGTCGTCGCCCGCGTGGTGGCCGTGGCAGTCGTTGACATCCTTGAAGTGGTCCAGATCCAGCAGCACGAAGGCCAGCGGCGTGCCTTCGCGGCGGCCGCGTTCGAGCTCGTGCCGCAGCAGCGCATCCGCGGTCATTCGATTGAGGCAGCCGGTGAGGCCATCGGTGGAGGCCATCTCCTCCATGCGCCGCGCGATGCGCTCGAAGTTCGCGAGCACGAAGCCGAAGCCCGCGCCCATCAGGCAGATGAAGCTGAACAGGAAGGTCAGGCCCTGGCCGAGGCTGCTCTGCATCAGGTTCTGGTAGTCCTCGGGATTGGTGAGCGCGTGGACGCTGCGCAGCAGCAGACTCGCCGCCGCGGCGACCAGCGTCACGCCGACGGCCCGCAGCGAGGCCTCGCCTCGCCAGCCCGGCCCGAGCAGCACAAGGATGGACGGGCACAGCAGCAATGCGAAGACCAGGGAGATCGCGCTGGTGCGCAAGGCCAGCGGCCAGTTGAGCATCCACGCCGTGAGCGCCCAGGCGGCCGCGGGCGCGCCCCACCACAACCAGCGCGGCAGCGAGCGACCCAGCACGTGGCGATGGATGGCTTCGTCGTAGAACACCAGGCCCAGGGCGATCAAGCCGTTGCCCAGCAGCGCCGACGCCCACACCGGGATGATCAGCCGCGCGGTCAGCATCGTGAAGCCGGCCAGCAGCGTCCACGAGCCCCAGGTCCACACCCCCAGGTCCAGATAGCGCAACCGGCTGCGCTGCGCCGCCCACAGCTGCACGCCGAGCATCGCGAACCCGCTCAGCAGCGCCAACATCAGCGTGGGGATGTGGATGGACGCCATGGCGAGACAGTGTAGTGATCGGCGCCGCCGCGCCTACCCCCTGTCTTGCACCGCCCGCGGCCCTCGCGGCGTGAGCGCCGCGTCAAGCCCGCTCAGCGCAGCCGCTCGATCAGCGCCATCGCCGCGGCGGGCGCGCGCTCCTTGGCGCCGCTGATGAAGAACACGAACACGTCGCGCGGCTGCTTCGGCGGCGCGCGGCCGGCCTCGACCAGCGGCAGCCGGTCCGGCTGCCCGCCCGACTGCCAGCGGCTCGCGCTCGCCGCGATGCCGTCGAGCTCGTCCTCGGTCACGCCGGTCACGAGTTCGGAGCGAGTCCGCATCACGCGGGTGTAGACGAAGTCCGCGGTGACATCGGGGATGGGCGGATAGTCGTCCGACTCGGTGAAGACGACGCCGGCGCCATGGTCACGCGCCATGGCGAGGAACTCGGGATGGCGGAAGCTCTCATGCCGGACGTCGAGCGCATGCCGCAGCGCGACGCCGCCCGACTGCGCCGGCAGCAACTTCAGGAAGGCGCCGAAGTCGGCCGCGTCGAAGCGCTTGGTCGGCGCGAACTGCCACACGATGGGGCCGAGCTTGGGGCCCAGTTCCGCGACGCCGCTGTCGATGAAGCGGGAGACCGACTCGCCGGCCTCGGCCAGCACGCGCCGGTTGGTCGCGAAGCGGTTGGCCTTGAGCGAGAACACGAAGCCCTCGGGCGCGGTGTCGCGCCACTTGGCGAAGGTCGCCGGCTTGAAGGTCGAGTAGTAGGTGCCGTTGACCTCGATGGCGGTCAGCTTGCGGCTGGCGTACTCCAGCTCGCGCGAGGCCGGCAGGTCCTTCGGATAGAAGGTTTCACGCCACGGCTCGAAGTTCCAGCCGCCGATGCCCACGTGGATCGAGGTGCTCATGTCGTCGTGTCCTCCATCAGTCGTTCGAGACGGGTCTGCCCGCGGCGCGTGACGCGCAGCGCGCGGCTGTCGGGATCGGGGTCGAGCCAGCCCTGCGCCAGCATCGCCTGCAGCCAGGCCGCGCCGAGCGCGCCACCCAGGTGCGGGCGGCGCTCGCTCCAGTCCATGCAGGCACAGGCCAGGCGGCGCCGGCGCGCGCCGGTGGCGGCCTCGACATCCACGCCCAGCTCGCGCAGCGCGTCCAGGCCCTCGCCGGTGAAGCGGTAGCCCCGCGTCTCCTCGGGGTCGGGCGTCATCCAGTGGCGGCTCAGCGCGAGGTCGTGCAACCGCACGCCCCAGTGACCCGCGAGGTGGTCGTAGCAGCGTCGCGCCTGGCGCAGCGCGGGCGGCGTGCTGGGCTCGAAGCGCGGCCGCGGCAGCCCGGCCAGGACCAGCATCGCCTCGAGCGCCTGGCCCACCTCGGGACCGGCGAGCCGGTAGTAGCGGTGCTTGCCCTGGGCCAGACAGCCCACCAGTCCCTGGCCAAGGAGCTTGGCCAGATGCGCGCTGGCGGTCGAGGCGGCGACCTCGCCAACGGCGGCCAGCTCGGTGGCCGTGCGCGCATGGCCATCCATCAGGCAGCACAGCATGCGGGCGCGGACCGGCTCGGCCATGCTCGCGGCGATGTGGGCCAGCGCCTCGTCGGCGGTGGGGACGTCAATCATGTTTCGATGCTAAGCGAAGCGTTCCGGGCGATCCATCGCGAAGATCCCCCCATGACCACCGATCCAGGCCCTGCCATGAGCGCTTGTCCCTTTCATTCGCGGCACGATGCCGGCGCCCCGGCCATGCCGCCGCTGCTCGATCCGGCGCTGCGCATGCGGCCGCCGGGCGAGCCGCTTCCCGCGCCATTGCGCGAGCATGGCGGCCCGCTGGCCGAGGTCTTCGCGCGCTGGCTGCGACAGCGGGACGATGCGGCCCATGCCACGGAGAAGTCCGCGTTGACGCGCGCGCTGATGGCGCTGTCGGAGGACGACATCCGCGCGCATGCGCGGCGCCAGGCCGCGATCGCGATGCGAGGAGGCTGGGGCCACTGGCATTGGGCGGTGCCGGCAGCGACAGTCGCGAGCCTGTTGGGATGGGCTGTCGACGACGTCGATGCCCAGCGGCGATTGCATCAGGATCTGCGCGCGATGGCGGCGGGACTGGGCGCGCAGGCGGATGGCGAGGACGTCCGGGCCGCGGGCGAGGCGGTCGCCGCGTTGCTGAACGGGCTCGACGATGCCGAGCGCCGATCGCCCGACGCGCCCTTGCAATGGACGCTGCTGCACCATGCCCCGGCGGCGCGCTGGAGCGACCGCGCGGCGTTCACCGCCAACCGGCTGGGCTTGATCTGGCAGAGCCATGAGGCGGGGGCGGCGCTGCTCGGCCATGCGCTGATCGAGATGCGAGGCTCGGGCCGCACGCCGACGCGGGAGGACCTGTTGCGGCTGGCACGCGATGGCGGGGCCGTGCGAATCACCAAACGCTTCGATGGCCGCGAGACGCCAGCGAAGCCAGTGACGGTGCCGCTGTCGGGCACGGATCATCCGTTCGGTGAGGGACCGCATCGCTGCCCCGGGCAAGGCCTGGCCCTGTCGAGCGCTCATGCCGCGCTGGTCTGGCTCGGCGCACAGGCCGGCCTGCGCTGGCCGTTGCCGGCGGAGCCAATGGTCCTGCCCAACATGGACATCCCCCAGTTTCAAGACCACCCGGACCAGGAGTACCTCTCATGATCGCCGTCATCTTCGAAGTCACGCCCAGCGCCGACGGGCGGGAGCGCTATCTGGAAATCGCTGCCGAGTTGAAGCCGTTGCTGCAGGAGATCGACGGCTTCCTCAGCATCGAGCGGTTTCAGAGCCTGACCGATCCGACGAAGCTGCTGTCGCTCTCGTTCTGGCGCGACGAGGAGGCGGTGCGCGAGTGGCGCCGCCTGGAGGCGCATCGCGCAGCGCAGTCGGAAGGGCGCGGCGGCGTGTTCGCAGACTACCGGCTGCGCGTCGCGGCGGTGCTGAGAGACTACGGCATGACAGAGCGCGAACAGGCCCCGTCAGACAGCCGCGAACGGCATCGGGCCTGAAGCGGCCGCTCTTCTCACTCCCTCGCCGCTTGCGGGAGAGGGCGGGGATGAGGGCCAGCCGCCGCTGCGGTACGGCCGCGCCGTAACGCCCGTAACGCGCCGCGATTCCGGCGCTCGTCGCGCGCGAGCCCATTTCATCGGACGATGGGCCTCGCGCTCCGCCGCGCGCTGACAATCGCGGCCGCTTTTCACAACACGGCCTCGAGGCCGGCACGCTCGCATGTCCTCCTCCGCCCTGCCTGCCTCGGTTCCCTCTCGCCTGCACGGCCTGGACGCATTGCGCGCCGCCGCGATCCTGCTGGTCTTCGCCTACCACTACCAGGCCTTCGTCAGCGGCCGTCCGACTTTTGGCTGGCTGAGCCAGATCGGCTGGGCGGGCGTCGATCTCTTCTTCGTCCTGAGCGGCTACCTGATCGCCCATCAACTGATGAGCGGCTTCCAACGCGGTGGCCAGCTTTCACTGCCGCGCTTCTACGGCCGGCGCCTGCTGCGCACGCTGCCCAACTTCTACGTCGTGCTGGCGCTCTACTGGCTCTTCCCGCAGGTCCTGGGCGGCCGCGAGCCACCGCCGCTCTGGCGCTTCCTGACCTTCACGCAGAACATCGAACTCACGCCCGGCACCGCGTTCTCTCACGCCTGGTCCCTGTGCGTCGAGGAGCAGTTCTACCTCGTGCTGCCCGCCGCATTGATGCTGGGCTCGGCCTTGAAGCGCCATCGCCGGGCGCTCGCATGGTCGCTGATCGGCGTGCTGACGCTCGCGGCGATCGCGTGGCGCGATCACCTCTGGCGCCTGTACGGGACACAGGATCCGACCACCGGCTACTACCCGCATCTCTACTACGGCAGTCTTTCGCGCCTCGACGAATTCCTGCCCGGTGTCGCGATCGCCTTGCTCAAGCAGGGTCATCCCGCCGCGTGGACCGCGCTGATGCAGCGCGCCAAGACCCTGCTGGCCGTCGCCTGCGCCGCGTGTCTCGGCATGCTGACCCTGATGCTGCACTTCTATTACATCGACGACTACGGCTACGGTCACGCGATGAGCAGCTGGGGTTACAGCGCGCTGGCGTGGAGCTTCGGCGCGTTGGTGCTGGCGGCGCTCGCGCCGCGCGGGCCGATGGCGCGCGTGAACCTGCCTGGCGCCAACGCGCTCGCGCGCTGGTCCTACGCGCTTTACCTGACGCACAAGCCGATCGCCTACGCGCTGGTCAAGCCGCTGGTGGCGCTCGGACTGGCCCGGACCTCCGGCTGGACCGCCGCGATCATCGCCGCCGCCTGCCTGCTCGGCGGCTGGCTGCTGTACCGGCGGGTGGAGCGGCCGTTCCTGGATCTGCGGGACCGCTGGATCCCGTCGCAATTCGACGCTCCGGCCCGTGCTACAACGACGGCCCAAAGGAGTCCTCAGCATGCCTAGCGTCCGTCCCTCCCGCCGCCATCTCGCGGTCCTGTCCTTCACCGCCGCCGCGCTGGCACTGGCCACTTCCGCGTGCAGGGGCGCGAGCGCCGATGAGATCGGCGATGTCAGCACCGTGTTCAAGTTCATCGGCCCGAACCACAAGATCGTCGTCGACGCCTACGACGATCCTGGCGTGCAGGGCGTGACCTGCTACGTGTCCCGCGCGAAGACCGGCGGGATCAAGGGCGGCCTGGGCCTGGCCGAGGACAAGTCGGAAGCCTCGATCGCCTGCCGCGCGGTGGGACCGATCAGCTTCCCGAAGGCGCTGCCGAAGCAGGAGGAGGTGTTCTCGGAGCGTTCCTCGCTCGTGTTCAAGCGGCTGCGCGTGGTCCGCATGGTCGACGCGAAGCGCAACACGCTGGTCTACCTCACCTACTCCGACCGCGTCATCGAGGGCTCGCCTCAGAACAGCGTGACCGCGGTCCCGGTGGATCGGGGGACGGTGATTCCGGTGAAGTGACTTCAGAGGGTGGCGACCGGCTGACCGACCGCCACGTCGAATCCCTCATCAATCCATCCCGTCAACCCGCCGATCATCAGCTTCACCGGCCGGCCCAGCTTCGCGAGCCGCACCGCGCCTCGATGGGCGCCGTTGCAATGCGGCCCGGCGCAATAGACGACGAACAGCGTGTCCATCGGATACGCGGCCATCTTCCCCGCGGTGATCTTCCCGTGCGGCAGGCTGACCGAGCCGGGCACGTGGCCGCGCTCGTACAGCTCGTGGCTGCGCACGTCGAGCAGCACGAAGTCCTGAACACCGCGCGACAGCGCGTCGTGGACGTCCCAGCAGTCGGTCTCGAAGGCGAAGGCCCGCTCGAAGTGCGCGAGCGCCTGATCGCTCGAGGCGGCGGGGATGGCGGAGACATGCGAGCTCATCGGATTTCCTTCTCGTTGGGGGTGTCGATGGCCGTCAGTGTCCCGCCATGCCGCCTTCCGGGCGAGTGGCCGGAATGACGATGATCGGTAACATCGCGCCATGCCACGATCGCCCTCCCCGCCCCCGACCCCGGTCCCTGACGCGCCCCATCTCGTCGCGATCCTCGCGTACGACCGCCTTTGCATGTTCGAGTTCGGATGCGCCGTCGAGCTCTTCGCGCTCGAGCGTCCGGAGCTCGGTGTCGCCTGGTATCGCCATGCCATCTGCGCGGTCGAGCCGGGTCCGCTGCGCGGCACCGGCGGTGTGCGCGTCGAGGCGCCCTACACGCTCGCGATGCTGCGCCGCGCCGGCACGATCGTCATTCCGGGCTGGCGCGACGCCGGCGAGCGCCCGCCCGAGCCCCTGCTGAAGGCGCTCCGCGCCGCCCATGCGCGCGGCGCGCGCCTGTGCACGATCTGCTCCGGGGTCTTCGTCCTCGCGCATGCCGGCCTGCTCGACGGCCGCCGCGCCACCACGCACTGGCGCTACGTCGAGCGCCTCGCGCACGAGTTCCCCACGATCCAGGTCGATCCCTCCGCGCTCTACGTCGATGAAGGCAGGCTGATCACCTCGGCCGGATCCGCTGCGGGACTGGACATGCTGATGCACCTCGTGCGCCGCGATCACGGCGCTCGAGTCGCCAACGCGGTGGCGCAGCGGCTCGTGATGTCGCCGCACCGCGAGGGCGGCCAGGCGCAGTTCGTGCCGCGGCCGATGCCCGCCGACGAGGCCAGCCCGATCGCGGTCCTGCAGGACTGGCTGCGCGCCCATCCGCGTGAGACGCACACGATCGCCTCGATGGCGCGCCGCGCGGCGATGAGCGCGCGCACCCTGCAGCGCCGCTTCAAGGAGGCCACCGGCCTGGCGCCGCTCGAATGGCTGACCCGCGAGCGCGTCGCGATCGCCAAGGAACTGCTCGAAACGCGTGAGGCGCTCGACATCGAACGCGTCGCGGACCTCGCCGGACTCGGCTCCCCCGAGTCGATGCGGCGGCACTTCCGGCTGCTGGGCCTGCCAGCGCCCTCGCGCTATCGCCGGCAGTTCGGATAGCGCGGCGCCCGCTTCAGCGGAACACCACGCACGCCGCGCCCGGCATCGCGATGAAGCG
>Ga0099823_1006930_pt1 | contig 11490 bp, 8 predicted proteins | sample CowpearedBW_FD_76831 | JGI IMG/M metagenome (GOLD analysis project Ga0099823, IMG submission 76831) | Root nodule microbial communities of legume samples collected from California, USA - Cow pea red BW | ecosystem: Host-associated > Plants > Roots > Nodule | place: USA: California | collected... | reverse complement strand
TATAAACATGCAAATATAGCGGCATAAAAATATAAGTGGATTTTTTATAGTGATTTATTGTTTCAACAAGGATAGGAGTTAAAATGTGCCAGAAATTTTTTACTTTATTTATTTATAATAATATTTTAAAATTTTATTCTATTTAAAAAAATTGTTTAATTATTTTGAACCTCAATAAATAAATTGTAAAAGATAAATTCGGTTAATTTTATTGTATTGTTAATGACGAAAAAAAAAGTAGATCAAGAATCTAATAGGAGTAAATATATAAAGAGAATATCCAAGTACTAAATAACATCCTAACCTAAGAGGAAGTAAAATGCTTAGGCATAGGAATAGGGATTTGTGGTGATTTATAAGAAAATGTTAGGTTTTTTTTAATACTTGAAAGTCTGCTAAATTAGATATCTAATGAAATATGTGACAATAAATCCACAAAAATCAAGAGAATTTTTATATTATTAATAACACTTTCAAATGATTTGGTTATTGTTTTCATTGACTTGAGTTTTGTTTTGTGTAAAAAAAATAGTATAAATAGTATATAATAAAATGGAATATCATCCTTATTTGTACTTTACTTCCAATAATCAATTAATATATTTAGGAGTTTTTTACCTTTGGTCATAATTAATCTAATTCCAAATCATTTAGGCTCCTATAACTACCTCCAACATTTTAAATCCCTTCGCTTCTCACTTGTTCACAATAGTTATTGAATTTCAGGTTTAAATATGGACACATAGTCTTCTTTTAGTCAGTTTCTTTTGTACCCATCAGTTTTATTCATGCATCCCATTATTTTGGATTTTATTTTCTAGAACGTACTGAATTAATTTTAAGAATATTTTTTCGGAATATAAATACTGAACGTGTGGTGGTGAGTGCCTTCCGAAAAAAAAAAAGTTTTCAAAATTGATTTAGTACATATCAAAAAATAAAATCCGGAATAATGGAATGGATGAAAAATTCTGTTAGGATAAAAAAAAAGCTGCTCTTCTTTTATTATGGAGTGGACTTGTTTCATTTTCTTTTGGGCCTTTTCGTGTTCTGTTTACATTTGTGCGATTCAAAAAAAAAAACAACAAAGAAAGAAAGTGAGAGAAAACAAGTATTATTTTCCCTCTTTTCAAGTTCTTAACTTCACTTAATCAAATATCATAATGACAAATTAATCATAATCGTAAATTTCAAAGAAGGATTATTTTGTGAAGAAATGAAGTGATAAGATAAATTAGGAGCAGAAGAAATTAATGCTTTCCAAAGACTATTTTGACTCTCCAACCTACTTTATCTGATTAGGTATGAAATAGTTGCAATTTCAGCACCCAAAATAATTACAATGTGCCAATTTCACCTTGGTTCGGTTTATCTTTAACTGCTTCTTCGGACGCCATCACAATCAAGCCCCAAACACCTACTTTAACGGAAAAATTGAGTTGATCCCATTCCCACTTTTAAAATGGGATTGAAAAACTATTTGATATTTAACCGGAAAAAGGAAAGATAAATAAAGTGAAGATGATTTAATTTACTATTAATATTTTATTTACGATTTAATATAATTATAAGAAAATAAATAAATAAATAAAAACTATGATATTTAATTGTGAGTGTTTACTATTGATGGTCGACAATATTTCGAAAATGTAATGATGGTTCTTAATAAGTTTAAATACTTTATACTTTCTATTTGTTTTTTTTGAACTGACAATATCTCAAAATGTATAGTGATTGACCCTAAAGATATTCTGAGATCAGAACATTAGAAGGAAACATAATTATTTAAACCGTCTAAATTTTTAACTTTTAAACGATATCAAACTATTCGATGTGGTAAGAGCAATGATGACTAAAAAATATTAGACTTGCACTTTCTTCCTCTTCACTCCTCTTTCTGCTACTATTAAACTACTTGGTTTCTTATCACTACTCCTTCTGTTTACCACTCATACTCTATATTCTTTTCACACAAGCTTGAATCTGAGATTGTGACATCAGTAGAATGTGTGGTGGTGCCCTTTTAAGAAGTATAGCAGTTTATTACTACCCCACTTGTTTTTCTATATTCTCTTTACACAACCTTGCCATGTGATTGTGACAATTATTAAGATAATAAGTTGTGGTGCCCTTTTAAGAACAATGTCCAGGGTAAGAGAAAGGCATCAAACTTCATTCATTATTCAATATCTGTAGTTGTTATGCATATACCAATGGAGAAAAGGACATTAATGTATGAAAAATTATGAGTGCATTCAATCAGGAAAATTTTATAGAGATTATCAGAAAACATATTCACTAAACAATTTCATTGTATCTAATAATTTGCAGTTGTTTAGGCATAATTGGCCAAAATTTATTAGGCCTCTGAAAAAAATTGAACTGCATAATAGGCATGTATCCTTGAATTGAAATAATTGATAATTCGGGGGGTCACTATAACCTAGCTAGAGTATTTGGTTTCCTTTGACTGCGGGAACTAGAAAATATTCCACTCCTAAATGCCACCGATTTGGATTAGTTGCTTCTTTTGTTCCTTTATCTAATACTTGTAATTTATAAGATACAAAAGTCAAACCAAGTACATCAGTGGGATAAATCAAACGTTACTCCACACAAAAGTACTTTCAATGTTTTCTATATTTTCATAATAAAACACAAATATAAAGTCTCAACATTATAAACACTAACGTAACTTCTCATGCACCCAAATAAAAAATAAATGGCACTTTGCTTCTTTAACAAACTTAATTGTATATCTTAACTATTTCAAGTTTTGTTGTTTTACATTATTTTTTTCCTAAGAGGGTTATTGACATTTATGAATAGTGTTTGTGTAACATTCATTGAAATCTTAATAGAATAAGTAATGAAATGAAAAGTCAAGGGCTTTGTTATGAGTTGCTTTTATACGAATCACATCATTAAATGGCGTGACATATGCACATGTTGTTCCGTAAAATCTCACCAAACTCCATTCCCATGCCCATAGACTCTATTATATACATATAGAATGTGTGTGATTTTATTTAATGTTAAAATATTTAATATATTTTAATTATATTACATTTTTTTTCAATACTTACTGTTAAATTGAAAAATCTTTTTAGATATAATATTTTTGTACTGATATAAAATTATTTAATGTCTTATTTATGTAAATTAAAACTTGCGTAATATATATCTTTAACATATCAATTGTTGTATAAGCTAAATATATTATATTATTATTGTTTAATTATAAAATAAAACAAAGAATAATCACAAATAATATAATATGAGATTTCACCAAAAAGATTCACTAACTTTTCTAATATAAGTTATCAATAAAACTCTTGAAAAAAAATATATTATAGTATTATACTTTATAGTTTTTGCATTGCATGTAATAATTAACATTTTTCTTAGTCAACGTCTATCCTAACTAACTAATGATAGTTAAAGTATTTTGTTTCAATGATTTCTCAAAGAAATCGAAGAAACATTGTGTTTTTAGCGCCCCTTTCGTTTTCAGCTTTTTACCAATATACCAAATTATATTAATAATAAATTTTAAAATTATGTTGTCACTGTTCACTAATACAAAACACAAATACTCATAATATTTATAATATTTAGCAGAGTGGAGAAGGAAAACTAGTTTAAAATTGTATAGAAATTATAAAATGTATTATCGAAAAAAATCTAACAATTTCTAAAATATTCAAAGAGAATAGGCAAAACAAAGCTTTTAAATGTCAAAAACAACAATGTAACTATCAGTTTAATGGACCTTTTTTCAAAGAGAAGATAGAAGCAAATATGCGGAGCTATGTGGAAAATAACGAAGGAAAAGTAGATTCCAAATTTAGATCAATATTTATGAATGATTAATATAAAGACTTCTCTATGTGAATTATTATTGAAGCAACTTATAGATATTTAGCATGACGAATGAAATTTTATCTACCATAATAAATATATTTTATATCAATTTAAATAATAGTGGACCTAAAACTTTATAACATTTATCATTACACAATCATAAAATCTTATTTTTAATTAGTAAATTAAGAAACAAAATCAATAGTTCATTTTAAATCAGCTTTTTCGGCACCAAATACTAAAATCGCATTTAATTTAGATGGAAGTACCAGTATGTTATTAATTTCAATAAAGTGTTAATAATGAATAGTATATTGAAAAAATAAGCTAAAATGTATGTGACCGGCATTTCTTATTTTTTTTTTCAGGAGTTTTATATAATGCTCTAATTATATAACTCTTGTTTCACATTTTGAAATAATTAATTAATTATAAAACCTCTAAGTCAAAGTCAAAGATAGTGAGTGATCTTCGTCTTCAAATGATAAAAGAACATTGGCTCAGAAATTCAACTAATCCTAGCCTAGTCTCTACTATAATTAATGCGTACCCAAACTCAAACGTTGCATTATTATTTTTTTTTTCATTTTACCTTCTTCGTCTATCTATCAGAATAAGTATATATAAACTAATAAAAATAATGGAAAAAAAAATTAAAAACAAGATACAAAGAAACAGAGTAGTTTCAATCGAAAGACATTGACTCCCAATGATATAACACAAAGAAGCTAACCCAATCAATCAATATCCTTTTTTTGGTTGGTATTGGCCACCATAACAATATCTTAAGGCCTAATTCATCAAATATTCCAAGTTTTACTTTAGGTGAGCCACTATCTTCCACGCACATAAATCTGAAGCCCAATGTAATTTTTCACATATATTAAATTTCGATTACATTCCACTTCACTCAATTACGCTTCCTTGCTTGCCTTTGCCGTCATGGCTTAGGTATCAAGGTTCATTCCAAAGCCATCTAATGGATCTTATTATTTAAAAAAAAAGAATTATATATCAGAATATTTCGTTTTATATGTTCCTCCTAATAAAGTAGGAACTAGGAATCATGAAAATTAATTTATACCACCACGTCCATGCCATGTCCCCTTTTTTTTATGTCATCTAATCCAATTTGTCTCGGCTTCAAATCAGATCATACCAACTGTGACGTAGAGATGGTGGTGCAGTTAAGCACTATATGAACCTTCTCACCAAATTTTTTATCTTATTAGATTTACACGTACCATCTTCCACCTACAATTACTTTGGCTTGAAAACTAGTTTAATCCCTTGTAATTTTCTTCCCTCAACCCGGTATTTATTTCAGTACATCTAATAGTCTTACATCGTTTAAGAGTCTAAGTTAAATATAATTTTAACATTCAATTTTTTTTATCTTTCAAGACATTTTTTAAAAATAAAATTGTGATAGAACTCTCCAAAACGTACAATATCTCGAGAAACAAATGTGTTCGTTGTTTTTAACAATACTGTCAGACGAACTTGGATCGGATCAAATAAACGATATCGAACCACATGACATCAGGGGCGAAAAAAATGAAAGGGAATGGTGCTTTTACCTGGCATGGTGGCCCCCAAGCAAAGGGCAATGAAGCTGGTAAGTGGTAACTGATCAAGGCACTAGTCCTCACCTACCAACATGTCCCATTCAAAAGATGAGAAACTAGAGAGAGATATTTGTGAAATGGGGAAAGAGTAACTGAGAGACCACATTTTCTGGTGATGAATGATTGAAGGTGGACATTGGAGTTTCCCTTCTTATCTCATTTCAATAGTGGGCATAAAGAAGCAACCCTTTCACACTCACCTTTACTCAAACCCAACCACTTGATGTTCTGGACCCACTTTCTGTGGTGCGGATAACACATGCACCATCTATGTCATCATCCCTACCTAACCTAACCACTTTAGTTTACAAACCCCTCTCACCCAAAACTTCACCCTTAAACAAAAATCATAACCATAAATAAATTGGAAACTCCCACCAACTTAACTAGCTCATGCCCCCTTCTTCAACCCACCAAAATGTTGCTCTAAAATAATACTTTATTTTGTTTCCACACGGCCTCCTGCTACTCCCATTTTCCACTCATAATAGACTTACCCCATAATTGTGCAAACATGAGTACCATTCTCAAATTCAAAATCTTGCACCAAGTAAGAAAATTCCCATCCCGTCAAATTACAATCCAACCCTCTTTCGACAACGTAACATCATTTCAGTTAGATAGTGTGGACATGAATAATCAAATCCACCTTACTCAAATCATCACCTCATCAATATATAATATTTATTTTACTTACTCACTATAGTAACACTTAATCCTACTCAATAACATATCACTTCATTCGCTTTATAAATGAACTTCTAACGAACACCGTTCATTTTTTAAATTAATCACTTAAAATTAAAATTATCGTTTCTATAATAGTATAGAATTCACGTTCCAAAACCAAAACAGATTATCGTGAAGGCCCTTTACCAAACATATTCCTTAAAATGATATCAAGGGTAATGCACTAATTAATAAAACTGGCAATATCTATCAATCAATTTAGTGTTTTAAATTAAAAAAATAAATATCAGTTGAATAAATGAAACCATCAAGTATCAATAATTTTAATCCTCTTTTGTATTAATAATTGGAACGATTATGAATTTTGTTAATCAAAACGACCACGCAGCATGGGAAGAGGAGTGCAAAGTGAGAACCCGAAGGGTGTGTTGTTTTGTACATGCGTTTACTTTTTTGTCGCGTTCACCGAGGATCTAGATACCCGAAGGCGAAATTCCCGAAACGCCCCTGGGGTGGTTTGACTTAAAATGCAAAATCCAACGCAGAACTTTGCATTTGCATAGAGTGAGATTGCAGGAAGGGTGACGAATAAGGAGCGAGAGGAGTGTTTGTGTGTGTGTATGTATGGTGGGAGAGAGGTGAAGTGAGATTGTGGGGATGGACGGCGTGGCGGAGATGACGAAGGCGGCGCAGCAGAAGGGGAGTGATCCTCTGCTCTGGGCCGTTCAGATGTATTCCAATTTGAACTCCGCCGGAGAGGCTCTTCCCTCCGTTGAACTCGCTCATTTTCTCGTCTCTTACATTTGCTGGGACAACAATGTCCCTATTCACTGGAAGTTTCTCGAAAAGGCATTGACGCTTCAGATCGTTCCTCCCATGCTTCTCCTCGCTCTCCTTTCTGTCAGGTCCTTCTCATCTTCCTCTTTCAGTTTAATTCTTAGGGATTGCGATTTTCCTGTTCTCTTCTGTTCACTGTTCCTCCACCTCTTTCTTCTTTATTCTATTTGCATAATTTTTTCACTATGCCACCCTTTTCTTCTGTCGCCATAACTACCTTCTGTTACTGTTTTTGTTTGTACTTCGCATACCGGATCCTGGTTGGGACGCTGCTGGAAAACTACCTTACTGTAAATGGATGTAATTATGAACCCCCCGGTTACTATTGATGCCGTGAAAATCATCGATGGTGCAGTCTTTGCCGTACGAGTGGATTTTTTCTTTTTTATTTGTTACAAGCTAATTATTAGTGATGTTTTTCTTCTTGAAGTTAATTGTGCTTACAGAGATAATCTACCACTTTTTTTTTTTTGGCTTTTTCCATTCTTAGGCTTCCGAGTCATAACCATCTGGCATCTTTTTATTGATTTTCGCAGTGTACTAATTTCTCTTAAAAAAACGACCTCCCCTGCTGCTGCTGCTGTGTGGGTTTAGCTGCATGGATTTTAGTATATATTGTCTGTGTCATACATTCGTCAAGTCCTGTGTGCCCAAACACTCTTAATAGTCTATCATCGTGTCTGTTTTTGTCACCCTTTTTCTTATTCAAAGGAGCATAATCTGAAATTGTTTGTGTAGGTCCTCTTCCTTCTAGCCAAATCATCTTACACGGTTTTCCATAATTCTTTTTCTCTTCAGAAGCCACTTCAGTCTTCTCCCTGCTAATCACATTCTTAATTGTTCCTTTTCGGATATGCTCACCCATCAATTGCAGCATCTTCATCTTTGTAACCTTCATCTTCTGCTCATGATTTTCCGTTCATTGTCCAGCAGTCTGATCCATAGCTTGAGCTTGTTTTATTGTCAATGCAACATAAACATCTATTTTATAGACTACGATTTGGTAGTTTTATTATTTAATTAATTATTACAGTTTAGTGTTGGATAGAGACTTGTTTTTCTGTAAGAGTTTGGAAACAACATCTATAAGCCTGTGTTCTCCAATATATTATTGTTTTCGTGTGTTAATATATCGTATATCTTTATTCTTTTTGGCAGGGTTATTCCGTGTAGACATGTCCAACCTGCAGCGTATAGGCTATATTTGGAACTCCTCAAAAGACATGCTTTTGAACTTAAATCTCAGATAAACAGACCGGATTATCAAAAGTAAGTACGCTTTTATTGATGTAATTCTTCTTTTTAAATAAATCTTTTCTTCGTGTTATTTACACTTTTCAAGTTACACATACTGTGAGGGTTTAACATCTCTGTGTAAAATATTTTCTAAGCGGTAAATAGTATAATGTGATATGGTTTTGTTATTTGATACTCCGCTAAATTCTTCATAGTATGAGTAAATGATTGAGATAGAAATGAACTCTAAGTTTTAATAGGCTATTATGTCTGGCGCTGTGCTTTGGTTTTTTTGTTAATTCTTCTGCTTACGCTATGGACAGGGTCATGAAATCTGTAGATTCTGTTCTTCATCTTTCCAACATCTTTGGCGTGTCACAAAGTGAACCTGGCATTCTGGTGGTTGAATTTATTTTTTCAATTGTCTGGCAGTTGCTTGATGCATCATTAGATGATGAAGGCTTGCTGGAATTTACTCCTGACAAAAAGTCTAGATGGGCTACGCTATATCATGATATGGAACTGGATAGCCTTGATGATAATAGTGATAAAAAGACTGAACATCATGAGCAATTGCAAAATGCTAATACACTTATGGCTGTTGAGATGATTGGGCAATTTTTGCAGGATAAAATATCGTCAAGGATTCTTTACTTGGCTCGCCAAAATTTGTAAGTATTTGCTATTTTTATATCTGTTATCAGTACTTGCTGTCAATTTTTCCTGTTAACGTTGTCAATCAGAACTTATCTGTTCAGTTCAAAATTTCCTCTAAATCTGTTTTGGCGTATCATTTTCTGTGTCATTTCATTCCAATTTTTTGGGTTATTAAAATGATTTTCAAGTATCCATCATGTATTGCACAATTATGATATAGTGATTTTATCCGGCAATGTTTTCAATGATGTGTCAGCCGATTGCATCTTATGGATAAGGCTTCGTTATTGTTGTTGGTAATTCCACAGCTTATTTCTTTTTTTCTTTATCAGGCCTGCCCATTGGCTTTGTTTTACTCAGCGGCTGCAGCTGCTGGCTGCAAATTCATTAGCATTGAGAAAATCAAGAACTCTAAGCCCTGAGGCACTGCTGCAATTGTCTTCAGATTCTTGTATGGTCCTATCTCGGGAGTACAAAACAAATTCACAGCAGAAGTTCCAGACAGTTATGTCTTTTGAGTATCTTTCTTCTTCTGCCTCACTATGTCATGGTGCAAGTCATTCTGCTCTCTGGATTCCTCTCGATCTGGTGCTGGAGGATTCTATGGATGGCTATCAAGTTAGTGCAACAAGTGCTATTGAAACAATTAGTGGTAAGACTGTGAGAATAGCTATTGGAATTTGACTGAAATAGTTTATATTACCTTTTCATATTTAATTTAGGTACTTGTCGCATGAACTTTTTTGGTGTAGGTTTGATGAAGACATTGCGAGCAATAAATGGCACCTCTTGGCATGACACTTTTTTAGGCCTTTGGTTAGCAACCCTTCGTCTTGTTCAGAGGGTATAAGTTTTTCTCTGCAACTTTATCTGTTTCATGTGAGGTTGTGGTTTTAAATATATGTTGTCCAATTACGCTTTGGAATTAAGGAATTTTCAAAGTAGTTTACTTCTTTAATTTAAGTATGGTTTTGCTTACAGGAAAGAGATCCTATTGATGGCCCAATGCCTCATCTTGATACTCGATTATGCATGCTCTTGTGTATCATACCTCTTGTTGTTGGCAATCTTATTGAGGAGGAGGAGGAGGAAAGGATAGCAGTTGATGAAGAAGACAATGGTCCCTTTGATTGCTGGAAAGGGAAAAAGGTTCCAGGAAAATGTCGCAATGATTTAGTCTCGAGTCTCCAGGTATTGGGTGATTATCAAAGCTTGCTTGCTCCACCTCAGTCTGTTGTCCTTGCTGCAAATCAAGCTGCTGCCAAAGCAATTCTATTTATTTCTGGCATCACGATAGGGAGTGCATATTTTGACTGCCTCAACATGACGGACATGCCAGTTGATTGTTGTAAGTTGTATTGCTTTCAGTGCCAATTAAAAATTTGTATATGAATCTTCAACAGTTAGGACAACTTTTGTCTAAAGGAAAGCAGTGCATTTTGTTTGCAATTTTGTGATTCTGTGTGATTTTCTTCCAAATTTGAAAAAGCATGTCTCATATTTCACATGCTGAGATGAACTGTAACAACCAAAGATGTGTATGGTGATGTCTCATATTTTACTTAGAATTTGTTGTTCGTAATTATGCATATGTGTGTGCGTAAACTTAAATTAATTAAAATATTTCTTCCTTTTCAGCTGGAAACATGCGGCATCTGATAGTTGAGGCTTGCATTGCTCGCAATCTACTGGACACGTCTGCATACTTATGGCCGGGTTATGTAAATGGACGTATCAATCAAATACCTCAGTGTATGCCAGCGCAAGTACCTGGCTGGTCATCATTTATGAAGGGAGCTCCACTTACTTCAGTGACGGTTAATGCTTTGGTTTTAAGTCCTGCTACATGGTATGATCTAATTTTGGCTTATTTAGTCAATTGGCTTATATACATGTTGTAACCTGCAATGTCCTAATTTTTGGCAAAAGTGTTGCTGTACAATATTTATTGTGCTCCTTCTTTGTAGGCCCATAGCTACACTGCTATGACCTTTACCAAACTATTTTTTTGGAAGTTTTTATTTTTGAAACAATGTCATAATAAACATGCCATAAATGATAAAAGTAATCCTGCCAACTGAAAAGGTCAATCTTTTTCAAATGGCACAACCTCTATGTAAATTTGTTTTCTATCATTTCAGTCATCGAGTATTCTCACGCTTAATGCATCTGTCAGGACAAATTAACATGCTGAAACATGGATAATTTACTAAACTCAACAATAATTGATCATAAACTGAATTTTTAACATAACACGAATGACTATAAGTGGGTAGAATATAAATTACTAAATAAAATTTCATTGCCTGGTCTTCAGTTTTTCTTTTTCTTTCCTGAAGCCAGGTTCAGATGCTCTTTTTTGTAAATTTACCAAAAGGTAAAGCAACTGAATTTACGCTCCTGGATTTGATGGAAGCTTAGCAGAACTGGAGAAAATTTTTGAAATTGCAATTGGGGGATCAGAAGATGAAAAGATATCTGCTGCTGCCATTCTTTGCGGGGCATCCCTGATTCGTGGCTGGAATATACAGGTAACGAAGAGTTAGACAGTAGAGCATACAAAAACTCCAACGATTTG